>JAEEGL010199317.1_pt1 | contig 10941 bp, 10 predicted proteins | sample 9134231 | NCBI WGS metagenome assembly JAEEGL01 (sample SAMN16246548, study PRJNA631951) | gut metagenome | biome: gut microbiome; feature: rumen; material: fiber-attached | host: Bos | place: Iran: Karaj | collected 2018-10 | reverse complement strand
ATTTCCAGTTACCTGAATTTTTTCTGCGTTGACAATAACAACACAATCACCACAAAGTGCATTTGGTGTGTATGAAGCTTTATTCTTACCTCTAAGAACAGCTGCAGCAGTTGCTGCTACACGACCCAAAGTTTTTCCTGAAGCATCGATAATGAACCAATTGTTCTTGATATCGTTACCTTTTTCAAAAATTGTTTTCATGTATATATACCTTCTAAAAATGTTTCACCCTTCGTTTTGCATCGAACGCCGGGCGATTTATGAACAGTGAGCAACAGTTCATAATATATACGGGGTAGTTAAGAATACCAAATTTTATATTTTTTAGTCAATAAAATAATGCATTTAAGAAACTTTATTTTTCAGAATTTTTTGATTCTTCGAGCTCTTCTTTTTTAGTTTCTCTCTTATCCTTTATATCTGCAATGCCAATAAAAATTGCAATCAAGCCGATAAAACCTGCAAGAACCGGTGCAAAGCCTTTTAAGAAAGTTACAATCACAGCTCCCCAGCCTAAACCGATTCCTAAAGGAAGACATGCAAAAACACAAAAAGCAATCAATATTAATCCAACAATTAAAGTAATCATTTTTCCTCCAGGGTGCTTTTATAATACATCTATATAGAACAAACACCCATTTCTTGTGAATATTCTACTACTATTTCAGCGTTTTGACTATTTAGAGAGATAAGGTCGATTTATTTTTTTTTAAGAAAATTTCAGCCGGAAAGTTCAGACAGCTACATTTAACTTCATATGCTTTAATGCACGAAGTTCTGTCTGACGGACTGCTTCAGGGCTTATACCTATGATTGTAGAAATTTCACGCAGGGTCTTGCATTTTTTTTCGCCGTCAAAATTGAATCTGTACCAGATGACTTTCTTTTCGTTTTCAGGAAGAGTGTCCATAAGGGAACGGATTTCTTTTCGCTCTTCATCATACAAAAGCTTGTCTTCTGCATTCATTGACTTGTCCTGGATAAAATCTCCGATGCAGGCACAGGAATCATCAGCAACAGGCATATCAAATGAATTATATGAGAAAGTGTAATTCTGGGCTTCTTTATAGGTTTCCATATCAATCTGCATGAATAAGCAAATCTGCTCATCTGAAACTGCATGGCCTAAAGTTTCTCCCAGATACTCGCGGGCCTTTTCGATTCTTTTAATAAGTTCGTTTTTTCTGTGGGGAATTTGTATCAAGTTACATTCTGTGTTCACATATCTCAGCATATACTGCAAAATCCACGGATAAGCATAAGTTGAAAATCTTGTGTTGAAGGAACCGCTGAATTTCTTTGAAGAAAAAATAAGACACATTGTGCCTTCCTGGATTAAATCCTGAAATGATGATGCAGGCACCTGAAATCTGCTGGCAACACTGAATACAAGTCGAAGATTTGAATTTATAAGCGTTTTCAGTGCATTTTGAGAGCCTTTGGAAATCTCTACGGAAAGCACGTGTTCTTCAGCACTACTTAAAAGAGGATACTTTTGAATCTCACTTAAATAATGGCTTGCATATAAATTCTTCATAATACTTTACCTCATACAACGAATTTTAAATAAAAAATACATAGAAGGATTTAGCAATAAGTGTGCCAACTTTAAAATGAAGTGATTAAAATTTTTAAGAAATGAACTAAGTCTTTATATTATAAGGAGTTAAAAAATACTGATATGAATATTATAACACAGAAAAACGCAAATTCAAGGAAGTGTATAATTTTTTTTCACAATTTAACTGTCTATTTTTTTTCACAGTATATAAAATTTAACATATGAATTTGAAACGGGTAAAAAAAAAGCACCTGTCAGAAACAGATGCTTTGTATACGGGATGTGCGGGGCTCGAACCCGCGATCTCCGGCGTGACAGGCCAGCGCGATAACCAGCTTCGCTAACACCCCATAAGTGACCTAAATATATTAAAACTTAAGGTTTATGTCAAGTGATATATTGAAAAAAAGTACCGCATCAGCTCTGAATCAAAAACAAAACCCAGACAACACCAAATAATATAATCAGAAACAAAATATTATAGATAGAAAAAGTCTTTATAAAACTCTCACCTTCCATTTTATTTTCACTTGCGTTATACAACTTAAAGCTTATTAGGCTTGCCATACTTGCAATCACTGTTCCAAGACCGCCGACATTTACACCTAAAAGTAAAGGCTCTGCATATTCGGTAAAACGGCTCAAAAGTAAGGCACAGGGAACATTGCTTATAAACTGACTTACTAAAACGGAAACTGAATAAGTTTTAAAAGGTGAAGATAAAAGCTTTTGTAAAAAAGAGGCAAACTTTTCTACAGAAGACAAAGTTCCTGTAAAAATAAATAGGAAGACAAAAGTAAACAGCAGGGAATAATCTGCAAATTTAAAAAGGGAGAAGTTACAGAATAGAATTACAAGAACTGTAACAGCCAGAAGAATTTTATAATCGACTAAATGGAAAACGCATAGAATTGCCAGGATAAAATTCAACGCATAGAGAAAAAACTTAAAGTTAAGATTTACTCTAGGGCGCTGCCTGTAGCTTAAAACTGAAAGCTGCTCATTCGGATTTTTACGGGTAAGCAATAAAGTGAAAATGATTAAAAGTACAATTGAAGGAAAAGCGATTTTTAATGTACAGAGAAAAAACTCAACCGGTGCGATTTTGTAAAAGGAATACAAATACAGATTCTGCGGATTCCCCATTGGAGTAAAGCACGACCCCAGATTTGCTGCCAGGGTTTCAAGTATAATTATTTTTAGTGATGAAATATTTGCTTTTATACAAATCATCAGCGTGAGCGGGACAAAGGTTAGAAGGGCCACATCATTTGTTAAAAACATTGATGAAATGAAAACGAAGAAAATCATCATGAAATAAAACTTTCTTACTGTAGAACAAGTCAGAAGAATTTTATATGAAGACCAGTCTAAGAGCCCCGTAGATTTAAATGCCTGGATTACCAGCATCAAAGAAAAAAGAATTGTCAGTACCCTGAAATCTATGAATGAAATTAATTCTTTGCAGGAAGGCTTAAAAAGCAAAACAGAGATTAATGCGAGAAAAAAAGATATTATTAAAACTGCTTCATTTTTTAGTAAAGCAATAAATTTATTTTTCATTAAAGCGCTTCAAGAATAATTTTGTTCTTTCTTCCTGAGGATTATTTATTACGTCTTTAGGATTTCCCTGTTCAACAATCACTCCGGAATCCATAAAAATAATTTTATCACTTGTATCGCGGGCAAAAGACATTTCGTGTGTAACTACAACCATTGTCATTTTTTCTTCTGCAAGCTCTCTTATTACAGCTAGAATTTCACCGGTAAGCTCAGGGTCCAAGGCACTTGTCGGTTCATCAAAAAATAAAACTTCCGGCTTTAAAGCTAAGGCTCTTGCAATACTGACACGCTGCTGCTGGCCGCCACTCAATTCACATGGATAAGAAAAAACTTTTGTTTCCAGATTCATTTTTTTTAGAAGCTCAAGCGCAATTGTTTCGGCTTCTTCTGTACTTCTTCCCAGAACAATTTTCTGTGCTTCAGTGATATTTCGTAAAACAGAGAAATGCGGGAACAGATTGAAATTCTGGAAAACGAGTCCAACATTTAAAGCAATCTGCCTGAGTTCCTCTTTAGAAGAATAAACTCCGTCTTTCACCATAGGTTTTCCGCAAATACTTATGGAACCGGAATCAACAGTTTCAAGCTGACAAATACTTCTTAGCAGAGTAGATTTTCCGCTTCCGCTGGGACCTATAATGCCAAGTACATCTCCACGATAAACTGAAAAACTGATGTCCTTTAAAACATCAACTTTACCGAAAGATTTTTTTAAATGTTCAACCTTAATAATTTCATTTGTAGTAATCAAGTTTTTTCTCCAGCTTATCAAATACTTTAGAAACGCCCCAGTTCATTATAAAATAAAAAAGGCCTGCTATAAATAAAGGCAAAACGCTGACAGTTCTGCCGCTTTGTGTCTGTGCCACATGGAATAATTCTGCAACGCCTAAAACCTGAACCAATGCAGTATCTTTTACAAGTGTTATAACTTCATTTCCCATAGCAGGAATTATGCGCTTTATAACCTGAGGTAAAACAATTCTAAAAAATGTCTGTGACTTTGTAAAACCTAAAACTTTTGACGCTTCGTATTGTCCCAACGGAATAGACTGAATTCCACCTCGATAAATTTCTGCAAAGTAGCACGCGTAATTTATTACCATTGCAACAATTGCTGCGAGAAACCTGTTCATTCCCCTTCCAAGGATAAAGGCAGGAGCAAAATAAACAAAGATAAGCTGCAGCATCAAAGGTGTTCCGCGGATTATCAAAAGAAAAACATTTACGGTTTTAGAAAGTAATTTGAATTTACTCATTCTTCCCAATGCAATTATTAGAGCTAAAGGAAGAGAAAATAAAAGCGTTAGAAAAAAAACTTCAATACTTACAAGTGAACTTTTAAACATTGCAAGTAAAAGATTTCCCAGGTGGATTTTAGTAAAATACGCAGATATTGCTTGAATCATAATTTGTTTTATTTAAGTAAGATTATGCAGCTGCCTTAGAAGGGATGTGTCATGCTGAATTTATTGTCCCCCGCAGCGCAGCCGCATTTTATAAATTATTTTCTTCCGATTACAGAAAGATTTGTTCCGAACCACTTTTCGCTGATTTTTGCAACAGTGCCGTCAGCTTCCATTTCATCCAGAATGCTTTGAACCTTATCGCGAAGCTCCGGCTGTGTTTTTCTGAAAGCAATTCCGTATTCTTCATTTGCAAGTGATTCATTTAAAATTGCAAGAGGCTTTCCGCTTGTCTTGATTGTATAATTTGCAACAACCTGATCCATTACAACAGCATCAATCTGTCCGATTTCCAAATCATTTAATGCAGTGATATTTTCTTTAAACTCAATAACTTCTTTTAAGCTGTTTGTAAAATCCGGAGAATCATTCATTGCATCTACAGCACTTGATTCTGCCTGAACACCAACTTTCTTTCCTTTAAGGTCAGCAAGTGTTTTAATATCAGATGAAGAGCGAACTACAACAACCTGTGCATTATCAAGATATGGACGGGTGAAACTCATTGCTTCTACTCTTTCTTCAGTCATTGTAAAGCCGTTCCAGATGCAGTCAATTTTGCCGGTATTTAATTCCATTTCTTTTGCTGCCCAGTCAATAGGCTGACAAACAAGCTTTACACCCATTCTTTTGCAAACTTCATCAGCCAAATCAATGTCATAACCAACAATCTTATTCTCTGAATCTCTAAAGCCTAATGGCGGGAAAGAGTCATCGAGACCCAAAACAAATTTGTTACTCTTTTTATTTGTACATGATGAAAGAAGAGCAACAGCTAAAACTAAAAGTGCAAAAATTTTTTTCATAAAAATCTCCTGAATTTATTTTCTGTTTTTAGCACAGAATTTTTGTAAATATTTTATTTGCTGTGATGTAGTTTTAGATGATGGCGCACCGTCTGTCTGTCTGTTTTCTACACAAGACTTTGGTGTAATCAAATCATATAAATCTTCATCAAGCAAAGGTGAAACTGATTTTAATTCTTCTATACATAAATCTTCAATGCGTGTAAGTCCGTTTTCTATAGCAAGACGAACTGTCTTTGCAGCAACTTCATGTGAGGTTCTAAACGGGAGACCTTTTCTAACCAGGTACTCTGCTACATCAGTTGCATTTGCAAATCCGCCTTCACAGCTTTTTGCCATATTTTCTGTATTCCACCTGCAGGTTGTAATCATTGCATTAAAGACTTTTAAATTGGCTTCAACTGTATCGAGGGAATCAAATAAAGGCTCTTTGTCTTCCTGTAAATCCCTGTCGTATGATAAAGGAAGGCCTTTCAGTGTTGTCATTAAATTTATCAAGGCCCCGTAAACTTTTCCTGTTCGGCCGCGAATCAATTCTGCAAAATCAGGATTTTTTTTCTGCGGCATGATAGACGAGCCTGTAGACCACTTTTCGCTCATTTCAACAAAAGCAAATTCTGTAGTTGACCACAAAACCAGCTCTTCACACATTCTGGAAAGATGCTGCTGAATCATTGCAAAGTCGCTTGCAAATTCGATGCAGTAATCCCTGTCGCTGACTGTATCCAAAGAATTTAATGTAACGCCCTCAAAGCCCAAAAGATCGGCAACTTCTTTTCTGTTAAGAGGCAAAGTACTTCCCTGTAAAGCACCGCTTCCTAAAGGCGAAAGTTTAATGCGTTTCAATGAATCCTCGAGGCGCTCCCAGTCACGCTCAAACATGCAGACCCACGCAAGTAAATGCTGTGCTAGGGTTCCCGGCTGAGCATGCTGCATATGAGTATAACCTGTTAGTAAAGTTTTTTTATTCGCATCAGCAATTTTTATAAGGCTTTCCATAACGTTAAGAATTTCATTCTGGAGCAAAGGAATAACGCGCTTTAAGTAAAGTCTTTCATCCAAAGCAATCTGATCGTTTCTGCTTCTACCTGTATGAAGTTTTTTTCCAGCTTCTCCAATTCTGTCTGTTAAAGTAGCTTCTATAAATGAATGGATATCTTCTGCTGAATAATCAATCTGTAAAGTGCCGTCTTCCAGATCTTTCTCAATTGATTTTAAGCCTTTTACGATTTTATCTTTTTCAGCCTTAGTGATAATTCCTGATGAAGAAAGCATAGTCGCGTGTGCAATACTTCCGTGAATATCATCTAAGGCCATTCTCTGATCTACATAGATTGATGTTTCAAATTCTACAGCCGCTGCATCCGGTCCTTCTGCAAACCGGCCAGCCCATAAAGCTTTATGATTATCGCCTGTTAAAGCACCATGATTTTCTTTAGTCGTTGGCATGTTCGTTCATCCACCTTTCAATTCCTTTTTTTATATCGATATCAATATCGTGTTCAATTTTGCATGCATTTCTGGAAGCCTGTTCTTCACTTACATTTGTAATCTTCATCAAAAATTTTGTAAGCAGCACATGCCTGCCGTAAATTTCTGCTGCCAAAGATTCACCCTTTTCTGTTAGCCTTATAGAGCCAAGCTTATTCGCATCAATATAACCTGTTTCTTCAAGAACTGACATTGCACGGCTTACACTAGGTTTTGAAACCCCCAGGTGCTTAGCAACATCAACTGAACGGGCAAATCCATATTTGTTTTTCAATACCAGAATTGCTTCCAGGTAATCTTCACCTGATTCATGAATATCTGATGGCATAATTCTTCCCCTTTTTTTTACAGGTAGTTATTTTAACATTTGTTCAGTATTTTAACAATTGTTAATTTAAGGTATCTTTTATTTTTTTTTGGAACGCAAGTTTCACCTGCACGAATGTTGCTGGTGCTAAGAATTCATTACTGCATCATCCGCCCTTATACCCTTCGCTATTCGCTCATTCTTCGTTCGCGCCGTGCGCTCACTTCGAACTAAAGGGGCTCCACGGCGTGCTCATTTTTGTCTGCCATCCCGAATACTTCGACAAGCTTGGTTGTTGAGCCTGTCGAAACATGGTTGTTGAGCCTGTCGAAACATGGTTGTTGAGCCTGTCGAAACACAGTACATCACTGGTTTCAGCATGACAGACAGCAACTTGTCATTCCGAACTAGTTTCGGAATCTGTACGTATAGAGATGCTGAACTAAATTCAGCATGACAGCTTTTTCTAATTTAAACTTGCATTTAAGAAAAATGAATTATTAAAAAACTTTAATTAGAATATAACCTTGCTAGAAATTCAATTAAACTATAGAATAGAGAAAATTATTGGAGGACCTATGGATTTTTTTGAAGAAGTGAAGAAGCTTGGTATTAATGTAGACGACGCAATGGAACGCTTTATGAACAATGCTCCACTTCTAGAAAAAATGATACGCAAGTTACCGAAAACAATTTATCCTTCACGATTTGGCGGGGACAAAGCAAACGATTTAGAATACCTGAGCTTGATTGACAAAGGTGACATTGAAAATGCAATAATTAAATCTCACACATTAAAAGGAATGATGGGTAACATTTCAGCAACAGCTTTTTTTAATGCGTATACAAAAATAGTTTCTCTGCTTAGAGAAGGAAATACAAAGGAAGCAAGGGAACTTACTGTAAAAATCCAGAATCCTTTAGACGAATTTTTACAGTGCATTTTAGATTTAAATGCAAAAGACGGAATCGAATAAACTGACCTTACAATTCAAAAAGTTTAATTAAATTGCCTGAACTGATTTAATTGACAACGAAAATCCATTCCAATACAATAAAGAAACTTTATGCCAACTTAGCTCACCTGGTAGAGCAGCTCCCTCGTAACGAGCAGGTACTCGGTTCAAGTCCGGGAGTTGGCTTTTTTTTGTTTAAAACCCCCTTTCAGCAGTTGATTTAATTTATAAAAAACTATATGATAGTTCTCACTTGCCAGGATGGTGGAATTGGTAGACACAAGGGACTTAAAATCCCTCGGCAGTTAAATGCCGTGCCGGTTCGATTCCGGTTCCTGGCATGTTTTTTCAGGTTAGTCTTTTCACCAGGACTAGCCTTTTTTTTTGTGGGGATTACATAAACCTCCTTCTCCTATTTCTATATAAACTACAGTGACACACCCCTTATCCCAGATATCGGCCAAACAATAAATCTTTTACCTTTTCGAATTCCAGATTACAGTTTTTACTATTAAAAGCATTTTTTTCCACCAGATGCAAACTTTTTGAGAAATTAAAAACTTTCAGTTTTGAACAGCCTGAAAAAGCAAATGACGAAATATAAATTAATGAGTTAAAATCTTTTACTTCTTCCAATGCTTTGCAACATGAAAACGCCCCACTGCCAATAAACACAATATTTTTACCGCCGGTAATTTTTTTAAGAGATGTACAATACCTAAATGCCCTAGGACCAATGATTTCAACCCCATCTCCAATTTGAATTTCAGTCAGGTTCTCTGCTTTAAGAAATGCATTTTCTCCAATCATTTCAACTTCATCCGGAATCTTGAAGCTACTTACTCCTGTTTTATCCTGATACTCTAATAAGATTTTTTTATCCTTTGAATATAGATTTCCATCTATTAAAACAGGCTCGTCTTTAAACATAGAAAAATCACTTTCATCTACACCTATGTACTCTTTAATCGAAACGAGTAATTTATCTACAAAATCGCTGGCCCGAACATATTGTTCATTTTTTTTGTAATTATGTTTTTTATAGAAATTTTCATAATCGGTACAATACCTGTAATATTCTTCACAATATCTGGCATAGAGTTCACAATTAGAATTAAGAGTTGTTACTGAGACACCTCCAAAAGGAACTGTTAACGGCGGGATTTCCTGACAGCTCAAGAATTTTTGACCAAGCTGGCTTTCTATTGAATCTGAATCTCTTGTTTTGTCAAACGAATTTTCAATTTCACCCAGTCTCCAGTCTATAAAATGTGCAAACTCATGAGCCATAGTTGAACCAAGAGTCTTAGAAAAAATTTCATCCTGAATTGTATAAATATTAATAGCAGGTCCTTTTATCCTGCAATCAGAAGTTCCAAAATCAGCAAGTTTTGCAAACCGAGTTTTTATGTGAAATTTTACTGTAAGGTTATCAATAAAATTATCTGTTTTAAAAAACCGCTCATAAAATTTCTCAATCTTATAAAACTCATTTTTTATTTTCTCCTGCATACAAAGAAGTTCCTCTGGAATAAGAACTTTTAACTTTTTCAGATAAACACAATTATCCAAAATGATAGATTTACTATAGTGCCGAAGTGCCATTTGTTTCCCCTTTCACTCTGTTCCTTAAGCTCGATCTCGTTTCTGTTTACGCTCGTATTCTCTGTAGAAAACATCCTCCAAGCCATAGTTGCTGGAATCGACGGTGTATATGCCTGGCAGTTTTCAGTTTTCTGAGTTCTATTATAAAATGCCAGGGTGTCATAGAAGTGCACTGAGATTTTTTTTATAAGATTTTTCTTTCAAGACAGATTTTTAAGCAAGCTAACCAAAAACTATTTACCAAGCAGTTTTTACCAGGCTACGAATTATCGGCCGCTATATACTTCTCCGCTACAGCCTTCGCACTGGCCACAACATCCTGCTTCAATCCTTCCGGTGCAAGCACAGTAACAGCAGCCCCAAAGCCAAGTACCCAGCTCAAAATCTGCTGCCTTTGATTTGAAGAAAACTTCAGATATACAGAGCCGTCTTCCTTCTGTTCCATTATCTGATTCTTGTGCCATTCGCGTTCAAGAATGTAATTGGCAAGATTTGAATCAAAAAGAAGCTCGTAGTCTTCCGGCGCCTCATTGTTGTGCCAGATTCCAAAACTTAAATCTACTTCCTTACTGATATCAAAACCTTCAGGCACTATGTACTTTTCTGCGGTAATCTTTGTATGAGTGAAACGGGAAAGAGCGAAGATGCGGTTCTCCCCTGCCCTATGGTCGTAGCCGAATACATACCAGTTTCCTTTCTGACATAAAACATGATACGGATCAAAAACACGTGCTTTGTATTCCTGACTTCCCACTGAGCGGTAATCAAAGTTCAAAACCCGGCGGGTCTTTATTGCTTCAAAGATGTTGTCAAAAACACCTTCTTCAATAGAAGGAAGCGGATCACTGATAAAACTGATATCCTTGTTCAAAAAGCCTGAATCAACGCTAACCTGATTAGGCAAAAGCTCGCTGATTTTTCCCATCATATGACGGAACTGGTTTTCAAGCGGAGTATTCTTGTACTGTTCCATTAAGTGCATTACAGTACTCACGGTAAAAAGGTCGCCTTCTGTAAGCAAAACATTTTTAATCGCAAAGGTCGGGTCTGTATAATAGTAGCCTTTGCGAGTTCTATCGCATTCAATCGGGGCCTGATATCTGTCGCGCAAAAATTCAATGTCTCGGAGAATTGTGCGCCGGCTTACCCCATGCTTGTCCATTAAAAACTTAATACCCGGATAAAT
>JAEEGL010161506.1_pt1 | contig 10941 bp, 9 predicted proteins | sample 9134231 | NCBI WGS metagenome assembly JAEEGL01 (sample SAMN16246548, study PRJNA631951) | gut metagenome | biome: gut microbiome; feature: rumen; material: fiber-attached | host: Bos | place: Iran: Karaj | collected 2018-10 | reverse complement strand
CTCTTGAAAGATATGAAATATATGTATCAACTACAACAGCTTGTTCATCACTTGAAGAAAGCGTTGTATTAAAAGAACTATCTCATGGTAATAAGGATGTATCTACTACATCTATTAGAGTTAGTTTAAGTCATTTAACATCTATTGAAGATATACAAGAGTTCTTAAGAATATTTGATAAAGCATGGAATGAGTTATTATTAAAATGAAAGAAGTTATCTTAATAAAATATGGTGAATTAACAACAAAAAAAGACAATAGAAATTTCTTTATTAACACTTTAAGAAAGAATATTTTATTAAAATTGTCTTCTTTTCAAGTGGATATAAAAGATGATTATTATAGGATGTTTATTTTTGCAAAAGAAGAAGATATAGATTCTGTTGTTAAAATATTATCTGCAATATTTGGTATACATGAAATAGATATTTGTTATATGAGTGAAGATATTAATATTGATAATATTAAGAAAGTGTCATTAGATGTTATTAAAGATGAAAGTATTAAAACATTTAAAGTTGAAACTAATAGAAGTGATAAAAGTTATCCAATTAAATCAATGGATGTTAGTCGTGATGTAGGCGCTCATATATTAAGAAACACAGATTTTAAAGTAGATGTTCATACACCAGATACAATATTACATGTAGAAATTAGACATGAAGGTGTATATGTTTACAAAGATGGTATTAGAGGTTTAGGGGGATATCCTGTATCAACTTTAGGAAGAGCATTATTAATGTTAAGTGGTGGGATAGATTCCCCAGTAGCGGGTTACCTTACTATTAAACGTGGAGTGGAATTATATTATTTATATTTTGAAAGTAGGCCTCATACAAGTATAGAAGCTAGAAATAAAGTAATAGAACTTGCTAAAAAACTTGAAAAATATAATTCACATGGAAGGCTTATGGTAGTTAATTTTACTAAGATACAAGAAACTATATATAAGAACTTAGATAATGAATATTTAATAACCATAATGAGAAGAATGATGTATCGTATAGCTGAAAAAGTAGCTCGTAAGAATAAATGCTTAGCTATAGTAAACGGAGAAAGTGTAGGACAAGTAGCAAGTCAAACATTATCTAGTATTCTTGCTGTTAATAATGTTACTAATTATCCTATATTAAGACCACTTTGTTCATTTGATAAATTAGATATTATAGAAATATCTAAGAAAATAGATACATATGAAACATCTATTCTTCCATATGAGGATTGTTGTACAATATTTGTTCCTAAACATCCGGTAATTAATCCTAATTTAAAACATATATTAGAAGAAGAAAGTAAAGTTAATTTTGATGATTTAATTAATGAAGCTGTAAATACTATAGAAATAGTAGATTTAAAAGATAATAATTATAGTGATCTTTTATAGTATTAAATTAATAAAATAAAACATAATATTTATTGGTGATATTATGTTTTTAAATAACAATTTTAGTAAGAAAAACAATTATTTATATAAAATGAAATGTTTAAATACTAGAAATAGTGAATATTATGAAAAAGATACTAATTATTCAGATAAAATAGAAAAGAATAATATAAATAAAAAAGCAAAGGATAAACAGTAATGTTTATCTTTTATTATTAAATAAATTTTGTTATAATATTGAATGTAGAAAGAAAGAGGTATATTATGGAAATATTAAGTGTTAATGCAGGTAGTTCATCTTTAAAATTTACTTTAATTGAACTTCCTTTTGAAAAAGTAGTTGTTAGTGGTACTTTTGAAAAAATAGGTTTAGATGGAAGTTTTTATACAATTAAATATAATGGAGAAAAAATTAAAAAAGAAGCTAAATTAAAAGATCATACAGCAGCAGTAAAAATTCTTATGGATGAACTTATTGATATGAAGATATTAGATTCATATGATGATTTAGATGGTGTTGGTCATAGAGTATTACATGGTGGGGATAAATACTTTGATAGTATTATTATTACTCCTGAGGTAGAAGATAAAATTGAAGAATTATTCCCTTTAGGACCACTTCATAATCCAGCTAACTTAGCAGGAATTAGAAGCTTTAAAAAGATATTACCAAAAACTCCTCAAGTAGCAGTTTTTGATACAGCTTTTCATCAAACAATGGATGATGAAGAATATTTATATGCTGTACCTACTGAATGGTATGAAAAATTTGGAGTTCGTAAATATGGATTCCATGGAACTTCTCATAAGTATATAGCCACAAAAATGAGAGAAATTCTTGGTGAAGATAAAAAGATTATCAGTTGTCATTTAGGAAATGGAGCATCATTATGTGCTATAAAAGATGGTAAGTGTGTAGATACATCAATGGGATTTACTCCTCTTGCTGGTTTCATTATGGGAACTCGTAGCGGAGATATAGATCCATCTATTATTCCTTATGTAATGGATAAGACTGGTGAAACAGCAGCAGAAGTAGTTAATGATTTAAATAAGAAGAGTGGTATGCTTGCGCTTTCTGGAATATCTAGCGATATGAGAGATGTAGAAGAAGCATATTTAAATAAAGATCCTAGATGTGTACGTGCTATGAATATGTATATTAAACATATTGCAAATTATTTATCTATGTATAACACATTATTAGAAGGAACTGATTATATTGTATTTACAGCTGGAGTAGGAGAAAATTCTGATTTAGTACGTAAATTATTAATTGATAAATTTAAATATTTAGGTGTTAAATTAGATGAAGAAAAGAATTCTACAAGAGGCATTACTGGAGAAATAAGTACAGAAGATTCTACAATTAAAGTTGTTGTTCTTCCAACAGATGAAGAATTAATGATTGCTAAAGATACATATAATTTAATTAATAAAGAATAGAAAAGAGATTTAAATGAATAATATATATAAATTAATTTATAATGAAATTAAAAAATATAAGAAGATTTATATTGCTAGACATATAGGTCCAGATCCAGATGCATTTGGAAGTCAAATGGCATTAAAAGAATCAATTAAGTTAACTTTTCCTGAAAAAGAAGTTTATGCTATAGGAGCAACAGTATCTAGATTTAAATATTTTGGAAAGGTAGACAAAGTAACTAATTTTGATTATGAAAATGATCTATTAATAGTAGTAGATACTCCTGATGTTAAAAGAGTAGATATAGATAATTTTCTTTCTTTTAAACATGTGGTTAAAATAGATCATCATCCTTTAGTTGATAAATTTGGACCAATTGAATATATAGATGATACTTGTAGCTCTGCTAGTGAATTGATTTTAAATTTAATAAATCATACTAAATTAAAAATGAATGAATCGGTAGCAAATCATATTTTTATAGGAATAATTAGTGATACTAATAGATTTTTATATAATGCTAATCCTAAAACATTTACTTTAATAACTGATTTAATTAAAAAACAAAAATTAGATGTAGACCGTTTATATAGATTAATATATAGCAAACCATTAAGTGAAGTAAGATTAATGGGACATATAGCCTCTACATTAAAAGTTGATAAGTATGGATTTGCTTATGTGGAATTAGATGAAGATGTAATGAATTCATTTGGCTCTGATTTAGCAGCAGCATCTAATATGATTAATGATTTTAACAACATAAATGAAGTTATAGTATGGGTATTTATTACTAAAGATAAAAGTAATTTATATAGAGTAAATATTAGGAGTAGAGGACCAGTTGTAAATGAAATTGCAGCTAGATATGGTGGCGGTGGCCATAAATACGCTAGTGGTGTTAGAACTGATTCTAAAGAAGTTGTTGACAAATTAATAAAAGATCTAAGTGAATGTGCTAAAGAATATTCTAAAAAGGAGGATGAATAATATGGAAATAATAAGTGTTCAAGATCCTATTATTGCTGTTAGAATTTCTCAATATCCTGAAGATAAAAAGAATGAATTTTTATGTTTAGGAAGAAGTAATGTTGGTAAGAGTAGTTTTATTAATACTATTATTAATAGAAAGAATTTAGCAAGAACTAGTTCTAAACCTGGTAAGACTACAACATTAAATTTCTATTTAGTAAATAATGATTTTTATATAGTAGATGTTCCTGGATATGGTTATGCAGAAAGAAGTAAAAAACAAGTTGAAAAATTTGGTATTATGATTGAAGAATATTTAAGACAAAGGCCATATTTAAAACATGTATTTATGTTAATTGATTATAGACATAAACCAACTGAAGACGATGTATTAATGTATAAGTTTTTAAAATATTATAATATTCCCGTAACAATAGTTGCTACTAAATATGATAAAGTTAATAGATCGTTAAGAGAAAAACAAGACGATTTAATAAAAACAACATTATCTCCTGCATTAGGAGATGAAATAATTAATTTCTCTAGCATTACTAAACTTGGTAAAGAAAGAGTATATGAAATAATAGAAAATTCTAATAAAAAGTAGTTGAAATAAAACTACTTTTCTATTATAATAATTATTAGAGTAGAGGAGTGATGTCATGAATAAGAAAGGTTTTACTCTAACCGAGTTATTAGTTGTTATTGCCATTATATCAATAATTACTTTAATTGCAGTACCAAGTGTTATAGCAATTAATAAAAACATGAATAGAAGAATATACTCAAATAAAGTTGAAACAATTGAAAGTGCTGCTCAAATATATGCAGGAAATAATCCAGATATATTTAATGGAAGAACAGAGGTAAGGGTTTATATTAGAGAACTTATTTCTACTAATTATGTTGCACCTGATGTAGAAGCTGGTAGTGGAGGTTGTTCTACTGAAAGTTCAGCAGGATGTATTATTAACCCTACTAATAAATCATCAATGAATGATGATTATGTACTATTAAAGAAAAAAGGCGTAGGAATTGTAGCAGAATATAATGGAACAGTATCTCAAGCACTACAAGGAACTTTGGTTGAACAAGTTTGTAATAAATTTCAAAATGGTTCATTTGTTGGTAAATGGGGTACAGGAGCAAATGATTACTGTGGATGCAAATTTAATGGAACAGGAGCTCCAAGTGGAATATATAAAGCTACTATAACTCAAACTTCTGATGGACCTGTATTAAATGTAGGTAATACCGCTGTTAGTGCATGTATCATTTCAGGAGATGAAAAAAATAATTACCTAAGATACGATGGAGTTATGTGGAGAGTAATGGGAGTTTATGACATATATGGTGATGGAGATAAACTTGTTGCTAAAATCATAACTAATGATACAGTAGATGTTCAATAAAATGTGTGTTAAACACATTTTTTATTTTATTTAATAATATATTTTGCTATAATTTCTATAGGAGAAATGTTATGCAAAAAGATAGTTATTATTTTAAATATGATGATATTAATCTTTTCTTTAAAAAAGGTGAATTTGTTACAATAGTTGGATCCGATAATGATAAAATTGTATCTTCTTTGATGCATGATAATAATGTTATTTCTTATAAAAATATAATTCAATTTAAAACTAGTACTGTTTTAGAAGAATTATCTCAATATATAAATGAAAATGAGATATATAATTATTTAAATGAAATACATTTAGATGATAAAGATACTAATAAACTAAATATAAGTGAGAAAATTAAACTTAAAATATTAATTGGAACACTTCAAAACGAAGTAATCATTATAGATAATTTATTATCTCTTTTAAATAGTAATGATTATAAATTGGTAATTAAACTATTAAATAATTATAAAAAGAAAGAAAACATAATATTAAATATAACGCATAACATAGAAGAATCTATATATGGCAATAGATTAGTTGTTATTTATGATAGCAAACTATTATGTAATGATTATACTTTAATAGCATTAAGGCAAGAAAAACTATTAAAAAGATTAGGTATTGGTTTACCTTTTATAGTAGAGTTAAATAAGTATTTAATGGATTATGGTTTAATTAACAAATACTATTTAAATTCAAGTGATTTGGTGATTGAATTATGGAAATAGAAATTAATAAAAATAAAATATCATTAGAAACAAATAGTATATATTCTTTTGTAGGCAATGGAATAGAAATCAATAATGCTTATGACATTGGATATGTAAAATCTCCAATGTATGATATGTATAAATATGATACTGTAAGAGATAATTTAGAATATGAACTTACAAATAAAAAATATGATAAATCCAAAAGAATAAAAGATTCTTTAAAATTAGTTAATATAGAGGAAAATGTATTAAATAAAAAAATAAATGAATTAAGTTATATTGAACTTAAAAAAATATCTTTTATAATGGCAGTAATAAATAATCCCAAAATAATAGTATTAGATAATTTTACTGAGGGATTATCAAATGGAGAAAAAGATAGTTTGTCAGTATTACTTAGAATGCTTAAGAATAAGTACTTTAAAATCATTATTTTAGTAGGAGAAGATACAGATTATTATTATAAAATAACTGATTATGTATACATAATTAATGATGATAAAATAATAAAACAAGGTAAAAAGAATATTCTTAAAGATATAGAATTACTTAATAAATTAAATATAAAAATCCCATATATAATTGAATTTATAGAAGAATATAAAAAGCATAATAAGGAAATTAATGATTATGATAATATACTAGATTTAATTAAGGCAATTTATAGGGATAGAGGATAAGAGGTAAATATGAAATATTTAATCAATTTAACTTACAATGGTAATGAATTTTATGGTTATCAAATACAAAATAATAAGTTAACAGTAGAAGGAGAATTAGAAAAAGAATTATCCAGGATTTTAAATAAAAAAATAAATACTATAGGTTGCTCTAGAACAGATAAAGGAGTACATGCGCTAAATCAATATTGTTCTTTTGAATGTGATGATAAATTAAATTTAAAAAAAATAAAGCATAGTTTAAATTCTATAATAAACAACAACATTTATATTAAAAGTATTAAAAAAGTAGATAATGAATTTAATATTAGAAGTGATGTATTAAATAAAAGATATATTTATAAAATAAATATGGGAGAATATAACCCTATAGAAAAAGATTATGTTTATCAATATAATAAGTTGATTGATAAAGAACTTATTGAACAATTTATCAAAAAAGTGTCTGGTAAACATAATTATAGAAGCTTTACATCAGATAAAGAAAATAATAATTATATCAGAAATATTAATATAACTTATAAAATCTCTAAGAAGACATTATATTTATATTTTGAATCCACAGGATTTTTAAGATATATGATTAGAAATATAGTTGGTTTATTGATAGATATTAATAATGGTAAAAAAACTTTAGATGAAATAGATAAAATATTTAATTCATTAGATAGGTGTAGTTTAGGAAGTTGCGCTCCTGGAATTGGATTATATTTAGATAAAATAATTTTTAGATAATATATTTCTTGTAAAAATACAAATAATAATTTATAATATATATGATAGGTACAATAGGAGTGATAATATGAAAAAAATACTATTATTGATATTAGGAATGTTATTGTTTATAAATGTAAAAGCAGCAATGATAACAGATTATAGCTCAGCAATAAGAGGAGCTAATAATTATATGGAAAAATTGCGCCATTATAATTTATATTTAATAAATGACAACAATGTTAAATATGGATATAATAGTAATTCATTGATCATAAATGCAAGCTATACTAAAGGTGGATTATTAAATATAGATGAATTTAATATATCTAATAGTAATGGGAATACATATTTATTTAATGGAACAAAATATTGGACAATGACGGAAGATGGTTCTAGTGCAGGAGTTGTATCATCATTCTTAACAGAACAAGCACCTAAAACAGATAATTATGGATCAAGAGTAACAGAATATGTAAGAACAAGAATATGGGTAATGGGAAGTGGTTCTTATGGTGATCCATGGGTATTTGATGAAGATTCAGCAGTTAATTATGTGGCCAAATTTTATCCAACAAACGGAACAGTAGGTACAAATAGTAAAGTTATTACATATAAAAAATCATATGGAGAATTGCCAGTACCAACATATACTGGATATGATTTTGAAGGATGGTATTCAAATATAGCAAAAGCATTAATATGGAAAGAGAACCTTGGAGTAAATTCAAGTGGAGCAACAACATCAAAGAGTGGATATGCAACAACAAAAGATGTGATTGCAATAGATGGTTCAGTATTATATAGTAATGTAGCAATAAGTGGAGTATGGGCATTTGACTCAAATAAATCATTAATAAGGAAAGTCAGCTCAAATGCAACAGTACATAGCTTACCATCAAATACAAAATATATAAGGATAGAAATAAATACAGAAAGCACTCCTTTAAATAGTTTAATAATAACAAAAGGTGTAGGAATGCTTTCAAGCGCAAATATAAATGAAAAAGCAGATTCTGATACAAAATTAGATGTATTAGAAGATATTGGTTTATATGCAAAATGGAAAGCTAGTATATTAACATTGGCTCCAGGCAATACAACAGCACAATATAGTGCATCATCTGCACAAACAAAAAACAATTTTGTAACAGAGCCAACAGGAGGAACAGGATCATATAGTTATGTAATAGTATCTGGAAATGATTCTGATTACTTCACATTAAGTGGAAGAAATCTAACTATAAAAGCAGCAACTCCAGTAGGAATATATCCAATAACAGTAAGAGTAACAGATAACAATTCTGAAGCAACAGCAGAAGGAGTAATGACATTACAAATAGATAGAATTGCTGCTGAATGTCCAACAGCAACAGCGTATACTGGTGTTTATGATGGAAATCCTCATACAATAACTATAAATGGTTCAACAGCAAATCTTCAATATAGTACTAATGGTGGAACATCATGGACAGCAACCAAACCAACAAGAACAAATGTTGGAACAACAACAGTAAGTTTAAAGCTTACTCAAACTGCCAACTATAATGAAACAGACTGTGGAAGCAAAACAATTAAAATAACAAAAGCAACGCCAACATGTCCAACAGTAATAGCTTATAGTGGAGATTATAATGGCAGCGCACACACAATAAGTGTAAGTGGTGGAGTAGGAGGAGCTATTAATTATAGTACTGATAATGCAAATTGGAGTACAACTTTACCATCAAGAACAGCTGCCGGAACAACAACTGTGTATATTAAGATGGCTTCAAATACAAACTATAATGAAAAAAGCTGTGGAAGTTCCACAATAACAGTTAATCAAGTTGCTGCAACATGTCCAACAGCAACATCATTTAGTGGAAATTATGATGGAAACAGTCATACAATAACAGTAAGTGGTGGTACAGGCGGAACAGTAAAATATAGTACTGATGGTTCAACATGGACAACAACAAAACCAACTAGAACAAATGCAGGAACAACAACAGTACATATAAAAGTAGAAGCTGATGAAAATCATACTACAATAACTTGTGAAGATAGATTAATTACAATAAATAAGATAGATGCAACATGTCCAACAGTAACTGCATTTAGTGGAAATTATGATGGAAACAGCCATACAATAACAGTAAGTGGTGGAGCAAATGGAACAGTAAAATACAGTACAGATAATTCAACATGGACAACAACAAAGCCAACTAGAACAAACGCAGGAACAACAACGGTATATATAAAAATTGAAGCAGATGCTAATGGAAACTATAAGACTAAAACATGTAGCAATTCATCAATAGCAATAGCAAAGGTAAATGCAACATGTCCAACAGTAACAGCTTATAGTGGAAATTATGATGGAAATAGCCATACAATAACAGTAAGTGGTGGCAGCGGTGGAACAATAAAATATAGTACTGATGGTGGTTCAACATGGAGTACAACAAAACCAACAAGAACAGCTGCCGGAACAACTACAATAAAAATAAAGGTTGAAGCAGATTCTAATGGAAATTACAATACTAAGACATGTAGTGATTCATCAATTGCAGTAGCAGCAGTAGATGCAACATGTCCAACAACAAGTGATTATAGTGGAAATTATGATGGAAGTAGCCACTCAATAACAGTAAGTGGTGGCAGCGGTGGAACAATACAATATAGAACAGCAACTAGTGGAGATGGTTCTACATGGACAGCAACCAAACCAACAAGAACAGCTGCTGGAACAACAACAGTATATGTAAGAGTAAGTGGAGATTCTAACCATAATACAGTTACATGTACGTCAAGAAGTATAAAAATAAATAAAATAGATGCAACATGTCCAACAATAACATCTTATAGTGGAAATTATGATGGAAGTAGCCACTCAATAACAGTTACTGGCGGAGCTAATGGAACAATAAAATATAGTACTGATGGTGGTTCAACATGGAGTACAACAAAACCAACAAGAACAGCTGCTGGAACAACGACAGTAAATGTTAAGATAGAAGCAGCTTCAAATGGAAATTATAATACTAAGACATGTGGTAGTGCTACAATCCAAATAATACAATCTACTGCAACGGTAACATTTAGTTGTAATGGAAGTTCAGGAACAGCACCATCTAATGTAACTGCAAATATTGGAACATATACAGTCCCAACAAGTAAACCTTGCGGTTATAAAGTAACTGCCGGATCAAGTGGTAAAGTACAATATCAAAGTGGATGGGCAACCAGTTCAACAGGAAGTGCTGTAACGTCAGCAAATTTAACATCAAGCGGATTAGTATTATATGCTGTATGGAGTGACTTATTTACATATAATGCATCATATTATATTTATAATGATGGTAGTGGCCACTATAGAATTGAATTTAGATCTAGTGGAACACTAACAATGAAAGCTGCTAATACAGTCGATATTCACGCTGTCGGTGGAGGCGGCGGTGGTGGAAGTGATTCACTATGTAACTACTATGCTGGTGGTGGTGGTGGTGGATATACTACTACTGCTAAGAATAAATCACTTTCAGCAACAACTTATACAATCACTGTCGGTGGTGGTGGAGAAGGTGGAAACGCATCTCACACAACCGGTAATACTGGAACAGCATCATCATTTGGATCATTATGTACTGCCAATGGT
>JAEEGL016469793.1_pt1 | contig 10942 bp, 8 predicted proteins | sample 9134231 | NCBI WGS metagenome assembly JAEEGL01 (sample SAMN16246548, study PRJNA631951) | gut metagenome | biome: gut microbiome; feature: rumen; material: fiber-attached | host: Bos | place: Iran: Karaj | collected 2018-10 | reverse complement strand
TCTTCCCTCTCCGGTGCCTCTATCCCGGATTGGTAGTTTGCACGGAATTCCATGTTTATGTCCCTGATCTCCTTCTTCCCATCGATGTAATCTTGGTACATCTCAGCAAGTCCGGCGGCGCAGCCATCACAGGAGCCGTCGATGCTCCCGATGGATTCCGCAACGATCCGTTCCCGCTCTTCCCTTGTTGTATCTTTTATAAGAATTGAGTCCATAGTGTCACACCTCGATCTCGTCTTCCATCATTTCGTATTTCAGCTATATCCTCGCGCACTCATACACATGAATCGGATGCCGAAGCAGCTTCATTATCCTCAGCTCGTCCCTTGCATCCGTCAGCGCATTGTGCATTTCCTCGTACTCTTCCCCGTCTGTCAGATATCCCGTCACATCTCCCACCCGTAAGCCCCTCTTCAGCCTTCCCGTGCGGCAGAATTCCATATGATCGGGGATCTTGGGATTGTACTGCCTGTATGCCGCCAGCTTCATTATGTCGTACCAGACATATCCGCCCGGTTCCGTAAGATGACGTTTGTCAAGAGCAGCATTGTACGCAAAGACCTGCTCGACCTGCTTTTCCCGAAAGGTCTTCCTCACGGCTTCGATCACATCTTCCCTAGAACAATAAGCAGGCGATACCCCCGGCTGAATGAGTTCAAAAGAATACATCCCGCCGCGCTTATAAACCGGATCCACTATATAATACTCGCCGCAGACTTCCTCAAATCCGTCTTCATCGGCGATCACAAAACCCAGGGACATAACTTCATCCGACCAGGTCGTTTCAGTATCAAGAACAGCAAAATGAGACATGGGGGGACTCCTTGAGGCAAGCTTGAAAATGTAACTTGTTTACATCATCTATATGTTCCTTCCGCAACACTTTTTGTATTTAAGCCCACTTCCGCACGGACATGGATCATTGGGATATACTTTTGGTGTTGAAGTAAGACGTTTAAATAAATCAGGATTGTTCATAAAAGAAGGATGAATCCCTTCTTTTGCGAGCAATTGAATTTCTATATGATGAATAATTTCATTAAAAATCCCAAGAGATTTATACATATGCCAAATATCATAACAAATCTGAAGTAATGACCTTTTTTCAGGTACCTCTTTACTGTATGGATTTTCAAATACTATAGTTTGTCCGTAACTGTCAGCTATCTCATTTGATGAATAGCTGTAATGTCCAATACTATTCCTAATATCTGAGTTTAAAATATTACATATCAAACTTCCGACCTGTCCATCTTCGTCAATTAATTTTAATATGTTTCCTTTATTTCTCATACGGGATACTTCTTCTATATCATTAACGTTCAACCCATCAACCTGCTTCAACTTTCTATAATCTTTCCTGCAATTAATATTATCAACTCCAAGTGCCAAAACAAGCAGATCTCCTATGAGTTCGTATAAATCGACGTATAATTGCTTAATCTCCTCAAATGAAGTGGTTGTAATCGCAAATGCATTTAGATCTATCTTATCATTTTTCAGAAAATCTATGCTAACTGCAGGCATAAGTAGATCTACCTTTTCATATACTTGATCGCATATTTTATAAATTCTTTTTTTCCAACTTTCTATCGTTCCAAGCTTTTTGACGAATGCTATAAATTCATTAAACTCCTTCGTAGACTTTTTTATCGTTTCGACAATGCATGTTGTAATTCTTTTTGTTGTTTCCTTCCCATCTAAACTTAAAAACTGGAATTGATTAATCATTGTTGTTGCTCTCAAATAATCAGCTTTGTTTTCTAAAGGAAACAACGTTTCCTTAGGATCAAAATTTCTGCGAATTACTTCCTTAACTCTTGCAGTATTTCCAGCATTGTATAATTCGTTAACAGCTCTTACATTTTGACGTTTGTGGTCTCTGTAATCCAAAATACGGTCAAACTCTTTACTGAATGTTTTGTAATTAAGGAGCATTGTTGCCATGATAAATGGTGGTGGGGCTGCACCAACCGTTTCCTCATAACTATTAACAGCGAATGGGGGGATAGTAAAAAACTCGCCAGAACAATAGACAACTAAATCAACTCTATCGCAATCACATTTTTTTGCATTTTCAAAACTAATCCCTTTATCTGCTTCATACATCCCCCTCACAGATACACCACATGAACACTTATATCTTATTGGGTGTTTTTTGGAATATCCCATCTGATATTTTAAATTGCACACACTCCCGCATACATCACAAGCATAATAAACACTTATAGTCATCGTTTTCCTTACTCCATTGTAATCACGAAAAAAAATTATAACACTAAAGCTTTTTTCTATCAGCACTATATCATTTAATAATAAGCAACCATAAGCAATTCTCTATCAAGGATTGTCTGCAGAACTTATCTTCGAAACATGTTGTTCAAGTCGCCGAAGAGTCTTATCAACCTCAGTGATATTCTGTCTCATTTTTTGATGAAGTTTTTCGTCAATTTTTTCTGCATTGCCTTTTATTATAATTTCTGAATCATCCGCTTTTGTATGTCCTAGCTGATTTCTATATGTTCCAACATTAGACATATAGTATTCCAGAAAGCTATTACTGCATAAATCATCTGACATTACATATTTCGATTTAAGTATACTAATAACCTTTTGTAAAACCTTTAGTTTGGTCGAAATATCAGTTAATGTATGTTCTTTACAAGCGTTATCAAAAAAAGCCTCTGATCCATTTATTGAATCAAATTTCTTTTTCTTCACTTCCAAACTATCTAGAATTCTTTTTGCCATATCCGCATCAAGCAATTTCTTATCTTCTATCGCAAATTTTTTATAACACAAAATCAGCATTTGTGTTATTCTAGTTTCAAAATCACTTGTATTATCAAGAACAAATCCCCTCAAGTTGACAATATCTTCTGAACGTTTAATTATTTTTTCTATAATACCGGTTACTTTATCTTTAAATGTCTTAGTGTCTCTTTTTGTAATATAAATACCATCCAATTCAGGAATTGCATCTTGGATTGCAGCATGCATTTTATCAGTATTAGAAGAATAAAACAAAATATCTGTCAGTACTTTATGGGAACGGATGATTCTCGCTACAGCATCACCTGTTTTTTCTTCAGCCAACATATAATCCATCAGAATAAGATCATACTGTCTATCTGTAATTCTTTCTGCATCGATCTCCTCTCCATCAAAACAGTCAATTTCTGGGATTAGACAATGTTCTCTTAACAAATCCTCTACGTTCTCTTTTTCAATTTTTAACCAATTTGGATTATCCTCAAACCATAAAACTCGAAATTTAACATTCATTTTCTCAACTCCATAATTATATTAAATCCATTTTTATATGAACTATCAACAGCTACCTTACCCTTCATCTCGTCTACAAGTTCTTTTATATGCGGAAGCCCAATTCCAAACCCTTTTTTTGCGGAATTTAATGTTGCTCCTCGTTCAAAAATTTTCTTCGGATCAATATTAGGGTCCAGTCCATAACCATTATCAGCAAACGAAATTTTAACGCAGTACTCCTCATCAGAAACATCTATAACAAGTTCAGTTGCTCTGGCTTTTATTGAATTTGAAACTATATTGTCTACAATAATACCTATAGCTGTAACATCAAATTTGCACATTGCTTCGGCTTTGTTACACTTAACGCTGTATCTAATTTCTGTAGATGCTACATCAGTGCATATATACTGCTTCAGGTAAGAATAGATATCATTTAAACCAGTTTGCTTAAGGGCCAAATTACCATTTAAAGCAAGATCAGATAACTTTTTTACTTTATTAAATACTAGAATCACTTCTGCAATTCTCTCAATTATTCGAGAATTATATTCTTCTTTACCTTCTAGCTCTGTGCGGATTTTATCCAAAACTTCACCGGTTGCATCAGCCAAAGTGTAAATGGAATGATACCCATTCAGCAAATTGTTTATATCTTGTTTACTCGCCGATTCAAGAAAGAACACTTGTCTCTTTGTAATTTCCTTCTCTTGATTAGCCTGACTAAGTTCCCTTTCCCTTTGCCTATTTTCAGCTTCTAGGTTCTTAGTTCTCAAAACTAAATCATCTGTTTTCTTTCTTAACGATTCCGCAGCGTTCTTAAGAGCTCTATTATTGCTATCATTCGCTGCTTCAGAAATTACAGCCAATTGTTTTCCTAAAGAATCGCCCTTAGTATTGTGTGGAATAATACGATCTCCAAATTCAATTTTTAAAATATCTTCTTTACGTATTGTGCCCAAAAACTTGTCTATTATTGCCCTTTCAATATCCTCCTTTTTTATCAAATTCTCATCATCAAGTGGATTACCCCAATTTATAATCTGTGTAACATATCTTTCCAAAATTTTAAGAACTTTTTCAATGAAAAAATCTGAGAGTCTCTGAACTGACAAGTTATTTACAAAGCCATGGGCGCGGCTAGATGTTTCGATAAAATCATTATTATCACCATATATTATAATATTTCCCATTAACTCCCTAGTTCCCAAATATCTCATAAAGCCTTGCTGCTTTCGAGAATCAATACCAAAGAAGTCTTGTCCTGGTTCTCCATATGGGCTTATCCTAAAATTATTTTTATACACGAAAATTGATCCATAAGCTTTAGCTGATACTCCCCCCATAAATCGAGAAAAACTAATTTTGGCCCCTGAATTTAAATAATAGAGCGATACTTTTATATTTTTAAGCAGACTAAAATCTCGATTTTTCTCTATTAACGAGAAAACATGTTCTCCTCGATCTTTAACTACGGTTGAAATCACTTTACCGTCCTCAGAAATTGTAACCATCAGACTTGTAGTTAAATCTTTAAGTCGTTCAATAACGGTATTTCTAATAATACCATTTACTAGGTCTCTATCCGGATTGATTTTATCTGCCCCATTCTTTATCAATCTATTGTCTTCATCAAACTCAGACGGCACACGCATTTCTATAATAAAATCCGATTCCAAACCATTTTCCATTGGACTAATAAGCTTAGCTAGTGACCTCTTAAGTTTAACTAATTCTTCTCGATTCCATCTTTCTCTTAAATTATCAATTCTAATTGTTGTCCCATGTTTTTTTTCACTTGCAACCTTACTGTAATATGAAACAGGAATATTTACAAAATCATTTTGTGCATCAACATCAAACTTATCCCAATCTATTTCCACGACATGTACAAATTCATCATTGTCAGTTTTTGTGGATAGCGTCAATAGTCCGCCTAAACAGTCACACGAAAACCTTCCAATTCCTTTTGCCCCAGCATACTCTCGACGCATCTCATCTCTATAACTTTTGCGTTTTTTTTCATCTTTTTTTTCAGAATATGCCACAAAAAGCCATTTATTTAAAATATCGTCGTAATTCATACCTTTTCCATCATCTTCAATGGCAATAAAGGGGGTTCCATTTGCATCAATGTAATATGAAACCACTACTCTATGAGCTCCCGCATCATAGGAGTTTTTAACCAATTCAAAAATAGCTATATACTTATCACTAATTAAATCCTTACCAATTACGTTTTTTAGTCCTGAACTAATCCTAAAAGATAATTGCCGTCTATCTTCCATACGTAAAAACCTCCCTTCAAAGAATCTATCCGCCTATAACAATTTTCTTTATCTACTCAACCATTGTTCTTTCAAGTCATTATACTGTTTCAATCGCGCGTTCCTTCTTGGATCATACTCGTCAAGCGAAATAAGCCATTCATCAATATTTCTACTGGTTATAGCATTTCTACGTAATGTTTGAGCTATATCCGTGGCCGAAATAATCAAAATAGGATGTCCATCTTCAACGACCTCTTGATAGGCCTGACTGTGCACATAACTAGTTGTAATCATCACGCCAAATTGACGATATCTTATTCTTGAGATCAAGCGTGACATTTCCTTAACACCAACTGAATTTTTTTCCGAATAGCATTTTGCTTCTAGAGCGCAATCAATTCTTAATGGATGATTAGCTTTTCCACCGGAACTAATAACATAAAAGCCTAAAGCATCACGACCGCCATCTCTCCATGGTCTAGTCAAATCAAAATCTTGAAATTTATTATCAGTTTTCTCCAATATCGATTTAGCACACATTTCAAATCCTTGAGGAAATCCCGCATAAAACTCTCTTATTCTTTTCAGACATTCTTGGCCTTCGTTATCAGTCTGCAACTGGTCATATCGAGTTGGTATTTTAGGAAATTTCCTTGCTATGAGTGGTATAATCCCATTACGTCCTTTCGAAATAAATCTTCGCCAATTTTCTGGAGCATACTGCAAACTATTGTCATGGTCATATATTAGCGCATTTAACCATTCTCTACTTATGCCGCTTGATGTTTCTAAAACAGTAAAATACGCCTCATAATTCTGAAACCGCTCTTCATCCATCGATCTCCAAAAAGCCACCAAATCATGATCAGGAGATATTTTAGGATTTCCAGGAGCTGCTAATCCAAGAAATTTAACATCCCATCCACAGCCAGTCTTCTTAAAAATCAAAAAAGGCGGAATATTATTAATTGAACCATCTTTACTATTTAAGCAATCAAATACAAACTCCAGTAACTGGTTTCCTTTTCTAGGTGTATCAAGAATTGTTCTTCCAGGATTCCTATTATCTCCATAATACCTAAAAATGCCTGTTTCCTCATCCAAATAATCTGGCCAAGCCAATTCCTCCATGGATGTATATAAAATAACATATGCCGGCAATCCCGATCCATCTTTTCTGAGTACTTTTCTGAAGCCTCCCGAATTACTACATCCTGGAAGCAATTTTGAAAGCACCTCAGACCCTTTTCCACTAACCGTTCCACCCTTATAGACCGTATCAACAATTAATCTTGAATTTTGTAAGTCTTCAAACGCAACAATTTCCATATCTTCTCACCCAACACTATATTATTTTGCTAGATCATAAACCTCTGGGTCTGGAAACAACAATCCAATATCTGCTGGAGACATCTTAAACAGAACTCCGTGGTCTCTCCATTTTCCATCAGTGATGTGTGCTGCCAAATCCACTGTAATCTTATCAGTTTCAAGAAGGGGTGCTAACAAAGATGCATTCGGTCTCTTGGTATGCACAATTTGATCATATCTAAAGTATTCCCATCCATCGCGATTTTCCGAGACAGCCTTTACCCAAAAAGTCTCCCGGTGCTTTGTTAACAATGATTCTTTCAACTTATGCATAAACCATGCAGAAACGAACTTCAGCCGCTGCTCCATATACATAAGATTAAGCTGATCATTATTTATATCAACTTGAAGCTGCAGACCGTATGCATTAGCTCTTGACGCTAAACAAGTCTCATATAATTGCAATCTTGCCACAGTGCTATTGCGTGGGACTTGTACTTTTCCATAATGTTCAACTATTTCTCGATATGTATATCCGATATCTGGAACCTTTGTAAAAAGAGTCGTTCTAGTTTCAGAACGCTGGGAGCCATTTCTTGTTAATCTGGTAGATTTTAGTTCTATTCCTTTATAATCCGGTGTTTTTAGGTTGTTTCTGCTGATACCTAGTGCATTCTCAAGAGTATCTCCAACGCCAGGATCCCCAGCAGTAATTGATTTTAAGAAACCCTGATTATGAATCTCCTGTATTCTTTCAAGCAATTCCTTAGCAATTTGCTTATCCTGAAAAACAGATTCTTTTACAACGTCATAAGCAAACCCGTTGTTTACCAGCGAGCTTGCAATTACAGCATTTGATAAATTTAAGACATAAATTTCCTTTTTTATTGCCACAAGCGCAAGTAGGTTGCATGGACGACAGTATTTTTTCAAATCCTTAAACCAGATGCGCGGATCCCCTTTCTTTGTGATCGGTCTATACAATGAAGCTGCACTCTCAGTAAGTCCATCAGCATTCACAAAAAAAGATTTAACTATAACTTTATTTTCAGGTCCTTGCCTTTGTTTCTCATAATCATGAATTCCCTCATTAAGTAACAATTCCCGTACTGGAGCTGTGGCATCCATAATAGACTTTTCATATCCAGTAGATGTCGGTACCAAGAAGGAAACATTAACTCCGGATGAAGCAAAAAAAGGTAAAAATAGCTCGATTGGCGTATCAGTCATTGCTAACATCCTTTTACCATCCTTTCTTAAAGTACCTTTAAGATTTCTGCCACAACAGCTTTAGCCAACAGAGGCGGAACTGCATTCCCAACTTGTGTGTACTGTGGCACTTCCACTCTTCGACTTAATCCCCCAGTAGTTACTTTTCCTAAAAACTCAAAACTATCATCAAAAGATTGGCATCTTGCCATTTCTCTTACGCTAAACGTTCTATTCTCCCAAGGGCTAATATAATCATCTGCTATCGAAACAATTGTCGCTGAAGGCTGACTTCCATCCCAACGCTGACGTATATTTTTCTTTGTAAGAAGTGCATTTATTGCCTCATCATCGACCTCCGCTTTTGCAAACTTGTTTATCACTTGTCTTTTCGACCATCCAAGCATTTCGGCACAATAATCCACCAGCAAAGGAACCTTGGTGAGATCTATTCCTTGCTCCTTTATCCTTTTTCTCAAATATGTTCCCGTCTCCCCTGGTAAAAAAAGTGAAAATCTCTCAGTTACAATCGGTGTTGCTTTAGGTAGTTTTGTACAAGTCAATTCTCCTTTGAGCGGAATAGGTTTTCCATTAACATCAGGCGTTCTGCCATTACTGCTTTCCGTCTGATACTTTGTTTTTTTAGGGTTAACCTTTCTCTTTATCTCATCGTCAATAATAAGATCACCAATAGCATCTTTCAACGTTAAATGCTTTTTAACTGTTGGAATAGGATACTTAGGAACCCTTTCGCCTTCTCTATATCCAATAAAAATAACTCTTCGTCTACGCTGAGGAACGCCAAAGTCAGCGGCATTAAGAATCTGCGGTTCTAAAGTTTTGTAACCAATTTCATTCAGCTCACTCTGTAATAAATTCGGTGTCACGCTCCCATCAGGATATTTTCTTCCATTAATTCCAACATATCCCATGAACTGCATATCCATGAATCCTTCTACATTCTCAAGTACAATATATCGAGGTTTTATTTGGTTTATAACGCGGACATATTCACCAAATAACATATTTCTCGGATCATTCACATCCCTGCGTCCAGCCCTTGAGAATCCCTGACAACTAGGCCCGCCAATCATCAAATCAATTTCTGGCATTTCTTTGCCAGCAAATATCTCAAGTGACGTTATTCTATCCCGTATTATATCTCCAGTGAGATTCCTAATATCAGCTCTCTCGAACCATGTATTTTTTCCCTGTATTAAACCAAGTTGTTCGTGTCTATGAACATAGGTTTTTTCAACCATATCACTTATATCAGAACTAAACAGAATATGGAATCCCGCCTGTATAAGTCCCTCGGAACATCCTCCCGCTCCGCAAAATAAATCAATTGCATATGGCATTTGATACTTCCTCCATCTAACATGTATTGTATTTATTATGCCCAGAACACAAATGAGGGCACTTATAGACAAAGTATACCCATTTAGTCTCTCAAAGTCCAGGTTTTTTCAAAAAAACTTTCCTGTAAGTATTACGCGTCCACACTATGGAATTACTATTTTATTGCATAAAAATATCGTAATAAAGACCTTCCTATGTATTATAGCTTTTCACTCTCTAAAAATCTACTTTTATATTGTTAAAAGGCCTTCCATATATCCCCGATTCCTTCAGTTCAAAAATAAGCCCAAAAAACGTGGTCTTTTCAAACCACGTTTTAAATCATTTAACAGCCAATAGGGATGTTTCCGTTTTGGTTCCTTTTTGCTCAGATGATACGCCCCCTCTTCGGAGCATTCCTATGGCATTAATCTCTTTACCATTCTTTGAAGCTCTCAAGTTTAGACCCAAGTTCGGAAATGCTCGATCTTACTATCTCAATTACCGATTTAACATACTGCTTTTGGAACTCATTCATGTCTTCCCTTCCGTGACTCTTATCTTTTACAGGTTTTATGGTTGAATAAATTCAACGTGAACATTCCTCGGCTGTTTTCCAAAGAACGTCCACGTTGGCGGTTTTCAGCTTTCCTGCTGATCATTTTTCATTACTTCAGTGGGCTCAATTATCTATTGACAATATTATATTATAATCATCTTCTTCCCAGTCAAGCATAAGTTTTGAGAACTGAGGCCGCAGCGTTAAGCAAACACGCCGGTGGCGTGTTTGTAGCGTAGGCACCATCAGCTGTGCTGATGGTGGCATCTCCGGAACGGAGATGTCATCAGAACAAAAAAGACTCCGCGTAAACGGAGTCTTCAGACTGTAGACACACAGTCTCCGGGATATACTTTTTATCTTCCCCTCCTCACTTCAATAGACGTTCTGACTGACCATTAAGGAGCAAAATCGTCCCACATAATCCACGGAACTCTGCCTGTGCTTCCGATTCTATGCTCATTGCATCCTTCCGGTTCTATAATGATTGGCCAGCCCACTCCACTTGGACGTACACGGAACTTTCCGCTAAAAATCATTTTTCCGTTCTCATCGTATAAAGTTCCTTTATCGGGATAGTTTGGACCGTATCCGCGATGACACACCATTTTCCCTTCGAATCTCAGCTGACCATTGGAATAATACTCTTTACCGCCTAAAAAGCCTTTGATTCCGAACTCACCTTCCTGAAGCAATGTTCCGTCGGGGTAATATGTCTTTCCCTCGCCATAAGGTCGGTCTTTGAATGTTTCGCCCTCATACGTCAGGGCACCGTTTTCGTCGTAAAGTTTCTTGTACTCTTTTGTTATCTCCATAGGCTTTACCTCCTCATCAATACATTCAATCCGTAGTAACATACATCGCAAAGTTACGTGCATGGAACTCATTCGACAGGTCACATTTCTCAGCCCATTCAACCTCTTCGCCTTTTCGGATCATCATGTCAAATATGAAGCCGCCCCATTTCAGTGAGTCGTTAAGTTCC
>JAEEGL016302896.1_pt1 | contig 10942 bp, 13 predicted proteins | sample 9134231 | NCBI WGS metagenome assembly JAEEGL01 (sample SAMN16246548, study PRJNA631951) | gut metagenome | biome: gut microbiome; feature: rumen; material: fiber-attached | host: Bos | place: Iran: Karaj | collected 2018-10 | reverse complement strand
GCTCCTGCTGCAAATGATAATAAATAAGGTAATACTGGGACAACTAATGTTGTTAATAATATTGTTATTCCACCAAATATAGGTTCAACTATTCCAGATAAAGTACCATATAAGAATGATTTACCTTTAGAATTTCCTTCTTCTTTTAATGGCATTGATATAATTGCTCCTTCTGGGAAATTTTGAATTGCAATACCAAGAGATAAAGCAATTGCTCCAGCCATCGTAATAGAACTGTTGCCACTTATAGCACCTGCTAAAGCAACTCCTACTGCCATTCCTTCAGGAACATTATGAAGTGTAACTGCTAGAACCATCATTACTGACTTACCTAATTTAGATCTTAATCCTTCTGGTTGTTTACTATTTAAGTGCAAATGTGGAATTATATTATCTAATATTAATAAAAATATAATACCCAATATGAAGCCTACAGTTGCAGGTACCCATGAAATTACCTTTTGTTCTTCTGCCATATCTATTGATGGAATTAATAAAGACCAAACAGATGCTGCAACCATTACTCCGGATGCAAATCCAAGTAAGATTTTTTCAACCTTACTATTAAGTTTATCTTTCATTAAGAATACCATTCCAGCACCTAATGTTGTTCCAAGGAATGGAATCATTAAACCAAGAAATATTTTCATAAATCCTCCTATAAAATAAAGTGTATTATTAAACCTGCTAATGAACAAATAATAAGTGCAAGGGCTTCGCCAATAAAGAAACCTTTAATATGAAACCAATAATTATGATATTCTTTAACCATATCTTCGGTTCCTTTAAAAACAAAATGTTTATCATGGCAGAACCAAATAACATCTAAAACTATAGCATCATATAAATTTACTATTGTCCAAAGTAAGAAGCCATAACTAAAACTTTCTAAGAATGTTGTATAACCATTTATATATCTTAGTACTGCACATAGTATTATTAGAAATAAAATGGATGCAAATATCTTAGCTGTTATTTTATTTTCATTTGTTGGTATTTTATCCTTATATTCTTTTAAAGATTTCACTCTTTCTTGAATCTTAGGTGGATAATTATATAATGTCTTGATTGGTTCTCTAGACATTATATAAACCATTATAGTAAATAATGTGCATAAAATAATTGATTCTAGAACTAATATCATATTATCACCTATAACAATTATAGCATAGAAAAACAGTCTTATGACTGTTAACGTTTTTTAATTTGTTTTTGGTCTTATTATGCATTCATCTTTAGTAATAGCTATTTCATAGTTATCAAATTTTAGGATTTTATTTTCACCATCTTTTTTAACTCTCCATGCATATTTTTCCCATTCTTCAATAGATGTTAAATTCTTTTCAATTGCTTCTTTAACTGATACATTTTTAGCATCTACTGATCTAAAATTTGTTTCGTCAATATTCATATTTTCAATATATACGTCATGATCTTCAAGTTCACCAACTAATGTTTTTGGAACACCTTTATCAATTGTTACAACTAGAAAATGACTTATTCCGTTTGAATTATATTGAGAAGCGAACATCCAAGGAATAACAGATATAAAACCTACAACGCATATAGCACTTATAAGAATTATGATAATTATTAATGTTCCTTTTTTCAAAATCATCAACCCCTATTTTTAATTACCAAATTTTTGAATTAAAATTGAAAATAATAGTAATGCAAAAATAATTGCAATTGCACCAATTATATTTAAAATTTTTTTCTTACGTTCTGCTTCTTCTTTATCTTTCATTTCTTGTCTACGTATTTCTTCTAGTCTTTCACGTTCTTTTCTAGCAGCTTCTTCTTTTAATTCTTTCTCTTTAAGATCAAGTTCTTTTTTCTTTAGTTGGTGCTCCGACCATTTATCAAAAAGTCCTTTTTTCTTCTCCTTAAGTTTCTTTTCAGCCATTTTTTGTTCATGTTCTTGCTGATCTTTTTGCATTTTTAATTGTTCTATTTCAACTTTATGTTGATGTCTTGTATCTGATGTTTCTTTAAAATCATCAGTTACTTTTGAAATGGTTTCTTTAACGGTGTCAAAGCCTTTATATGCTACATCTTTAACCGAAGTTATGCCTGCTTTTACAACTTCTGCTGTGTTTTTTGAATCAGTTTCACCTTCGACATTAATTGGTGTCCCTTTTATACCCATGTTAAATTTTGCCATATTCATTACCTCTATATGATTATATCATATTTTCATTTATAAAAGTTGAATGACATGAATTTTGATTTAAAAAAACTTGAGTTTAACTCAAGTTTAATTATTATTTATACTTTCCAGCTTTCAATCTTCATCTATCAAAGTTAAATTGCCATTACTATAAGAATAATGTTCAACAAAAAAGCCTGCTTCTATTGGATGAACAAATATTTCTAATTCATTAGATTGTTTTAACATAACAATTGCACGATCGTCGATAAAACTATTATAATCTGCTTCAGTTGGATTTGCCTTAAGACAGTAACTATTATTTTTGCAACTATTATCATAGTATTCTTTGTTATCCAAGTAATATTTTTCATATATTTTTTTCAATATTGAATCATAGTCATATCCCTGTAACTTTACTAACTCTTTGTTGCTTATTTTCTTTCCATCTTTTTTTGATATAGCAAATACATTTACACCATTAACCCAATCACAAAAAATAGAACTTGTTGGAGTAAATCCAGCTTCAAACATGACAACAATGTAGTCATCGGTTTCTATTATTTTATAACTATCTAAATCATAATATCCAACATATTTTTTTTGACCATTATTGATTATATAGGAATATGGATCATCGGATGGTTCACTACAACCTACACGATTTGGATCATGGTTCAAAAATTTGGTATTCTTATCTACAACTTCTTTTTTGGAATCGTCGTTAAACTTTTTAGCATCAGCTGAATCAATATTAATCACAGGATATTCATATGTTACATTAACATTTTTTCCATCTTTTGCATTAACAATTTCATATTCAGCAATTTTTTCCATATAAACCCAATTCTTAGAATTATCAATCTTTTGCAATAATTCTGTTTTTTCTAAATTTTCAGTTTTAGGCTCAATGGTTTTAATTTCTTCTTTCTTAATTACCTTATCATAAACAATAAATCCGGCAAGCAATAATGAAATAGCCATAAATACAACTAATAACCCAAAATAGCTTTTCTTTTCTTCTTTTTTTGGTGCTTCATTAACTGGTTGTTCTTTAACTGATTCTACAACATTATTTTGATTCATATTTTGTTGTTCGATATTTTGATTATTATTTTCCCCATTATTCATTTCGTTCATATATTTTCCTACCTTCCGTTACAATTATATCATACAAACTATTAATAGCAACAAAAAACTCGAGTGTTCCTCGAGTTTAATTATCAAATTTTTTTATTTTATCAATACAACGGACCCATATCAACATAACAAGCATTAACTTTTTCATTCATTACTTTATTATTATTGATAGTTATCTTATATTCATCAGTTAAATAATGTTGGCAAACAGATGACATTTTATGTGTAGTTTCATCATAGCATATATCGTCACGAGGATCTTGTCCGTGTAAATTGAAATAATATATTGAATCTTCTGCTATGTAATAACGTCCTCGCCTTATAGTTTCAGGATCATCTTCTTCTTTTTCAAAATATTGAAATAATTTACAGTCGTTTGCGAAACTAATATCAGCAGTCAAATATGGTGGATATATAGTTTCAATATCCGAACTAAGTATTTTGCCTTCTTCATTTATGAATACAAATGCGTCACCATAACTGAGATCCATATAATGATCATTCTTCATATATAAATAATTTTTATCGCCTTTGATAGTCCCGAAAGTATTTTTTATGATTTCTACCATGTATTTTATTGTATCTTCAACAGTATCATCAACTTCGTATGAAGGGCCAAACTCATCTTCATATTTTTTAAAACAAACATCAGGCATACTTTTATCACAATATGGTCTTTCTTCGCTCATTATTTCGTACATATATATGTCGTTTATATAAAATCTAACACGAGTTGTCCCCAACGTATAACCAACGCTTTTATTTTGAGTTATTCGATCAAAATAAAATCTAAAATGTATAGTTAAGTCATTATTTTTGTATGTTAAAACTTTTAAATATTCCTTATCTTTATATTTTACATTGTTTTCTTCAGTAAACTGGCTATCATCAAATTTAGCAAGTTCTCTCACATTCTTTTCCACTTGACAATTTGTTTTATCATTAATAATATTTGGTTCATCATCTTTAATTACCTTATCATAGACAATAAATCCGGCAAGCAATAATGAAATAACCATAAATACAACTAATAAGCCACCATAACTTTTCTTTTCTTCTTTCTTTGGTGTTTCACTAACTGGCTGTTCTGGTTGAACTACATTATTTTGTTGTTCAATATTCTGATTATTATTTTCCCCATTATTCATTTCGTTCATATACTCTCCTACTTTCCATTATAATTATAACATATAAAACATTGATGACAATAAAAAACTCGAGTGTTCCTCGAGTTTTAATTTCATCTGGTACCGGCCAAGGGACTTGAACCCTCATGATATTGCTATCGCTGGATTTTGAGTCCAGTGCGTCTACCATTCCGCCAGGCCGGCATTACATAAATTATTATAACATAATTAATTTATAAGTAAATAAAAAAAGCCTTAAAGCTTTTTTATCTTTTCTTTTGAGGTGTTTGCTCTCCTGCAATTTCTTCAGGAGTTGCAGGAGCATTTTGTAAACTAATAGCATCAGACATTGCTCTAGAAGTCTCTTGAGTCATTTGGTCAACTCTAGCATCGCGAGATGCTACGCCATTTTCTCTTTTTGCTTCATTACCTGCAAGAAGACCTGAAGTCATTGCATCTAATGCTGCAAATGGATCTTGTTGCTGTGGCTTTTGCTCTTCTTGTTTTTTACCCTTATGCCAAGGAAAAATTCCCATTTTTTCTCCTCCCTTAACTTTCTTCAGTGTATTTCGAACTAAATAAATCAATTTCTTCTTCAGTAGTATCAACATTTATTTTTGGTAGTTCTTCTAAACTTGATAAACCAAAATAATCTAAAAATTTATCACTTATTTCATATAATGTTGGTCTCCCTGGAGCATCACTTCTACCTACATCTTTAATAAAATCACGATCAAGTAATTTCCTTATTAAATACGATGTATTAACTCCTCTTATTTGGTCAACAGCTACTCTTGTGATAGGTCCATTATAAGCAATAATAGCTAATGTTTCTAATGCCCCTTGACTAAGTATTGTTTCGTCATCTAAATTAGCTAGTTTTTGATAATATTCTTTATGAATTTCTTTAGTCATCATTTTAATGACATTACCAAATAACTTAATCTGCATCCCACGATCATTGTTATTATAATCATCTATAAGTTCATTTAAATATTTATTTAAATCATCAAAAGATATTTCTAAAATTGAAATCAATTGTTCCTTAGTAATACCTTCATCTCCGGATATAAATATTAATCCCTCAATTGCTGCTTTCACTTGAACCTCCTGTTATATATATACTATTAAAGTTTCCTTCTTGAACAATGTTAATTTCTTCTGCTTTAAACATTTCAAGAAGTGCTAAGAAAGTAACAATGATATAGTCTCTAGATAAATTATCAAAGAGTTCTCTGAATTCAACTTTCTTCTTTGATTTAATTATCTTTTTAATCTCTTTGCTTCTTTCTGTTACTGAATACTCTTTAACTGTTGTTTTAGTGACAATATTTTCATCTTTCTTCTTTAGCATAAACTCATTAAATGCATTTAGAAGTAAAGTAATATCACCTTTTTCTTCTTTCTTAACGATATAATCTTTTAAGCTACTTGGATCTTTAGAAAAATATTGTTTTCTTTCTTCTTCTAGAACTTTAAAATCATTAGTAATTTCTTTATACTTTTTATACTCAATTAAACGGTTGATTAATTCTTCTCTTGGATCAATTTCTTCCTCAGTAGTTTCTTCTTGATGAGGCAATAACGATCTTGATTTTAATTCGATTAATTCAGCTGCCATTACTATATATTCACTAGCAATATTAAGTTCCATTTTCTCCATTTCATTTATGAAATCTAAATATTGATTTACTAAATCAACAAGGTTGATATCATAAATATCAATATCTGATTGATGAACTAAATGAAGTAATAAATCCATTGGACCTTCAAAATCATTTATGACAAATTTATGCATATCATCACCTTTATAATTATAACATTTGTTTTTTTACTTGTAAATTAATAAAAAATATAGTATTGCTACTATATTTTTATATATTTCTTATGATTCCGAACGCAATTGTAATTGCAATCAAGATACCCCATACATAATTAGGTATTTTAACTAATACTTTATCTTTTTTATCATGAATATAAAGATAAATCATATAGATATAATATGCAATTATGAAAGGTAGATAAATAAATACAAGGGGATTTTCATGAAAGGCATCTATTATTTTAAAATTTAATAAATCAAATACTAAATGCGTTATCCCACATCCCGGACATTTATAACCTGTTATTTCATAAAAAACACACGGAATATAAAATCCAGTATATTTATTTATAAAATAATATCCAACTAAAATTAAAAGCAAAACTAAATTTGCTTTTAATACGTTATTGATTCTTTTTTTCATTGTGCTGAAAATTTATTTAAATCAGCTTGAACTAAGCAATAATCTACAATCATTAATCCAAAGATAGCTAAAATTAAATAAATTGTTGAGTTATCTGAAACTTGAACTCCATATTTAGCTCCAGCATTAGCCATTCTCTTACCAGCTTGGTAGAACCAAACGATACCGTAAATACCACATGTTACGATAGTAAGTAAGAATACTACACCACCTGATTGATTTGAATGTTCGTCATTACATAATGCATTAACATCATTAACCATGCTTATGAACCAAATAATTCCATAGATACCACATGTTACAATTGATAATAAAATTGCAACTCCGATACTTCTATTTTGGATTGCAGGACGTCCTCCCATATTTTGATTATTGTTTTGATAGTTAGGTTGACCAGCATATGCATTTTGATTGTATTGTTGGTTATTATTATAATTTACATTTTCTTGTGGTTGTTCAACATTTTGTGGTTGAGGTTGATTCATCTCAACATTTTGTGGTTGAGGTTGATTCATTGGACTACCACAATTTGGACAAAATGCAAGACCATCTTGAACTTGTGTTCCACAACTAGAACAATATTTCATTTTCGTACACTCCTTTCAATTTTATTATATCAATTAGATGTGTTTTTTTCAATAAAAATTTTAACAAAAAAAGGACCATAGTCCTTTATAGATAAAATACAATTAATAATACTACTAAAGTAATAGCTAAAACCGCTACAATGATAATTAAAGGTAAATCTCCACTACCTTTTTTCTTTGGTTTAATCACTTGAGTATTTTCGATTTCTTCATTTTTATCGACAGCTAGTCCATTTGGATAAACAGCTGTAATAGTTAAATCTTGTGCACTTTCACCATTTGATTGTACTAAATCATTATTTGCATCACCTGCATAATCACTGCTATTGAATCCATTTTCATATGATTGATTATTTGGTGCAGGATTACTTTCTGGTGCACTTGGTGGTACATAGTATAAGTCAGAATTAGCTTCTTGTTTAGGTTCTTCACTCGCAGCAGTTGGAGCCTCATTAACCATTTTTTCAAACTCACTTACTGATTCAGGAGCTGGTCCTGGATCTGGAGTTGGTGCACTCACTGGCTCGAATTCTGGAATAGGTTTAGCATCTATTTCCATCAAAGGATCTGGAGTTGGTGCTGGCGCAGGTGTTTCTGGAACAACTGGTGCCACTGGAGCAGCAGGTGCTGCTGGCTCTGGATCCCATGGACTAGCACTTGGTGCAGGTGTTACCGGAGCTGCCGGTTCTTCATCCCATAAAATAGCTGGCGGTTCCCCTGGTTTAGTTGTTGCTGGTTCAGGTGCTGCTGGAGCAACTGGTGCTGGAGCACTTGGTTGATTTGGTACCGGATTACTAGGTGTTTCTCCACCTGAAAAATCATCTAATATTTCAATATCATCAGTATTCATTCGGTGCCCCTCCTATTCTTCTACATTATAGCACAAAAGCAAAACTTTTTTCAATATTTTTATTGTTCAAACTGACTATTATAAAGTTTTGAATAAAATTCTCCTTTTTTAATAAGTTCTTTATGCGTTCCTCTTTCAATAATTTGTCCATCATTTATGACTAAAATCTCACTAGCATCACGAATTGTTGAAAGGCGATGAGCAATTACAAATGAAGTTCTACCTTCCATTAATATTTTCATTCCAGCCTGAATATTCTTTTCAGTTTTAGTATCAATATTACTTGTTGCTTCATCTAATATTAATATTTCTGGATCAGATAAAATAGCACGTGCAATTGAAATTAATTGGCGTTCTCCCTGCGAGAAGTTAGATCCTTCTTCTTCAACAATCGTGTCATATCCATCTGGAAGTCTATGTATAAATGAATGAGCCTGAGCTTGCTTACAAGCTTCAACTATTTCATCCATTGTTGCATCATCATTACCATATCTAATGTTATCAGCAACTGTTCCTTTAAACAAATATGTATCTTGTAATACTAAACCAATTCGTTTTCTTAAATCTTGTTTTTTAACTTCACGAATATCAATTCCATCAATATAAATATTACCTTTTTCAATATCATAAAATCTTGTTAATAAGTTAACAATTGTAGTTTTACCAGCTCCTGTTGGTCCTACTAAAGCAATTGTTTCACCTGGTTTAACTTCTAAATTAATATCTTTTAATATTTCTTTATCCTCAACATATGAGAATGAAACATCATCAAATTTAACATGACCTAATGCATTATTAAATGGTAATAATTTGTTCTCATCAGTAAATTCTGTTTCAACATCCATTACCTCAAATACACGATTAGCACCTGCTAAGGCATTCTGAACACCTGCAAATAAAGATGCAAGTTGATTAATTGGTCTTCTAAACATATTTGAGTACTTCATAAATACTAGGATGGTTCCAATTGTACAAGTTCCATTAACTACCATAATTGAACCTGCTGCAATTAAGAAAATATGACCAAGATTTCCAACAAAAGCATTAAGTGGCATGATTAAATTACCAACTATTTGGGCCTTAATTGAAGTATCTCTTAATTCTTCATTATTTTTATTGAATTCACTTATAGCATTAGATTCACCAACATAACTTTTAACAACTTTCATACCGGTGAACATTTCTTCACTATAACTACTTAACTTACCTAATGATTTTCTTTGTTTATTATAAAGTTTTCCTGATTTAACACCTAATTTAAATGCAAAGATAAAGAATATTGGTACTGTTGCAATTGTTACTAATGCTAGTACCCAATTGATTTTAAACATGATAAATGTTAAACCAATAATTGTTATTAAACTACTTAATATTTGCATCAAAGCATCAGTTAAAGCTTCACTTATAACAGTGATATCATTAGTAAATCTACTCATGATGTCACCTTTTTTATTTTTATCAAAATAAGAAACAGGTAATTTTTCTAAATGTTCGAATAATTTTCTTCTTATCTGATATAAAGTTGACTCTGATATCTGAGCCATTCCATAGTTAGCAAACCAAGTGAAAACTGAATTTGCAACATAAATAACTAATAAAATATTTAATAGTCCTTTTAATCCTTCAATATCAGATGCAACAATATATTTATCAATAGCATCTCCTGCTAAAAGTGGTCCGATTATAGTACCAGCTGTTGCAATGATATTTAAGATGATAACAAGTATAATTTTACCTTTAAAATTACCTAAGAATTTCCACAATCGAAGTAGTGTTTGAGGAGTATTTTTAACTTCTTTTTCCATTATGCTTCCTCCTTCAATTGAGAATTATAAATATCTTGATAATATTTATTCTCTTTTAACAATTTACTTGGGGTATCAAATCCAACTAATTTACCATCATCTAATACAATTACTCTATCAGCATCTAAGGCTTCAGATATTCTACTTGTGATGATAAGAGTTGTACATTTTTTATACTCTTCTAAACCTTTTTTAATTTGTTTAGCTGTCTTAACATCAACAGCACTTGTAGAATCATCTAATATTAATATACTTGGATTAATTAGAATTGATCTTGCAATTGCAACTCTTTGTTTCTGACCGCCACTTAAATTGGTTCCTCTTTGTTCAAGAACATAATCATATCTATCTTCTTTACTTTCAATAAACTCAGATGCTGCACTTATATTAGCTGCAAGTTCAACATCTTTATCACTTGCTTTATTGTTACCATAATTTATATTTTCTTTAATTGTTTTAGAAAATATAAATGCTTGTTGAAAAGCAAAACCAATGCTTTTTCTAAGTGATGAAACTTTCATATTCTTAATTGGAACATCATCAATTAAAATTTCACCAGATGAAACATCATAGAATCTTGGCAGAAGACTTACTAGTGTTGATTTACCACTACCGATAGCACCAACAATAGCAACTCTTTCATTCGGATTAATAACAAAACTGATGTCTTTTAAAACTGCATCTCCAGTACCACCTTCATATGAGAATGATACATTTTTAAATTCAATTTTACCTTTCATATTTTCAGTAGTAATAGCATTTTTATCTTCTTTAAAGTCTTCTGAAGCTTCTAATACTTCAACAATTCTTTCAGTGCTTACAACACTTCTAGATGCTAACATTATTACCATTGAAGCCATCATGATGGCCATTAAAATATTAGAAGTATATTGACTAAATGCAAATATATCTCCTACTAAAAGATCTCCTGAAACTACACTGTTTCCACCAATCCACAAGATTAAAACTGTTGATAAGTTGATTGCAAACATCATAATTGGCATTGAAATTGTAATTAGTTTAATACCTTTTAAAGTT
>JAEEGL014378014.1_pt1 | contig 10942 bp, 6 predicted proteins | sample 9134231 | NCBI WGS metagenome assembly JAEEGL01 (sample SAMN16246548, study PRJNA631951) | gut metagenome | biome: gut microbiome; feature: rumen; material: fiber-attached | host: Bos | place: Iran: Karaj | collected 2018-10 | reverse complement strand
TAGGTCCGATTTTTGACGGGTTGTTTATGTCAATTACCTTCTTGGGCGAATTGTTTGTTCCGACCCTTATAATGTGTATCATATATTGGTGCTTTGATTTTTGTGCCGGAGTTTTTCTGTTTTCGCTTAATTCCTCCGTAATGCTCACGGCTTTGCTTTTAAAATGTATTTTCTGCGTTAAAAGACCTTGGATATTGAGTGACAAAATTAAGCCGGTCAAGGCGGCATTCGGCGGTGCCGGCGGATATTCCTTCCCAAGCGGTCATACTTCAATGGCGGCTTCATCTTTTGGCGGTATGGCATATTTGTTCCGTAAGAATAAAGCGGCACTTTGGTCGTTAATAATTCTGGTGTTATTTGTCGGATTTTCCAGATTGTATCTTGGGGTTCATACACCGCAGGATGTTCTGACGGGGTTGATTCTTTCAATAATATTTATTTTTGCACTCAGTAAACTGGTAACTTTTTGCGAAGAGGATAAAAACAGATACTTGTATGTGCTTGCGGCATTTGACATTGCGTTGGCGGTTATTCTTTATATTATACTTCATAAGAGTTATCCGCTGGATTATGTTGACGGCAAGCTTCTTGTTGACCCGTTGCATGCAAAATACATAGCTGTCGTATATTCAAGCTGGCTTGCAGGTTTAATCAACGGAGCATATCTTTGTGCAAGATTTTTTAGATTTGATCCGAAGGCAGGTTCTGTGTCGTCAAAAATCCTGAGATCTGTAATTGGCGGTGTGATTTTATATATATGCTTGCGAATTGCGCAAATCTATTTCTTTGAAAGTATCGCAGATTTCAAGCTGACTTTTGCGTGTATGTTTTCGGTAGGATTTTTTGCTACGGCGATTTATCCGTACATATTTACAAAATTTTCGTCAAAATAAAATTTTGATTTATAATGTAGGTGTTAAGTAATAAGGAGAAAATTAGTATGAAAAAAGTTTTATTATCACTTTTTATCGCAGTATCACTTGTTATCCCTGCAAGTGCAGCATATAATCCTTCAGACAGGGTTAGTACTGTTGGAAATGCAATGATGACAAAAAGCGGAATCCCTGCAACAAACGTAAAATTTATGGTTGTTTCCGGTTCTGTTGATAACTCAAACTATGTTTCCAACAGAGTTGTGAACGTTTCAACAAATGAACTCTCATTTGCAGGTAATGATAATGAAGTAGCTGCAGTAGTGGGCAATGAATTAGGCCACATCATTGCAGGTCACGCTTCAAAGGGTAAAGTTGTTCAATTGCTTCAGGCAGCAGCGGTTACAGATACAGCTTTTGAAACAAACCCGGCAGCATCAACTATTTCAACAAGTTATACGAATATGAAGCAGCAAAAAGAAGCTGATTTGGTTGCGGTTGACTTGATGGTAAATGCAGGTTATAACCCGTTAGCTTTGATTGTTGTATTGACAAAACAAACCGGTACTTATTGGGAAACGATATTAGGGCAACCGGCGAATGCTGAAAGAGCTTTGAACGTATTTAATTATGTAAGTTATGCATATCCTGCAAAAGTTAAAGCAGGTTATGGCTGCAACGAATACAGAAATTTCCTTACATATGCTGATTCAATCATTTCTTTGAGAAACCAGAGCAAAAAGCTTGAAAAAAGAAATACTAAAACGCAGGCAAAAAATAAGAAAAATGTGACAAATAAAATTGCAAAATTTAAAGTCCGCGGAGGTTTGAGCGGTTGGGATGCGGCTTATGGCTTGCTGAACGGAGCTCAATAGTTTTGTAATTAAAAACAGAATAACGAAAAGCAACTCTTTATCAGGGTTGCTTTTTTGTATTATAATTTTGTCAATATAAGGAAAAGTATTTTGTCCGGCAATAAAGTTGTAAAATTCCAAAAACCGAAGAAATGTGATGAGCTTTCAATGAAAAGGGGCTTTGCTCTGTACAGCGAAGGAGCGTGTTTTGACGGGCAAAATAAAGATAAACTGGCTTTGGAAAAATATTTGCTTGCTGAAAAAAACGGTTATGAGGCATCGGATTTATATGCGTCAATAGCACGAATTTACAATGTGTTTGAGGATTACGAAAAGGCAAAACAATATGCACAAAAAGCAATCGATATTGACCGTGAATACGATTACCCCTATTACCTACTTGGCGGGGCTTATTACGAACTGGGGGATTATGAGGAATCCTTAAAGTACTATCTGCTTGCCGAAAAATACGGACTTGATTACAGTGTCGTTATGTACCGTGATATTTCGGATGTTTACTCAAAAGTGTCTCCGGATAATATTATAAAACAGCTTGAGTATGCCACAAAAGCTATCAAACTTGATTCTGAAGATTCATATTCATACTACTGGAAAGGTTGGATTTATTTTAAACATGACGAATACAAACAAGCTCAAAAGTATTATGAAAAAGCCGAAAAAATGGGTTACTATTCCTTCAGTTTCTATTATGAGATTTCTTATATTTATACAATGGTCGGCGATTTGAAAAAAGCCCTGGCATACGCGAACAAATGTATATTTATAGATAAAGATGATTCTTTGGGTTATTACAGAAAGGGCTGGGCATACTATAATGTCGGGGATTACAAGAAGGCAAAGCCATTATTTATTACGGCAGAAAATAAAAAATGCGAATATGCAGATATGTACACATGTCTGGGATACATTTATCAGCTTGAAAACGATTTTGAAATGGCAAAGGCGTACTGTGAAAAAGCTATAAAGTATGACAAAGATGACATTGACGGATACACTCAGCTTGGAAATATCTGTGCCGCCTTAAAGTATGATTATAAAACAGCAATAAAATATTATAAAAAGGCCTACAAAAAGGGTGATAAATTTAATGAATATTTCTACTTAAATTACGGCATGCTGTATTACATGCTAAACCGATACTCTATGGCTTTAAAAATCTTAAATGAGGGACTTGACAGATACCCGAAAGATTATAATCTTCGTGCTTCTGTTATTTCGGCTCTGCAGATGAAAAAAGAATATGACAGGGCTTATGATTTGACGCAGGAGCTTATAAAACTTGAACCGGAAAACGAGTGGAATAATTATAATCTGGGCCTCTGTTATTATAACCGGAGGGTAAAAGACAGAAATTATGATAAAGTAATTTCATTTATGGAAAATATAAAAAATGATGAAATATTGGTAAATGGCGGATGCTATGCGGTTTTGAGTTTTTCATATTATCAAAAGAAGGATTATGAAAAATCTAAAGAATACTATATCAAATTTTTTACAACAAATTGTGTGGAAGAATTTATAATAAAAAATAAAAAAGAACTAAAACGTTTTTATAAAAAATTGATTAAAAAATTTCCTGACGAGCCTAAATTAAAAGAAATAGGAAACAAGCATCCGGACTTTTTATCAGAGAAATAATTCAGATATTAAAATTTCGCTATTAGTGAAAAAATACACGAATTTGACATTGTAAATTTTTGTTGTTATATTACACAAAGAAGTTTTAGGGAATAGGGAGTAAGTAGAGATATGAAAAAACTATTAAGTGCGTTATTAACCCTGGCACTTGTATTTTCTTATACTGGCATGGCAATGGCTGCAAATGAGTTGCCTAAAACCCAGTCAAGATTGCAAGCTGCACCTAACGCAAAGACAATCGAATTGGCATTTGTATTTGACGGTCCGTCTGATAAAAATGCTTCAGTACTAAAAACATTCCAGCAAACAATCACAAGATCATTATTACCGGATTATAAAGCATCTTTCCCAAGTGATTTGGTGTTTACCGGTGACTGGACCCAGCAGGGTGCTATAAATGCTTCAAATAAAGCGTTGGCATCCCGTGCGAGGATGGTTATTTCTTTAGGTTACATGTCAAGCAGTTACTATGTTGATAAACCTAATAAAAATAAATATGTCGTAACTATTGATCAGTACGGGCTGAGAGATTTTGGAGACAAGTTCTTCAACCCAATGCAGCAAACCGCAAATGATTTTGTTACGTTTAAAAAGTTAGTTCCGACAATCCAGAAATCTGCAATCTTGATGAATGCCAATTTCTACAAGACAGAAAAAGACTGGTCATCAAGCATTTCTAAAAAGTTAAAGGAAAAGGATTGTGATTTAGATTTTGTAATTGTACCGGTTACATCTGATGTAAAAGGTTCATTAGCAAAGATTCCGGCAAATGTAGACTCAGTCTTCGTTACACCGCTATATAACTTATCAGCCGAACAGAGAAAAGAGTTATATGATACATTAAAAGCAAGAAAATTGCCGTCCTTCTCTTCGGTAGGTCGTGAAGATGTTGATATGGGTGCTTTGCTGGGTACATCAACTTATGATGTTGATAAAAAACTGGCAGAGGCAACCTCCTTTAATATTCACGGTACGTTGCACGGAAATGTCGTTAAAAACGAAAAAATACCGTTCTATGATGAAAAGGTTATTTTCTACAACGCAGATACGGCAGAAGCTGTCGGCTACGTTGCACCGTTGAGATTGTTGAATAATGCGGTAACGATTTCCCACAAGGAATTGCCTAAATACGATTTGGGCTTGTTGCTGGATACTTTGGATGATAATAACCTCGATATAGCACGTAAAAAATATTTAATCAGTGCGGCAAGACGTTCTGTTGCAAGTTCTTACTTGAGATACCTGCCAACCTTGAGAATTGACCTTGGTCATCAGCACTACAACGGGGCATATGCAAATTCATATGCTGATGTCCCGCACAGAATCGGTCAGTTCACACTTGCTTTGGACCAGGTAATTTATTCTCCTGATTTGGTTACAAACATAATTGTTAAACATAAAAAACTGAAGTTTGATAAGGCCGAAGCTGTTTTAATGAAAGCAAATATGGAATATCAGACGGCAGATTTGTACATAGATACTCTTATGCTTGAAAATATGATAAAAGTTCAGGAAGAATATGTACAAGAAATGAGAGACAACCTTGCTATTGCCAGAGTTCGTGAAAAAACCGGCAAATGCGGATACGAGGAAGTTTTCCGTTGGGCAGGTCAGGTCAGCGAAGCTGAGAAAAAACTGCTCGCAATGCAAGCTGATTATAAAAACGTAAAAGTCAACATAAATAAATTGCTCTATAAAGATCAAAAACAAGATTTTTCTCTTGTACCTTTGACAGCAAGCGATCCGGCATTCTTTACAACGGATTTGCACATCATTGATCACGTAAGAAATCCTGAAAAATTGGGTAAATTCACGGAAATGCTGGTAGATGAGGTAATATACTTATCTCCGGAGACAACGAAGTTGAAAGCTGCAATCGCAATGAAGAAAGCAGAAATGGGCAATTATGCTCAAAAATTCTTCTTGCCGAACGCAAAAATTTCATTAGAGTACGGTTCAATGTTTGACAGGGTATTACCGTATGAAAATTCCGGACACCGTCAGATGCAATATGTAGGCGGCGGATACGGATATGGTGCAGGCGCAACTCAGGGTGCTCAGCAAGGATCTGCTGCCGCTGCAGCTCAAGCTGCTGCTGCAGGTGCTTCTCAAGCTGCTATTGAAGCTGCCGCTGCTCAGGGTGCTGCAATTGGTGCTGCACAAGGTGGTATGGCAGGATTCTCACAAGGTTTGGCTTCTCCATACTTAAATCTTGATAAAACATCAACTCGTGTATTGATCGCGGCTCAATGGAAACCTATTGAGGGCGGACACAAGATTGCTGAAATCGCTAGATGTAAATCTGAGCTGAACGAATTAAAAGCATATCTTGAGGAAGTAAACACTGAAATTGAGATGCAGGTTCGCTCTGTTGTAAACCGTGCAATTTCAAAATACTTTATGATTGAAAAATCTTATAAAGCTATGTTTGCTCAGGCAGAAAACTACCAGATGGTTAAGTCAAAATACTTGCTGGGAGAAGCTCCGATTAATCAGATTGATGATGCGCAGAAGTTGTACTTTGACGCAAAACTGGATGCTTTAAACTCTCAGTATGAGTTCTATAAAGAGCTTATCTGGGTACAAAGAGGACTTTTGTCAGTAAACTGGACAAAGGCATCTCCGGAAGCTAAAAAATGGATTAAGAGTGTTCCGAATGTCCTTCCGGCGGAAGAAGACTTCACATTATAATATAAAAAAGGTTGGCTAAAAGCCAACCTTTTTTATTCAGGTTCTTTTAGTATATCTGCATATTTCTGTAAACTATCAAGCAACGGTTTATACCTTTCGTGAATTTCAAATCTTACCTGATTTGGCCGGTCGCTTTTTGCAATTTCCATATCTATTTTTGCCTGAAGTGCGATTTTTAAAACCTCCGGAATGTTTATTGCGGTCGGGTTTTCACTTGAAAGATTTTCATAGTATTGGTCAATATACTGAGCAGGAATACGTTCTTTCCAGTTTGTATTATTTTTTGTTCCGCCAAGATTATAAACGGTTTCAGTGATACCCAACAAATCCGCAAAAGAAATTTCAAATTTATCTTTTGTCATAAGTTCCGCAAATTTTGCCTTAATCAGTTCTTTATCATCGCTGCTGATTTTTTCACAAAAATCGTCTCTTTCAGATGCTCTTGTTGAATCCATATTCAAATATCCTGCAAGATACATCGGATTCCAGGCATCATTTCTTCTTGTCCAATCTCTTTTTATCATTTTATACGCCGGTATAGAATCGTGTGAACCTACAAGATACCAGTTATTTTCAGGTCCTTCCTGTGCCTTTGTGTATTCTGTCTGGGTGATTCCCGGCAGCTTCAAATCGTCATAAAAAACTTTTCTGAAGGCCTCCGGCTGACTGCACAGGTCCTCCCATATAGCATCATCCGGGTCAATCCCGTGTTCCTTCAGAGTCGGAAGAACTATTTTATTCATAATATTCGAATGATAAGTTGTTTTTCCGTTACCGTGTACATATTCGCAGGAATAATTTTTATAATCATCCAAAGCTTTACCGTTAGCGCGCATTTGAGATATATATTTCCCTTGTACCGGTGTAGTTGCAGGGTGATTTATTAGATTTTTCTCATTATCAAATATCAAACTTTCGTTTTCTATAACAAAGGGTTCAATAAGTCCCATAACGTGATCGATTCTCAGATTTTCACAAAATTCAAGTGCATAATCAATTTTATCTTTTAGAAATTGTCCGGCAGGGCCCAGTCCGTCTTTGGTAAATAATTGCCTTGGATTTAGTACGGGGATATTCCAAACTTGCGGATTCTTTTTGCTTCCCTCGGGTGCTCCAAGCTGGTACCCGTCAATAAATGCGTCTCTGCATCTCCAGTGGTCCATTTTTGAACATCCGACAAGCAGATCGCTTATGTACTTAAATCCGATATTATCTCTCCATTTTTTATTTTCTTTAATTTGTTTTGTCGCAATAAATTGCGAAAATTTATATACTTGGATGTCTTTTTTGTTCTTCGTCAGGATTTGTGAAAATCTTTCTATTGCTTCGTGATTTCCTTTTTGTTTTAACCTTATGAGGTCTTTATCAACAGGATTATCCCACTCCTCAAAATTATCCGTGCCGTATTTTTTTGCAAGGACCTTGAATACCCCTTCATCTGTCAGACGTTCATTATTTGGAGCTAAAAATTTTATGTATTCATTTTTAAGTTTTGCTATTTGAGGGGTATTTCCTGACGCAAAATTATCATATGCTTCTTCTAACGCGTAATCATAAACCTTTTCCGCTTCTCTAAAATTTGTATGAACATAATTTTTATCAGTGTTTTCAGGGCTTCTTGTTATTGCAAAAAAAGTATCTTGGGATAGGATGTTGCCGTACTTCTCGGTTGTAAGGGCTTCAAGATCAATAAAAAGACGATTTTTAGAAAATGCGGAGCTGTTGTATGGGGAAGGGATGATGCCGTTTTCATCCATACTGAGTTCTCCTCCCGGTCCAAGTTGATTTCCGTTAAAACCATATAGCATAAGGAAATTTATGTATTCTTGGGCAGCTTTTCCGTATGGAGAACCGATATAGGTATCTTGGTTAAGAGCTGGAAAGCATGAACCATGCGTGATTACAACACGATCTTTTGTACCCATCTCGTAATAAGCACGATTAATAGTATATCTTAATCCTGCTTCTTCCGAAGGTTTAGGACGTCTTCCAAAACATATTCTGTTATCTATCCCTAAAATGCGCATACTATATTAAAGCATGAACACAAAAATTTTTGACGGTCTCTAAGTCGCTTATATATTGAATATATACCTTCGTAACATAGCGTAACAAAGAAGTATAAATTATGTAACAAAAATTTTTTTTTGCGTTTTATGTTGTACAATAGATTATGTATACATGCAAATTTTTTGCGGATAGATATTAATACCAGACAGATTGAGGAGAAATAGATGGAAACAGTAGTTAATAACAGTAGAAAACTCTACGCCGAAACAGAATTTGTTTCCGGGAAGTGGAATCATGAAATAAATGTAAGAGACTTTATACAACGTAACTACACTCCATACGAAGGCGATTCAAGCTTTTTGGCCGGACCGACTCCGGCTACAACAAAGTTGTGGAATGAGTGCTTGGAATTGTTTGAAAAAGAACGCCAAAATGGTGGGGTATTGGATATGGATACAAAGATTGTATCTACAATTACTTCCCATGGTGCAGGATATATAGACAAGGATTTGGAACAAATCGTTGGCTTGCAGACAGATAAACCGCTGAAACGTGCACTCCAGCCCTTTGGTGGTATCAGAATGGCTGAAACCTCATGCAGTTCATACGGTTATGAAATTGACCCAAAAGTCAGTGAAATTTTTAGGAAATACAGAAAGACACACAATCAGGGTGTTTTTGATGTTTATACACCGGAAATGCGTGCAGCAAGACATGCCGGAATTTTAACAGGGTTGCCGGATGCATATGGCAGAGGCCGTATAATAGGCGATTACAGAAGGGTTGCTCTGTATGGTATAAACAGACTTATTGAGGATAAAATAGAGCAGCATGCCTCCGTTCACGGTGCTATGACTCCTGAGAAAATTCAGCTTAAAGAGGAACTTGCAGAACAAATCCGCGCACTGCAGGAGATGATTGAACTTGGTAAAATTTACGGTTTTGATATTTCCCAGCCGGCAAGAAATGCAAAAGAGGCAGTTCAGTGGTTGTATTTCGGTTATCTGTGTGCTGTTAAAGAGCAGAACGGTGCTGCAATGTCTATCGGCAGAACTTCAACCTTCCTGGATATTTATATTGAGCGTGACTTAAAAGAAGGAATTATTACAGAAACCGAAGCACAGGAATTAATTGACCATTTCATAATGAAATTAAGACTTGTGAAATTCGCAAGAACGCCTGAATATAATTCACTTTTCTCCGGCGATCCGACATGGGTAACAGAATCTATCGGTGGTATGGGTGTTGACGGCAGAACGCTGGTTACCAAAAACTCCTTTAGATATTTGCATACTCTGGAAAACCTTGGTACAGCACCGGAGCCAAACCTCACGGTCCTTTGGTCAACAAGATTGCCGCACAATTTTAAGCAGTATGCCGCTCATATTTCAATTACAACCTCATCTATTCAATATGAAAATGATGATATGATGAGAGTTACACACGGTGATGATTATGCGATTGCTTGTTGCGTGTCTTCAATGGTTGTCGGTAAAGAAATGCAATTCTTCGGAGCCCGTGCAAACCTCGCAAAATGCTTGCTATATGCAATAAACGGCGGAGTTGATGAAAAGAATAAAGAGCAGGTAGGCCCGAAATACAGACCTATAACCTCGGAATATCTTGATTATGACGAGGTTATGGAAAAATATGAGGGTATGTTGGACTGGCTGGCATGGCTTTATACAAACACCTTAAATGTAATTCACTATATGCACGACAAATACTGTTATGAACGTTCACAAATGGCACTTCATGACAGAGATGTAAAACGCTATTTCGCAACTGGTATTGCTGGTTTGTCTGTCGTTGCAGATTCACTTTCTGCAATCAAATATGCTAAGGTTAAAACAATTCGTGACGAAAACGGCATTGTAGTCGACTATGAAGTTGAAGGCGATTTCCCGAAATACGGAAATAACGATGACAGGGTTGATTCTATTGCTGTTGACATTGTTCACAAATTTATGGATATGATTAGAACCCATAACACTTACAGAAATTCAATTCCGACAATGTCAATTCTGACAATCACTTCAAACGTTGTTTACGGAAAGAAAACGGGTAACACCCCTGATGGAAGAAAAGCCGGTGTCCCGCTTGCTCCGGGTGCTAACCCGATGCACGGACGTGACAAAAACGGAGCTGTTGCATCTTTGGCTTCTGTTGCAAAACTTCCGTTTAAGGATGCGCAAGACGGTATTTCTAATACCTTCTCAATCATCCCGAACGCTTTGGGTAAAGATGAAGTATTTATGGGTGATTTGAATGTAAGTTTTGACCCGGGTTGCTGCAGCGGTAATTCAGACAATTTTGTATTCATAAGCAAACCGCAGGAAAATGCTGTTACGGATGTTAAATAAGGAGATTATAAAATGACAACTCAACAGGAAGAAAATTTAATAAGCTTGCTTGACGGTTACGTTGAAAAAGGCGGACACCATTTGAATGTTAATGTTTTCAACCGTGAAACATTGCTGGACGCTCAGGCACATCCTGAAAAATATCCGCAATTAACAGTAAGAGTTTCAGGTTATGCCGTAAACTTCACAAAACTGACAAAAGAGCAGCAGGATGATGTTATCTCAAGAACCTTCCACAGCTCAATGTAGGGGTGAATGTTTGTTCCCCTATACCTTGATGGTAATCTGATTGGGTAGTTTGTGTATTATGGAAAGCGAGATTTTTGGTAATATTCATTCAATAGAGACCTGCGGAACGGTTGACGGGCCCGGTGTTCGTTTTGTTGTATTTTTGCAGGGTTGTCCTATGCGTTGCAAATATTGTCACAATCCTGACACCTGGGATGTAAGGGTAAATAAAAAAATATCGGTTAATGATATTCTGGAGCAATAT
>JAEEGL011088083.1_pt1 | contig 10942 bp, 10 predicted proteins | sample 9134231 | NCBI WGS metagenome assembly JAEEGL01 (sample SAMN16246548, study PRJNA631951) | gut metagenome | biome: gut microbiome; feature: rumen; material: fiber-attached | host: Bos | place: Iran: Karaj | collected 2018-10 | reverse complement strand
CCAATTTGCAGATAGTTGACGTAACACCAATTATCTTCATGCTTTTTCTTGACTGGATAGTGAAGCGGTATTACTTCAAACTTCTGTTCAAGTATGGTTTTAAATTGATGATAATAATCAGAATCAAAATCATCGTAGTTTGTGAGCAAAACCTTGTTATCGCCCAAATAATGGATTATACCGTCACTATGACCATATTTCTCACTTTTGTCCCAGGGCAGAAACATGATGTCACACTCAAAAGCATCACGAAGCATCTCTTCTATATCTTCCCGACTAAATTTTTTGTTTTCATGAAAAACCTTTTCGGTCATAACAATGGTATCGCCACATTTGACTACATTTCCTCCATCTACTTTCAGGTTCAAATACTTAATACCAACCTTAGGCATCACCCGAATAAACATAGAAGCCAACTTCTTGGTGTTGGTGATGTATTTCTTCTTTTTCTGCAGATAATCTGGGTTATAGTCGTAAAATACCATTTTATCTGGTGCTATCTGTATAGGCATGAAATCCCTGCACCATATATCGTTTGTACAGGTCAGTAAGGCTGTATCGACATGATTATCACGAAGAACTTTTTGGAGTTCAGTCCAAAGCTTCGGGCACGTCTCGGGTAGCCAAGACGAGAAATATACCTTATTGGTTTGAGAGTCAATTACCATATAATTACTACTATCGTTTGTCTGGTCGTGCGCTATAATAATTTCCTTTATAGTTTTTCCAAGAGTCTCTTTTTGTGTAAAAACAAAATTCCAAACCGCCTCTATCCGCTTCTATTCCTTGCCTGATTGTTTGCATTAGTTCTATATTCAAATCTGTCTCCTTATCTACAAGAATAGGAATGATAGAAGGTGTTTCGATTGTGCTGCTCTGAACACAGCTGTTCAGCAATTCATCAGAACAACACATAGGCCCTGTTATAAGACTACCATCTTCCTTAACTATACTACGAATTAAGATACCTCCAAAGTAGCCTTCTTTTTCTTTGCTTTCAAAGCATATATCAATACCACTTAAATGCCAGAATAAACGTCCAGCTGTTTTTGTCCTGGCGTATGTGTCTTTATACTGGCCATCTTTAAAAATAGCATTTTGATAGTAAAATTCTATTTCAGCTAAAGAATACCTGTCTTTGCCAGCCAGGATATCTATCTGATTGAATAACGTTTTGGCTAGTCCTTCAAAGTACTTTTGAAGGTCTTCTCCAGTCTTAATCTGTTTGACTCTTTCAAGTTCATTCAAAAAGATTTTTACTTTATCTTTTCTATATTCAACCATAATAAAAAATATTTAATAACAAGTTAATAATTAATATCAGCTAAGGTATAAAAAGGATTCGAGAATTCCAAATTTTTGGCCGTTTTTTTTCATCGAATTCCAAAATTTTGCTCGATTTCCATTTTTTTTCGTATCTTTGCACCCAGAACGTGTTGTGTAGTGACACGACCATTCTTGCTGCTCTTGCATACGTGCACCCGCAGTACTCTTATTGGAATAACGAAGCGACGCGCTTCTGTCTTGAAAGCTTAAAGCCGGAAACTTAAAAGCAGTATACAAGACGGGGTACGACGGTTCACGTATATACGTGGGCTTGCCGTCTCATTGTCTGTATACGAGGGTTCTTTCCGGCACCTAAGCTTAAGGACGTGGGAAACACAAGCCCACTTTCTTTGTATCTATAATCATAGTTGAAGCGCTGCAGAAATACCCCATCAATGTTGGTCCAAAAACAACGTTGATACACGGCCATTTTACGAAATTGACCCGTGTTCTAATAAAAATCACCTGAAGTGGCGATCTGTGAAGACCGCCACTTCTATTTTTATTCTGCTTCTGGAATATCGCTCCACTTCGTGGTATAGCTGGGACTGCGGAAGTCGTGCTTGATACTGTCACGGAAAACGCCCGCTTTGCCTTTTCCTTCTTTAGCCGTATATTGTTGCGACCCAAGCACGATGGTTTCACTACCATTCTCTCGATTGATACGATCGATGGCTTCATCAAGCCTTTTCTTCTTCTCGTATTTCTCAGAATCGTAGTCTATGAAGTTGGTTTGGACTGAAGAATCAGGACAGATACCAGATACGATTACGCCAGCACGCTTGTACTGATACCCCTGTCGAAATATTCTCTGGGTGCAGCGCAGAGCACATTGCACGATATCTAGAGTGGAACTAGTAGGCGTAAGCAGACTCTCCTGCGCCCAGTTCCAATACTGGGGCAAGTCCTCGCGGAAGTGGTTCGTATCAATGAATACACTCACTATAGCCGCTGCAGACTGTTGCTTGCGGAGCTTTTCCGCACAATGGGCAGCGAAGTTGCTGATGCTAGTTCGTAGCGTATCGAAATCGCCCACCATTCCAGGAAAACTTCTGCTGGTGCAGATGCTTTTCTTCTTGCTCATGTCCTCGAGAGGTACACAGTCATCCCCGTTAAGTTCTCGCCATGTACGCTCTACCACCACATTAAAGGTGAGCCTGACCCAGCTTCTCGTCAGCGAAGCGAAGTCGTAGGCTGTCTGTACTCCCACAGCCTGCAGCCGTTTGGTGTACTGTCTGCCAATGCCCCACACTTCATCAATCGGATAAAGCTTCAAGGCCTTCACACGCTTCTCATCATTGTCGATAAAGCAACAATGATTGTAGCCAGCATAGTGCTTGGCATAATGGCTGGCCATCTTTGCCAAAGTCTTGGTAGGGCCAATACCGATACTCACGGGCATTCCCGTGTTATGCTTGATGGTCTTGTGCAGCTGTTCGCCCCATGCTTTGAGGTCGAGGTGCTCCATACCTTTCAGCATACAGAATCCTTCGTCGATGCTGTAGCGGTAGAACTCTGGCACCTCCTGACGGATAAGTGACATCACTCTGTCCGTCATATCGAGGTATAGCTCATAGTTCGACGAGAACACAGCTATCTCCTGACCAGGAAACTGGTCTTTCAATTGGAAATAGGGTGTTCCAGCCTTGATGCCAAGTTTCTTTGCCTCGTTCGAGCGTGCCACAACACAGCCGTCATTGTTCGAAAGTACAACGACGTGCTTTCCGTTGAGATCGGGCCTGAATACACGCTCGCAGCTCACGAAGCAGTTATCACAATCTACTATGGCAAACAATAGCTGTTCCTCCAGTCTCTAATCGTGAAGATAACCTTTCCCCAGACAGAGAACTCGTCTGAGGAATCTATGATAAACGGCTTGAAATCCTTATTGGCAGGCACCAATCGGATGAAGCCCTGGTCTTTCGTCGAAGTATCGAGGTACTTCACCGTAAAGCCGCCGTTTACATACGCAGCCACGATATTGCCGTGCACCATCTCCTCTGCTTTATCCACAAGGCACAGGTCGCCATCGAAGATGCCGGCTTCCTTCATCGAATCGCCTTTTACCTTCACATAGAAGGTGCTTTCGGGATGCTTGATGAAGTCACGGTTGAAGTCAAGCCTGTCTGCAGGATAATCGCTTGTTATAGGGAATCCTGCCGCAATCGCATCGTACATTGGAAGCTCAAGCTCCGTAGATGCATCCGCTTTTAATATCTCTTCGTCTTTCATTATCATTCAATTTTGCTGCAAAAATACAAAAATCCGCCCAATCAAATCCGAATAGGCCCGAAAAATTGATGTCTTTTCACATAAGATGCTACAGACATACCTTTGCAGCAAAAAAGCTAAAGATATTACCAACCATTACCTTTCCTTCAACTCCGTTGAATCCATTCCGGACCTGAAAGCTTCAGCTGCTTTCACAGTCAACTCTTCCGAAGTCTTCAAAGAACAAGGCGACATCACCCCCCAGACCATTTCCGAGGGCTACTCTTATATGCCCTGGGGTGCAGACAACCAAATGCCCTACAAGATTCTGGAGCTTATAGAAAGTGACGAGACGCTTTCTACCTGCCAGATCTTCAATGCCGAAGTATGCTACGGCTCAGGTCTGGTCTACGACACAAAGGAAGCCACAGCTGCTATCAGGAAGGACGTCGACCATTACTTAATGGACAACGACCTTCCCTCCTACTTCCTCGGTGTCTGCCAGGATTTCAAGCATTTCGGATTCTGTGTCAGTATCATCATCCTCAATAGCGACGCCTCCCGCATCGTCCGCATTCTCCGTAAGGAGGCCTGCTACACTCGTTTCGCACCAGCTGAGAAAGACGGTCATATCCCGTACATTCTCTATGCTAACTGGAGAAAGACCATCTCTAATAAAGACCAGGTAGAGAAAATCGAACTCCTTGATTTCCATTCTCCTTGGTCTGACCTGCAGGAGCGTATGGAGTCCCTTAAGGGTAAGAAGCCGAAGACCAGTACCCGCAAGTTCGCCATTGTCAGCCGTGTCCCCACACCTGATAGCACCTATTATCCTATTCCTTACTATGGCTCACTTTTCAAGGGCAACTGGTACAATATCAAGCGTCTCATCGGCATGGCCAAGGAAGCAAAGCTGAAAAACTCCGCACCCATCAAGTATCACATTGAGATTGCCAATCGCTTCTGGGACGGTATCTTCAAGGCTGAAGGTATTACCGACCGCAAGAAGCAGATGGATCGCGTCGTTGAGGAGAAAGAGAAGATTATCAATTTCCTTACTGGCATGGAGAACTCCGGCAAAGTATTGTTCTCTACGTTCTATATCAACCCCAATGGCGAGGAACAGCACGATGTTGTGATCAATAAGGTGGAGACCGACAAGGAAGGTGGCGACTGGTCTACCGATATCATCGAAGCAGTCAATATGATGTGCTTTACGATGCGCGTCCACTCTAACCTTGTCGGCTCAGTACCAGGAAAGTCCCAGACAAACAACTCAGGTTCTGACAAACGCGAGCTTTACACCATCGCCCAGGCCCTGCAGAAGCCATATCACGACCTGCTTTTCACCGTTCACAATATCATCATAAGGTATAACGGCTGGGAAGGAGTCAAGCCCGACTGCCCCTTCATCATGCTTTCCACCCTCGATGAAAAGCGCGACGCCAAACTTGTTACACCCAATAAACCCGTAGAAGAATGAAACTAATCACCACTGACGAGCAGCTCCGTTTGCTCATTCCCAATGTACTGGCCACCGTTGAAGGTGAACCCACATTGATTGAAAAGCTTTACCCATATCTCGAGACTGCAGAGCAATGGGCAATAGATACCTTCGTTCCTGAAGCCATCTTCGACGAGATAGCAGAAGCTGACAGCTTCGGACCTAACGAGCGTTTCCGTTATCCATTGGAAAAGCTCGTGGCCTGTCATGCCTATATGACCGCCATTCCTTCGCTTGATTTGGTCTTGACCCCTAATGGCTTCGGTATCGTCTCGAATCAGAACGTAGTTCCTGCTTCTCGAGAGCGCGTCGACGCCCTGATCGCCTCTCTCGAGTCTCAGCGCGACGCCGCCATTGAAGCCCTCATCCTTCGCCTCTCTTCAAGAGACGACTGGCGCCAGTCCACCCAAGGCCAGTACTTTGCCGCCACAATGTTCCCGTCACTGAGCCTCTGCCGACGCCTCGCCATCCGTGAGCATATCTGGGACTCTTACCAGCAACTGCACGAACGTCTCATAAAGATTGAGAACGTTCTTGCCGACACCTACTTCTCCCAGCCTCAGATGCAAATCTTCCGCTCCCACGTCATCACTCAGGACAATACCGCCAGCAATCTCGAGTCCCAAATAATCCGTTCCCTGCAGTCCTACGAACTCCAGCTATTGACGGACATCCAAGTTCACCCCCAATGTTACTACGACCTAGTAACAATAATCCGCGACCACCCAGCCGAATTTCCCGCCTGGCACAGTTCCCCTGTAGTAGACCTATACACCCCAAAAATCTTCCAAAACCAAAAGCAATCAGGAGGTTACTGGTTCTAACCCCGATTAATACCAACATCAAGGTATTGCATATAACAAAGAATCTCCGTACCTTTGCACCTACAATGTTTTAGTCGTTGTTCATATAATGGTATTTGTTTTAGTTACATATCATTTAAATGGGCCTGTCGAAATGACAAGCACATTTAAATATTAAATCTTTCCATAAGAGGTATTCCATCCCCAAGCTAATATTCTATATAATCAGAAACAGTATCCAACATGCGGCACTCAAAACAGTGATAATGGAGCCAACTAAGAGCATACATCCTGAGTTCTCGACCGCGCGTATTTTACCTTTGCGGTATTCTAATGCATTACCAGAACAGGCTCTGACTAACGTTTCATTAGAAATCGTTGCCATTTCGCACTGGGGACATACCCTTATGTAGCAATAATCTGCTGAAGCACTTATTTTCATCCATCCAGGCATTGCTGCATTATCGAGTCGAAAGGATTTATTCTGCAGATATTTTCTGATGACAGCATCCTTTATTAAAGTTTTCCTTCCACATACTGGGCAATAGAAATAAATTTCAATTTCAGCACTTATCATATCTGATTCGGGGGATTTCAAATAATTGCCATCCTCCAACCTTACTTTATAGAAAATTCTTTCACGCACCCCATCTGGAACACTATCAATAGTACCCTTAACAGAAGGTTTACCATACCTGTTAATAATCACCTTGTCACCTTTCTTAAACTTACTCATATTCTCCCTACCTTATATTTCCAAATTACCTATTAGTATATCCTATTAAATTTGAAAGTCTTAATAATGTATTCATGTATGACATTCCAATTATTTCGTTCTGCTTCTCGATAAGAGAAAGTAAGGTTTACCCATTCATATCGGTTGTATATCTGGTATACATTGACAATAACTGGAGGCTGTTTACCTTCCCAGCCTTTTCGCTTATATGAATAGTATAAAACTGGGAGTCCATTAATTGTCATAGGTTGGATTGTTATGAGTTTAATAAATGGTGTTCCCGAGCGAGAACAAGATTCTTTAGAAGATTCTGTAACAGCATATAATAAATCTTTATCTATTATGACCTTATCTCCTCGACCGAAAGTTGGATCATTTATACTTTCTTTGAAATACTCAATAATAACTCTACAGTATTTATTATAGGCAGATTTAACGTCTGCATTTAATCCAGTTTGCTGAAAAATAATATTTCCAGTTTGAGAAGTAACACTTATCTGAGTCTTCTTATATCGGTCAACTGTTTTTCTAATATTATTCAATTCAGAATGTTGTAACTCCAGTTTGTTTGGAAGTTCAATTTTGTAATTCCCATTACAAGAATATAAGGTTTGAGCATTTGACACCCAAAGCGTAAATGAAAATATACATAGTAACAATAAGCGTTTTATTATACTATTTAACATCAGCTGTTCTATTTAGTTTTATTATCAACTCTTTGCCAAACGATAGAATCTCTCCGATTTATAAGAGACTCGATAACCACATGAGAATTTTCGTCACTTTGAAAAACCCTCATTAAATGCTTTCCTGCATTACTTGCCCAATTATACTTCAATGGAATTACAATATTAAAATTCTTATCCACGTATCCCCATTTCCCATTTTGGCATACAGCAGCCAATCCATTATAGAATGGTCTAACATCTTCATATGGAGTATCATTAATTGGAGAATAAAGGCACAAATCTTTATCAATAAAAAGCCATGTACTATCATTCGCCATAACTCCAGCATATCCTTCAGACATTGCAGTAACATCCAAAAAATGTGGATTATCTGGCAATGCCCCTATATAACATGGATGAGATTTACTTACTTCCCTGGGTTTTATAATATTTCCATCTTTATCAATAAATTTATAATCAGGGCCGAATAATTCTGTATTTATCCGTTCAGCGACTGCTACACCATCTTCAGAATAATCGTAATAAATATAGATTGAAGATAGATTATTATTAATTACCTTTCCATTTTCATCTAGCAAAACAGTTACTATATTTTGAAAAGGCATACTATCGTCATAATCAGGATCTTCAACGATAAGTTCTCCTGCCTCATTTAGTTTAATAATTGGTTTTGCTTCTTGATCTTTTGCCTTTGAAAAAAGTGTTCCAAATGAACGTCCATTTACACAAGACGTTAAATCTTTATAGATAAAATCTGAAATACGGTTACCTTCAGTATCGATATACCCCCATTTAAAACATCCATCTGTAATAGGTTCATTATCTTCACGATTAAAAATTTGTACAGCGGCTTTCCCCATTGAGAAATCACGATATTTATAGTATTGTGCAGGGATGCGTTGATGCCCTAAAGTATCTATAAAACCATACCTATATGTAACTGAGTCTTGAAATGGCGCTAGTCCTTCACTAAAAGAAAGGCGTGTAGTTAATTCTTCTAATATAGAAGATGTTGCTTTCCTTCCGTTTGGTACTCTGAAACGGGCAATTAAGTTTGGCTCTATCACAAAATCATTCTCAATATTGATATAGCCATATCTCATATTCAGATAGCGCTCCTTTGTTACTTCTTTAGCATAGCCTAACCCCAATTTATGGAAAGTGCTATCTGCGCGATAATCATAAAACGTGTCAACGACCGCTGCCGCTAAATGATTCATGAAATTAGAAACACATATGTATTGAGGGACAACAATCTTATTACCTAATGTGTCAACGAATCCATATAATCCATTTTCTTGAATGGGATAAAGGTCCATGTCACGATACTTGTAGTTCTGACAGGAAAAGAAAAACAATGTAAAAAACGCTAATAGTCCTAGACGAAAAAGTTTTCTCATATATGTTTGGATTTAATAATTATTATCGTTTTGCATAAGTTGTACCTGTAAAGATATCAATTAGAGAGCGTTTTGTAAAGAACACGGGCAAATCCAACAAGAGGAAGAAAACAAAAATAACAACATAGTTGCTTAGTCCTATTGAGAAATGTAAGAGATAATAGACGCCAGACATTAACAGACCGCCACAAATAGCCCTTAATAGTGCTTTGCTAAATCCAATTTTATCATCGGCATTATCCAATAATACTCCTCCCAAAAGACGTTTTCCTAATGATGCAGACATTATACTCTCAAACAGAATATAGTATAATAGATTGAGAATAATAAATGAGAATGTAATATTCATATCTAGTTCCATCGTAGATCCTATATGGGGAGGTTCATTTGCTAATCTTTCCCTAATTTGATAGTATTGACTTACTCCATCAGAATATGTCCCATACCGATTCATTGCTGCCCTGTCAATGTATTCGTAATTATTTGGGGTTGAGTTCATTAGTCCCATATAAGTACCAAGTCTGCCAGGGGCTCCATATGGGCTGATTGCTACAGATCCAACAACAAAAATGATAAGAATTAATATCTTGTCAATAATACTGCCAATGAATCTTCCAAATAATGACATTTTCTTCACTTCATCTTCCAGATGCGTTTCCTCCACTTGGTTTATATTCGATGGAACTTGAGCAACTGGTGGAACTATTTCTACATGCTCTTGGGCCGCATATATTTCTTCATTATTAGCAGGCTCAACTACTTTTGAAATATCATCTGTTGGCTGAGCAATAGATTCATCCTTCACTATTTGCTTAGTATAAGCAGTGATATTAGCATTATAATCCTTAATACTATTCTCATTGCTTTTATTCCATTGTTCATATCGAGACTTTATACGTTCCCATAATGGCAACAGATAAGGACAACATTTTTTAATTCCATATATAATCAAAGGAAAGAAAATTGTGTAGAAAAAGAATTCAGAAAAATCATAAGCATCACAATATTTGAATAATGAAAAGTTTACATAAGGGAAGTCTGTAATAACATCACTTAGATTATCTCCGAAAGGATAGAAATCTTTATTTCGACTGCCATCGGAGAATATTAACAAAGAGAGATGTAACAGAAACCACACAAAATAAGCATATACGAGTTTTTTATGTTCATTTACTATTTCAGGAACATGAATACTATTGCCAGCAGCCAAATCTTCTTTCTGTTTTGCTCCACAATTTGGGCAAAAATTTGAGTCTGCAGGAAGCTCCTTACCGCAATATCTACAATACATAATATATTATTTTAATTGTTGGTCTTTTATTCTTGTCATAACTTCATTATACTCGATAACCTCATCTTTAGTAAATCTTATATGCATCTCGTGTTTACCTTTAGATCCACAAAAATGAAAATCAAATCCTATGGGAACTTGAGAGGCAATACCCCAGAAATTTAATCCTACAGTTAAATCGGCTAAGGTGACAGATTGCTGTTCTCTTGTCCAATTTCTTATTATAGTTGCTTCGTTAAATTCTTTAATGTCTTCGTCTATTATTATCTTAATATAAATTATATCGTCAGTACACGATATTTCATTCATGATATATCCTGGCTCCATTTCTCTTGGAAGCGTCTTTTGGGCTGTTTCAACATGAATCTTTATCTTATCTAAATAAGACATTTCATGTAATAGTGCATCTTTTATTTCTTCTGGGGTTATTGTTGTCCTAACTATTACTTCACCAGTATTTTTACTTATTACTATATGCTCAAATGACACACGATATTCTACCATAAGTTGATATTCTTTCCTTTCTGCATCTGTTGATGATGAGATTCCTGCAAGCAGATTTGGCTTCTGATTACCATAAAACATCTTTAATTTCTCTGAAGGAATAAGGCTTTCATCAACTGTCTGAATCATTCGATACACAGAATCGACATATTCTACTTGCATCCTCATTCCCATGGGGCCTTCTTTCTCTCCATATGCAAGCTTGGCATTGAAGTATTCTGCTTTTTCTACAAGTTCAGGACATCTGCGATCTACACTGTTACTGCTTAAATGACAAGATAAAAACATAAAACTTGGCATTAAACATAACACAGTTTTAATTATTAATCTTATTCCTTTCATATTTATATATTTAATTCCTAGTTACTAAAGCTATAACAATCGTTTACATTTTTACAAAGATAGAAATAATCTTTTAATATTAATTATATTAATATTATTATTTAACAATATTAAACATAACAAGTCGTTGTTGTAT
>JAEEGL010937844.1_pt1 | contig 10942 bp, 7 predicted proteins | sample 9134231 | NCBI WGS metagenome assembly JAEEGL01 (sample SAMN16246548, study PRJNA631951) | gut metagenome | biome: gut microbiome; feature: rumen; material: fiber-attached | host: Bos | place: Iran: Karaj | collected 2018-10 | reverse complement strand
GGTTAAAAAGATCTCCTAAAGAACTGGAAGATAGATTAAGTGAGTTACAAGTTACTAAAACCCGTTCTCAAAAAGATGACGATGCTTCACAGGGAGCAGAATTAATTTATAATAAAGACGGTTGGAAAGTATATCATATAACTACTTATCCCGCATCAGTTAAGTATGGTAAAAATACTCAATGGTGTATCTCAGGTAGTAAAAGATGGTCTAATGGAGAAAGAGGGGAAGAGTATTTTAATGATTATACTAGACAGGGTGTAGAATTTTATTTTTATATAAAGAGTAATGACGAAAAATATGCAGTAGCTTTAACTCCTCAAAATGGAAATTATCAAGTATTTAATCAAGTAGATGATGATGTAAGTAATGATGATTTATCTTTTCTTCCTAATGTAGACGGATTACCAACATTTAATTGGGATGCTTCTACTTTTGATATAACTGAAGATGGACTTTTTACTTACAAAGGAGAGAGTAATCTTCCACCATCATTAAAAAAGATGATTAAAAAGATAAAAATCTCTGAAGATGTAACTGAATTACCAAATAGTATTTTCTATGGTTGTGAATCTCTTAAAGGTGTTATTGTACCGAGTAATGTAACTAAAATCGGTGTAAAAGCTTTTTATGGATGTAGACTTCTTGTTATAGTTGGTTTGCGTGAGGGATTAATTGAAATAGGTTCTGAGGCATTTGAGAACTGTTCATCTCTCAAAACAATTCGTATTCCTAATAGTGTAACTAAGATAGGGAGCCATACTTTTTGTAACTGTAAATCTCTTGCTACAATTTACTTACCAGAAACTTTAAGAGTATTACCTACTGGGATTTTTTCTAACTGTTCTAACTTATATTATATTGAATTACCTAAAAGTATAGGGCATATTGAGGTAGCATCTTTTAAAAACTGTCTATCTCTTACAGAGATAATTCTTCCTGGGAGGGTAGTTGCACTTTTTACTCGTTCATTTGAGGGTTGTTATAATCTTGAGAAGCTTGTAGTTCCTAATAGTGTAGAACATATATTTGAAGATGTATTTCAAGGCTGTGATAATCTTACTGTGTATACTGATAATAGAAAAGTCAGGAATTATTGTGAGGAATATAAGATTAAGTGGAAATCTATAGACGGTAAAGAAGAGTCAGATGAGTATTTACCTTTTTAAAATTAAATTTTAATCAAATATAAATGGAGGGAACTGTTGTGGTTAATCGTCAAACAGTATTTAACGCATTATTCAAATTAAAGGATGCAGGTGTAGATGTATCATCTCAATTAAACTCTATGGCTAATTCAAGGGATATCCCAAGATCAGTCATAGAGTTCTTGAGAGATAATTCACCTCAATTTCAGTTTTATCGTCATATACAGAAACATCAGCATAAATTAGCTGAGAGTATATTAGACTATAAAGATTTATCAGATTATGATAAATTAATTGCCTGTAGTTCATTTATAACTAGGGCGTTACTCGCAGTAAAGTATAATAACTTAAATGAAACTTTATTGGAAGATTTAAATATTGAAGAAGTTTCAGAGGCACTTGATCTTGCAATTAACCGTAAAGATTACAGCAAGATAAATCAAGTTTTAAATAAGCATTGTGAGTCACTTAAAGTATTTTATCTTAATAATAAAAATGAGAAAAATTAAATTTTAATGAAAGGAGCTATCGAATATGGCTTTAAATGATAATAGAGATAGCTCTATGGAAAGACTAACACCTACTCTGAATGAGTTAACTCGTGTACTTGGGGAGTTAAGTGATGTTGTAGGTGATTTACAGGATGTAGGAAAAGATTTTACCAAAGATGTAGGTAAGAGTGTTTCTGCCCTGAAAGATACGAGTAAGGCATTTGAAAAAGAGAATAGTACTTTAGATAAAACTCTTCAAAAGCATGGAGCAAAATTTGATGGATATGCTAAGGCAGCCGTTCAATCTTTATCAGCAGTACTCTCATTTGCATTTAATAAATTTGAAAAGGGATTTAATTCTATAGTAGATAATTTTAATCAGAATTTTACTGCTATAACTTCCCGTCAACAATATACTAATCGTCAATATGCTAATATGCTTAATGGGTTTACTAAGTGGGTTGAAACTCATGATTTAAGAACCCAATTTAGTCAGATTGATTTAAGTAATGCTCTTATTCCAATACTTCAAACAGGTATTAGGGGTGGTTTAGCAGAAGAAATGGCTAAACGCAATGTAGTAACTGAAAAGTTATTACCGATGATTAATACCAATACAAGAGCATATATGAGAATGAGTAAATTATTCGGTGATACATTTACTCAGGGAATTACTGCTATTGGAACTTATACAGAGAGATATTTACAGTCTGCTGAAGGATTAGAAGAGGGTAACTTAGACTCTATCATTCAAACTATATATCGTGAATTAGGTGAAGTAGCTAAAACTCCTGAACAGTTTAATAAAATGATGCAGGAGACTATTACCAGTTATCAGATAATGGCTTCTAAATATGGGGCTGATTATGCGGGTACTGCTCTTCAAAACTATTCTAAATGGATTAGTGGAGAGGGAGTAATGTCTGGTGATCTAGCATCTATTCTTCCTGGTAAAAGTGCTAGTAATAGATCGTTTGATGCTTTCGGTAAAGCAATGGAGACTATTTTTAGTACTTATATTGATGGAAGAATGCCATCTGGTTATGGTGCTAATGCCTTTGGATTTAGTAAAGAAGCAATTCAAGACTACATGATAGGTCAAAAATTTAATAAAGAAATGACCGTTTCTATGGATGAAGTACTTGCCGACTTTGATGCTTCTGCTGAATATCAAAAAGACATGTATACCCTAAGCCAAGGTGCATATAATTCTATTACTGAACAACAAAATAAGTTTAATGAAAATGCAATGGCTTATTTGGGTACATTGGCTGCTGAAAATATTCCTGATGTACAAGGTTCTCTTAATTTAATTAAGGGAATAGTAAGTGCATTCTTTACCGCTTGGTTAACTAGTAGAACAATTGATAAGGTAACTGGTGGTGGAGATGGTGGAATATTAGGCAGTCTTATCGGTAAAAATAATATTGTTAAGGGTGGTAATTTTAGGTTATTAAAGTCTTTTGCTAATGCGGGGGCTGCCTCAGGTCATTGGGGAACGAGTGTTGTTGGAAACACTGTAGGTGGAGCCCTTCAAACTTTAGGACCAATTGCTGGTGGACTTATTGCAGTTAAAGACGCCATTTCTGGAGGTCTTGCCGACCCTACAAAGTCAGGGATTGCCTTAAGACTGGGTGTCGGGGGTGTCGGAGGCAGGGTTATTAATACCATAGGGGGTGCCATAGCGGGTAACACCGAAGCAGACTCCACTTGGGGTGTTGCCAAAAATATTATGGGCAATACCGCCAAAGGTGCTTTAATTGGTGCGGTAGGCGGACCAGTAGGAATGTTGATTGGTGGTGCCATAGGTGCCATTACCAATGTTATTGCAACAGACTGGAAAAAAGTATCATTTCTTAAAGAACAAAAGGCTTTAAATGAGCAGATTAAGGCAACTAAAAAAGCCTTTTCAAGTTTAGATGAATCAACTAATAATTTAATTAATAGTTCAAAAAATTATAAAACTGTAACTGATATTTTGAGTTCTAGTGTCAGCAATGAGGCAAAATTAAGACAGTTAAAAACAGAAGTTACTGACCCCGAACTCCAAAAATTACTTGAAAATGTTACGACTTATGATGAGTTAGTTCAGCTTTTTGGTAAAAATCCTTATGAACTTATAAAAGAGATTGCTGAGAATACTCGCCGTGAAGATGCAAATAAGTGGATGGAGGATGTTGCTAACGCAGTAGGGGAGAATTCAGATCTACTCAGTAAAGCGTCTAATACAGATTATGCTCTTGCGGGTGCTACCCAGAAGTTTGCCAGTATAGTAAGTTCCGAAAACACATATCATAGTGCAGGTGAGACCACTAAGGCTCTTGAAAAGGCTAAAGAACAGTATGAGCGTGATACTGGTAAGCAAATATCTCTCGAAGACTTTGCAATGAACATGAACCAGTATTGGAAAAAGAAAACAGGTGCGAGTCACGACATTGCAAGGGTCTTAAAAGATGATGCAGGAAATGTCAAAATTGCAACCACCTCTTATAGTAAATCCGATGCTAAGAATGAGGGGCTTTGGGGTGATTATACCGCTTACAAAACAGTATCAATGTGGGATCCCACTACTGGCGAATACACCTCAACTCTTAAAAAGGGGGAAATGGATGCAGTTGATACTCAAGGCAACTATTATTGGTGGAAAGGTGATAGATTTAAACAACTCTATGATAAGTATGGTTTGTCAGGTGAGGTTTCAGGATATCGTAGTGGGAATGAGGTACTTAATACTCTTGAAGAAGATGTTGCAAGGATGGTTTATTCTGTTACATCTGTACTCCCTTATTATGAAGATGTTAATGACCCACAACACCAAGAAATACTTGATTCAGCAACAAGTATGTTAAAATCAATTAAACAAACCTCTGATTGGTTAACCAAACAGAATGTTCGTGCTAAAGGATCTACCATTACTAACCTTGCAATTCTTAGGAAATACCCAGGGTGGGATGCTTATGGTATTGATATTAACCAGTACTTACCTCAATACAAGAAAGGGTTGTGGTCAGTTCTTCGTGATGGATATAAGGCCGTTTTACACGCAGGTGAGATGGTATTACCCGCTTCCGCATCAGAAGACTTAAGAGAGTTATCAGGGGCACACTCTATTGAAGGAGTATCATCTTTCTTAAAATCATTACTTGGTTTATCCAAAGCTACACCTACTGCATCCGCATTACCAGATACATCAACAGTAGAGATATTAACCTCTGCTATTGAAGCCCAAACACGGGCTTTATCAAAGATATTAAACAGCATTCTTGATAGGGTATCAAATATTGATGGAATGATGGACGGTCAATTAAGGCGTAATTTAAATCAAGGAAATGTACCTGAAATGGCTAGAAGTTGGTTTGGTTTCCCGCTTCCTGAAAATTAATTGGAGGAGTAAGTTATGACATTAGTTTCTCAAGATAAAAATTTAATAGTCACTTACATTCAAATATATCTTAGTGAGAATTTTGGATTATCAGTTCGTAAAGTAGATTCAAATTTTAATCAGGTATTGAATGCTAATATTGAGCAGACTTTATTACCTAAATATGAAATAACTGCCGATGATCCAATTGAAGTTACTGGATATCTTACTCCGCAAACTTACTCCTCTATGGCTCTTTATATGATGCAGAACTATCCCAACGAAAGATTTCCAGTTGCGTGGATTTTAACTGAAGATGGGTGGGAGTCAACTGATAAATTCTATGATAGTTATATGGATAACTGGAGAAATGTTCTTTTGACTCCCCCTGATTGGGATGATATTGCTAATCAAATAATTGGTACTAATATGGATAATTATGATATAAATAGTCATAGCATAGAAATTCCCGAAAGAGTTATATCTTATATAATGGGAGAGGTTGTATCAAATTCATCTACGTATGAAGAAGTATTAAGAATTAAAAAATTATTACTTGATTCGGATTATGATCCTGAAGTATTTGGTTTTATGGATAACTCATCTTTAGATTATAATGAAACTTTACAACACATAATTTGTAGAATTCAAAGTAGATTTTTAGAAAAGTATCCATCTCCCCCCATTCAATTTAAAGATTTTAAAATCACAGGATACGTTGACCCTTGGACTGAATTAATTATTGAGAGGGGGATGTATTAAGTATGGCAGATTTTGTAAGAAATGGTTATATACAAATTTATTTAGATAATGAACCCCTAGAAAATAATACTTATAATTTTGCAGATGTGGGAATGCCTCGTAGATTAACAGTTATTCAAGACATTAACAAATACCCAACAGCACAAAAAGTTTCATCTCAAAAGATGATTAAGTTGGGTAATAAAGGCATTTTATTAGACGCTTTATCATATGAAGATGAATTGTATGCCACAGATTATACAATTTACTTCCCAGAAATAGACAGATGTAAGTTGAATTCTGTAAGTTACTTGAAAAATTCAGTACTCAAAGGAGATAAAGCGTATCCAGAATCTCTTCAAGATATAGATATTACTTTTATGCTTGACACGGGCAATACTTTCGTAATTAGAGCATACTATGAAACTATGACAACATATAAATTTGCAGTTTATTATAAAGAGACTCCTAATGAGAAAGACTTAATTTCACCAAAAATTATTGATATTGCAAGTACTTCTGATTTAGATAAGTTAAAGCCAGAAAAAATTGAGGGTTATGCTCGTGTCTCAGGTCTAACACAAACTACTGACACTTATGGAATCTTTTATTATAAAAAGGATCCCGTTGAAGTAGGTGGTCAAGATGCAACAACTGATTCTGAAAATACCTATGAGACTACAACTACCAATCCTGAAACCGCATTGGCTGACTCAAATGTACCTGATTACTCTGCTTCTAATTTATCTAAATGGAATGATCGATCAGATACATATGGGTTCGGTTGTTATTTTATTAGGTATGAGGGTGGAGAGGTTAAGGAAATTCGTTCATTACCAGTATTCCCGCAAGAATTTTCAGATACAAATTCAGCCGAATTTAATGCTACTTCAGTATTAGGTAGATCAGTTGCTTATCAGACTTATAATACATCTTCAAGAACAGTTAGTTTTGCTTTAACACTTCACGAAGAAGTAGTTAAAGAGGGCGTAAGTAAATATTATTGGAGTAAACAGGTTGATATCAACAACCCATATACCTACCCAAGTTCTTCAGATGGCACTTCTTTTGATGAAAGTAGCCCTAAATATAATAAGGTTCGTGAGATTGTTGCACAAATTCAAGCTGCGTGTTATCCAGAATATAAAGAGGGTGCAGTAGTACCGCCTGAAGTGGAATTTGTTATTGGAAATCAGTTTAGTATCCGAGGCATATTAACCAGTTGTGGTGCGACATGGAAACCGCCAATAATTAACGGTAACTATGTCTGCTGTGATTTATCTATTGGGATTACTGAAACTACTGGTCCTTATAGTTCATCTGATGTTGTTAGATTAAAAGGTAAGAGAGGTTCATACAATGCTTAAATATAATAAGTCAACTATAAGTTATGAATCAACTAATAAAGAGTATAGACACACTAATTCACGATATCAGATATTAAGAGTTATTGATGAAGATAGGGATAGATATCTTGAAACTCAAAATCAGAAATTTATCCCTACCTCATCTGAAGATTCTTATCATGTAGTTTCTCCAACTGAAGTGGGACGGTTAGATATTATTTCTAATAACTATTACGGTACACCGTTATATTGGTGGGCAATTGCTATGGCAAATGAGTTTATTGACCCGTTTGGAGTACCTGAAGGAGTTATGATTAGGATACCCTCACTATTATCTTTATCAGATCAAAGGAATGAAATTTTGACACGGAGGTAACATAATGGCATATGATTATAGTAGTTATAAAAATGCCTCTACGGTAGCGTTACGAAACCGTACAAGTCAAAATAAAAATAATGAATATGTTAGTAGGTTATCTTATCCAATAGTTAATTCTCCATTTATAGATTTTACTGTATTAAGTCCAGAAAAATTTTCATTGACTTGGAGTGCTAAAGATAATGCTCCTGATTATTTTACATCTTTGACAATGAAAAGATATGTAAGTGCAGGTAATGTCTGTACAATAAATGTTTCCTATGTTCCGAGATATGGTGAAGATACAAATGCTTTAGAAAGAGCCATTTATGAATCCAAGGGTAAGTGCGAATACCAATATGGTATGGCTGGCTATAGGTCAAGGTTATATGCTGGAATAATTTATGATTACACTGTCAATACAAGTAATGGAGTACAAGACTATACGATTAATTTAATAGGTGGGGAAGCAACTACTTTAAATCAAATTATTTCAGATAGTCAGTGGGATATACCTGATGAAGAAAATCGTGCTAATTGGTACGGTAATCAGGTTTTTGCTCCTGCTTATATAAATAGGGTAGTGAATGCTATTAATAGACTTTATTTAAATAGTCAATATGAGTTTATTGATGAATTAACTAACAGGGTACTAGATAAAAACGGTTTTGCCCCTCTTATAGGAGATGATTGGAATAGAATACAGTATGCGTTTGGAGAAAAGGGCGGTATTCCCTATAGATTTATTAGTGCAGGGTTATCTTTAAACGGAAAAACTCCATTTGAAGCTATAAAGGCTTTGGCAAACCATCTAATTAGTTATAATAGTGATGAAAAAACTTATGATCCATCAATAAATTATTATATTGAAGTTATCTGTCCGACAACAAATAGTAAAGGAAAAATTAAATTATTTAGTACAGAAATGGCAGATACCGCAGGATCAACAAGTGAAATACCGATATACGCCTTTGATTGGAATCATAGAGATAGTACTGTATTGTCTTGGAAAACTGAATATAGGGGGGTTGGAGTAATCGCCTCATTAGATATTGGTGGACAGGGCAATGACGATATAGCTACTGAGAAAACGGAGTTAAAGGGTAAAGATGGTTCTTATGAGGTTTCCTCTTATGATATACCAACCTTTAAAGATAACGCCATAGCAGCACTACCCGATTTCTATAAGGGTACAGATATTGGAAGTATTCTTGAAGATTCAGAGGAAAGAAAACGTAAATATCGTAGGGTTCAGCAATACCCTTATAAGGCTTCTTTGGAGGTTATGGGAGTTCCTGATCAGAATTTTGAGTTAGGAAATCATATTCAAATAATGCCCTATATGAATGGAGTTCTTCACCATACGGGTGGTGAGTATATGGTTATTGGCATAGATGATACTATTGCTAATAATGGATTTACTACTAAATTAGAATTAGTTAAAATCATAAATCAAAATACTAAAGCACTGCTTGATATACCAGAGAAAGAACATTATGGTCCTACAAAGCCTGGGGTTCGTATGGGACAAGGCATATCTCATTCCGTAGGTTTAGCAGGTCCATCTAGTATGAATGCATATATTACGGAGAAATAACAGGTGAAATTATGAGTTTACATGTTTTATGGGGAATAGTTCAGGAAGTATATGACACAGAAGACATCCACACAATGAAAGTCAGAATACTTCATATAGACGGTCTACCTGACAATGCAGAGGGTGCTAGTGCATTTAATAGAACTTCTGATGAAAATTTACCTGAAATTCCATATGATTTACCTGATCCTAAAGCATATAGTGATGCGAAATCAGCAGGTTATGAAAAGGGTGCTATAGTTAGAATAGATTGTCCGAGTGGAACTCTTGAGTCAGCGAGAGTTACTGGAGTAGTAAAGACCGCAGAAGAAACAAAGAACTTAGAATGGCGAGAGCTTTTTGATTTTTTTAAAACACTCACAAGTTTCTTCGTAAAATCAAAATCTAATACTTCAGGATTAAATAACCCACAATCAACTTCAGCAGGTGGGAGTACAGCATATTCAGTCCCTAATGCTAACCTTGAATTTGCTAATTATTTTGGTTTACCCTATAATGAAGATACTCCTTTTTCTGTGACAAGTGCGTATGGTGACCGTCCATTATTCGGAGACTTTCATTTAGGGGTTGATCTTTCTGCAAATGATGGAGCACCTATTTATGCGGTAAGTGACGGAGTGGTTTGCGGTTCATTTGGAAATTGGTCAGAGTCTATGGGGATAGATGGGATGGCTTCTTATGGTAATTATGTAACTATTCGTCATAATCCAGGACCTGACGGGAAAGTCTATTGGACTCATTATGCTCATTTACAAAGCCTTAGTAAAAACTTATGTGATTTAATAAATAATGATAATGGTACTTGTGAAGTAAAAGGGACTAATGGCAATAAGAAAGGTACTCTTATAGGTTATCAAGGAAGTACGGGTCATTCTACTGGAACTCATTTACATTTTGAAATATTAACTGATTTTGATACCTCAGGTTATCACAATAAGCAAACTACTCATAATCCAGAAGAGTATATTCAATTTAGACCTGCTACAGGTACGTGGGAAACTTTTGATATTACTGGGAGTAATGGGGAGAATGCCAAGAAACTGTGGGCATTCGGATTAAGTTGTGGTATGAACGCCTATCAGTGTGCAGGTATGCTAGGGAATATGCAACAAGAATCAAATATTGATCCGTCATCTGTTGAAGGTATTTGGGATGAGTGGTTTAGGATAGGCGAAAAGAAAGCATCTTTATTTTCAGATAATTCATTTAATCAGCCAGAGATGAATGATTTTGCTTTAACTCTTCCTAAAATATATGGTTCAAGTGAATTAAATTGGCCCGCTTATGTCTATGATGATTCAGCCATTGACCAAAGAACTGGTGAACCATATGTGGCTGCTGGTTTAGGTATAATAGGATTTACTGGTTCTTGGGCGAGAGGGGTATTAGATACCGCTAATACTAAATCTCAAAATTGGTATGATTTAGATATACAAGTATATACTATGGTAAACTGTGAATATGTTTACGCAATTAACAGATTTAATAATTATCTAAATTATTCGCAAGGTCGGACTTCGGTTTATGAAGCATGTGCAGCTTGGGCAGGACTTATGGAAGCTGGTCAGAGTGAAGCACAATACACGGCATCTTCCCTAACAGCATTAGGTAATAGACAGATCTATGCTCAACAGTGGTATAATACTTTAAAAGATTATGTTCCTGAAGAGGGCAGTCCTGAAGAAGAATTTGTGGAAACAGTTCAAGGGTGGCTTGATGAGTCACTTGGTTCTAATTGGCTTAATAATTAATAGGGGGTTAATCTATGCCATCACTTATTAATGTAAAAAGTATCAAACATCCTGATACTTTTAATAATATAACTGGAAAAACTCAGTTATCTGAATTAATTGAATCGATTAATCAATCAATAAGGTTAATTCTTACTACCTCACCAGGT
>JAEEGL010845388.1_pt1 | contig 10942 bp, 9 predicted proteins | sample 9134231 | NCBI WGS metagenome assembly JAEEGL01 (sample SAMN16246548, study PRJNA631951) | gut metagenome | biome: gut microbiome; feature: rumen; material: fiber-attached | host: Bos | place: Iran: Karaj | collected 2018-10 | reverse complement strand
TTTTTCCCTCATTGTATCGATTTTTTCCTTTTGTACGTTGGTCATAATGTTACCTCAACTTTCTACTATAGATTTGAACTGTTTGGAACCAATGCCTGCGTTGACCGCATATTAGCTCCAGGGGGGAAGTATAGCAAGTTATTGTTTGTTGTAGATACTGTGCGTTTTTATACTAGAATCTCGCTTTGTATCCCAACCAATGTGTTATGTCCGAGGACTGTCACGAATACGATTGTTACCCTGCATATCCCAAGCCTCACTTTCAAAACGAAATACATCCCTCTACTTATAACTTGAAGAATAATGGCCCAAAAAGCAAACGATCTTGATAATTTAACATTGCAAATTGATTATTATCAAAAATGGATTATTGCTGCCGGATGAGTTTGCATATTGCGTCAATCCCAACCAATGTGTTATGTCCGGGGACTGTCACGAATACGATTATTACCCTGCATTTCCCAAGCCTCACTTTCTGAAATGGATTGTTCTGTTTATCATCTACCCTGTAAATGGAGACAATTAGACTTTTTTAGCCTATAAATCCCAAGTATTGCAACCACGAGTTTTCGGAACTCAAATTTGAGTCGGTTCATCTGTTTTGCAAAGGCCTGCTTGGGCCATCCGATTTCTCCCATAGGGTAGCCACGGGAGATGGCCAAACGGGACGTTGTTCAAAAATCTCCCTGAATATATTTTTGCCTTCTGAAGACAGTGTGATACAGTTATGCACTTTCCGTCTCTCCTCATTGTATTGATCTGCCGCTTTTGTGAATTGGTCATTCTACAACACCTCCTACTTTCCACTGGAGATGAAAAGCCGTTTTGGGCGGATGAAAATGAAAAAAAGTTTTCATCCATCTCGAAACCAGGCTGATGGCATACCTCGGTTGGCGGCATATTAGTTCCGGTGGGAGAGTATAGTGGATTATTGTTTGTGGTGGATTCTGTACTGGGTTTTCTTCAGATTCGATGTTTTCTTCATCGATCATACTGGTCATAAGTGACGCATATCCCGTCACTTACCACTGGAGGTAAAGAGGCGCTTTTGACGAAGAAACAATAAAAAAAGTTTGAACCCTCAATTCCTACTTCTGATTGCATTTAGCAAAAGAAAGCAAATATGGCTGTTAAAAAACTAATCATGAAATTGAAGACAATTCTTTGCTTTTGCTCAAACGACCTGACGGATTGCGTCAATGAGCAGCTAGCCTAGCGGTGAAAAACAGCCAGACTTTTGTAAGCTGGGGAGATATTTTTCGCCGTTTCTGAAAGACGAGTGGCAATGCGCCTTTTTTATGTGTCCACAATTTGTCCATGTTTGTTTAGACTACGCTAGGATAACTGGGATTATGATAGAATACTCTGAGATAATAACAGTCATAAGTTTTTTGCCAGAATACAATAAAGAGGTCAGATACACCTCATCAACATATAATGAGTAAAATAGCCTGATTGGGCAACGACTTGCATCTAGCTTTCTCCTGCCGACATCTTGACGCTGTGTTTTTATAATAGTAAATTTAATGATACTTGGCGAGAGTTGCTATTTGTAGGAGGAAAAAAGATATAAAACGTGTAAGGCAAGCACTTAGTATTCAAATATAGATTTGGTTACTCTGAACAATACTACAAGTTTATTTTCCAATCTGCCGTCGTGAAAACAAAAAATAGAGAACTGTAGTATCAAATAGAAATACTTCAGATGAGTTTTACGCGTTATAGTCTATATAGAAGGGTCGTTCATCATCTAAACGCAGCAACATTGGCGGGTTACCATAAGCTGCGCCCATATCTATATCGATCCATGTGGGTGTTTTCAGCATTTTTCCGGAATATCTTGTACCGTAATACTCTGTAGGAGTGTGTCCCAGAATGGTTATTGTATTTTGGAAATACCAATCATAGAAATCTGGACGCATCCACAACAGTTCGTCAGGTGTGTACTTGGATAGACGTTTGTCTTTTGAGAAGTTGCCGAGCCCGGAGTGGACCAGCAAGTACCGTTTTTCCGGCAAGTCTATCACTTCATAAAGAGGGGCATCTGCAAGATACGCAAGTATCTCGCAGGCTGTCTCCTCATCTTCATGGAACAGATATCTCAACGCCATAAGCGTCGGTTCCGCGCCGTTCATCATCCAGGTCGACAATAACTGCATTTTCGTTTCATCCAGCCGGCTCAGGCTATCATCGGTAATGGTATCAAACAAAAACCGGCAGGACAGCAGCATCGCCTCATGATTTCCCAGTATCATGCGGACATTTACTTGCTGCAGCATCCAGCGCAGCATTCCGATCCCTCCGTCGCCGTTTCGGTCTATGACATCTCCCAGAACGATCAGATCATCGGCATCGGAAAACCTGGCTTTGTCCAGCAAAAGCATAAACTCCGACAGTGGATAGCCATGCAGGTCAGAAGTTACATAAATCATGCGGGCACTACCTCTAAATTATTAATATAGTAACAAAGCCAAACCGAAGGAATATACATATACTTCTACCATATTGCTGAGAGTTTGTCAACCACTCATATGTTTGGCAGTAGATCAATCTGCTGGAAATCATCAGACAGCATTAGCATTTAAACCATCGGTTCAGTGACAAATAATCCGAATTGTGCTATCATATACTACGCTTCGGATATCTGAGGGTGACGGATAGGCGATCTGGCGGTATTATTAGAAAGGAGTTTTCGCAGTATGGAGAAAGACAACATCAGTGAGTTTATCGGTATGATCAACGGGGCGATGGAAGATGAAGACATTGAGGAGCTCGAAGCCAAATTGAAAGACCAGGATGCAGAGTATGAAGCCAATGAACGGAAGATCGAGGCGCTGAGGAAGGAGATATTCGAGCAGCTATGTTCATTTGACGACGAGGACGATGAAAGCATCGCTGAAATCAAAGCCATATTGGAAGTACTGGATGCACAGCATGAAGCCAATAAACGGGAGGTAGAGGCGCTGAGACAAGGGAGATTCGAGCCGATAGACTCATTTGACGGTGATGATAACGAAGACTCGTATGAAACAAAGCCGGACGCCGATAAGGAAGCGGAAGAGTGACCGGATGGGGATTGAAGGTTACTGATGGTATCTAACCAAGGATTGAAACAATAAACAGTATCAGCTGAAAAGTAAAAAAGAATCAGAGCTTGGACGCTCTGATTCTTTTTTAAGTGTTTTTCTGTGGCCGACCAGTATATCGTTTACCGGGACGTCCAACAGCGCGCTGAGTGCGAACAGGTTGTCGACGCTGGGGAGAGTTTCGCCTCTCTGCCATTTGTAAATGGCCTGAGGAGCTTCAAATCCGAAAAAGTCCTGAAGATCCCTTACCGTAAGGTTTTTTGATTTCCGGAGTCTCAGGATCTGTTTTCCGGTGGCTACGAGGTCGATAGTGGGAAACTGTCTCATGTTTACCATTAACATTACCTCCGCACAGAATATTTAATTATCAAACAAAAAACAGACGTGATTTTACAGCAAAAAGTTCCCGAATGCAAGATGCTTGATTGTTAATTTTTACAACTGCAGGTTCAATGACTTTTGCTCCGGTATGTGGTACAATTATACTGTTCGAGTGTGTCTTGCGGGACAGCGATTCTGAAGGAGGCGTATACTACAGTCAAATGTGACTGCGGAGCACATAATAAACAACTCGGCGAGGTGATCTGCTGTGTATCCCATGATAAATGATGGGGTGTCCATAGAAATATACCGTGACAGAGAAACGGGTTCTCTGAAATATTACATAACAAATCCCAAAGGCGACAGCTTCCGGATCAGCCGCAGGCAAAAGGACGCGCTGATGCGTGCCGACGGTACACATCCGCTGGAACTGCCGGATGAAGGAAGGAAGATCCTTCCCCTGCTTAAGAAGTACAGGTTGGTGCATACGTCCAGATTTGCCAGGGATGAAGGCATTTTCAACCGTTTTATACTGATTCTCATAGGAGACAGGCTGAAAACCGGGAGGCGGGCGTTCCGTGTCTTAAATGCAGCCATGGCGATCATGACTATTCCGGTCTTCTTAACAGGCGTGATAGTGATGGCAAAAAGCAATGTTGAAACCGAATATGGTATCAACTGGTGGCTCTACGGCACTTTTTTGCTTTGCTCAATTGCGCTTCACGAAATCGGGCATATGATCGCCGGGCTTTCGGGAGGTTATAAATTCAGTGATGCTGGGATATTTCTGCTCGGCTGTTTCCCCATAGGTGCGTATGTGGCGCATAGGGAACAGGAAGATGCGTCAAAAGCGCAGAAGATACAGTTTAGTTTAGGCGGAGTTGAAACCAATCTGCTGATCGCCGGAGTCTGCCTATTTTTTGCTGTCCGGCACGAAACGCTGCATTGGACGCTGGTATCTGTTGCGACCATAAACGTTTTATTGGCCGGCATAAATCTGCTGCCGGCGCCGGGACTTGACGGAGAATCTGCCCTGAGTGCTTTGCTCGAAATAGAAAGCATCAGCAATACGTCCAAAAGAATCCTTTTCAGCAAAAAACGCCGGCGCAAGCTGATCCATTCCGGTCTGTCCGGATATATATGCCTTGGCGTACTCATTTTTATACTCTTTATAAGATATGCTGTATGGCTGTTTGTATTGAGCGATGTGGCTGCAATCATATATCTTATCATTAAGTGGTTATAGTGTATGAGCAAAAGCCATGCGTAGTTGAAGAATGAAAAAGCCTGACTTATTATCCTGTAGTGACGGAAATGGAGGTGTTTCGGATATGTGTGATTACAATGAAATGAGCCAACTGGCCAAAGCGGTCTCGGCGATGAAAGGGGACGGCTTGCTGCACGGGAAAGAGTATTCGCTGCTGGATCGTATGGAAGGCCTCATCTCGTCAGACCTCAGCAAAGCATCAGCGCTTATAAATCAGGGGAAGAAAGCGGAAGCAAGGGGGCTGATCGAAGGTTGCCGCAAGCAGATCGACGCCCTGAAGCCTCATGAGCATTTACTGTTTGGGAGCTATTACATGCCCGACTGGGTCCAGCCAACTCCCGACAAAATCCTGGCGCCGATCATGTGGGAAGTGCTGGCAAAAGAAGGCACAAATGTATTGCTGCTTGCCAAAAACAGCCTGGCCTGGACCATTTTCGGCGGGGACAGTTTCGGCGACTCAGATATCTATGACATGCTGAACGGCGAATGGTACGAATCCTGGTTTACCCGGGAGGAGAAGCTTCTCATAAAGCAGACGCGCCTGCCAAAGACCCGCAACCCAGTCTATGGCGATGAACTATTAGGCCTTGAATCGGAGGCGAAGCCGACTGACTGCAGACTGTTTTTCATCAGCGTAGAAGAAGCGGTCAGATACTTTGCAAACTATAAGGTTGAAGATATTCCAAAGCACGTCTCGGAAGACGATATTCTGGAACTTGATCCGACACTTATCAATTCCACGATCCTGTTCGGAGGTTTTGATCTCGACAGCCAGCTGTTTATCGAAGCCGAACCAAACACCTGGTGGCTTCGCACTCATGGCGAGTATGAAGGTGATTTTGCCGTGATAACCAAGAACAGGATAGAGCTCAAAGGAATGTCGTGCTTATGCGACGAGCTCGGCGTGCGCCCTGCGATGTGGATCGATACCGGCAGGCTGAACCTTTTGTTTGATAATGCAGATTAGCCGGCAGAAAACGGTTTTGCGTTGAGATGACAGACCGATAATCATACAGGAGCTATTCTATGGATTACAAAGTGGGTCAAAAGGTACTTTTCGGGCGATGCGAAAGCGATCTGGGTTTCGGCAAGCTGCCTATAGAATGGCGGATACTGGACAAGAAGGACGGCGCCTATCTGCTGCTGAGCGAAAAACTGCTGGCAAATGAGGTCTTCGACCGTTGCACATTCCATGTCAGAAGAGACGACAATAATGCACCTGGGAGCTTATGCTGGAGGAACTGCACGCTCAGAGCCTGGCTGAACGGCAAGTTTATGGAGCAGGTGTTTACTGAACGCGACCGCGAAAAGCTCGTGTCCGTTCGCACGGAGGAATCGACTGTTTCCGGGCAGGGCGTATACGATAAGGTCTTTCTGCTGAGTGAATCCGAAGCGGCGAAATATATCCCGGCAGGAGAGGTTTGTTACGCGATAGAGCGTGTTGAAGTCAATATGTGCGAAGACCGCGTGGAATACCACGACCACTCCCGCCCGTGGTTCCTGCGCTCTCCAATGTATTTCGATCCCGGGAGGACAGGTGAGGTAAAAGTGGCGCAGTTCCCGGCGGCTCCCGATCCGGATGAATGGTTACACGGACACTATTGCGACCGCGCAGTCAGCGTCAATGAAGACGAAACACTGGTGCGTCCGGCTGTCCTGGTTCGGCTTTCAGATGAACCTGTAATTGATGTTAAGGATACTGTATGTTTCAATCAGTGTGGCATAGAATATGAGTGGTGCAGGGCATACGACACGGCAAATAAGATATATTACGGCATCGACTTCAGATCTGCTGTCGAGTCCTTGCGTACTCCCGGTTACATATACGAACCTGAACATGACAGGCGGAAGATATGTGTGACTTACAGTGAGAATGTGGAGCTTCTGGATTTCTATACCAAGCGGCATGTCACGACGTGTCTGGTTCGAGATCATGATATGCATAGGGATGCAATCACTTCTCTATTGATCAGGATGCAGAAGCTGTATACTGGAAACGATACCGACAGATACAGGGTGGTCGAAGCCCGTCCGCTGACCCTGGAAGATGTTGAAGAGCATATGCAGAAGCTTGGTAATTGGAAAAAGTGACCGGATTGAACTACAGGTTCATTCCAATTTGCCAAATCATGTTGTATAATATCCCCACTATGATCGAAAGAGGGGGGTTAATGCATGAGCGATGCTGTTATGACTTTCCGCGGGAATTATGGTTTTCTCAGCAACATGTACTCGGCGGCGTTCGAGTGGGACGGGCGTACGTACCTGAACAGTGAAGCGGCATTCCAGTCGGCGAAATCCCTCGATCCGTCCGTCAGGGACAGATTCAGCGGGATGAACGGCAAGACAGCAAAGCTTGAGGGAAAGAAAGTGTTTCTGAGGAGCGACTGGGAGGAAGTAAAGGACGGCATAATGGAAGAGGTCGTCCGTGCCAAGTTCTCCCAGAACCCGGAGCTGCTGCAGAAACTGATAGACACGGGAGACGCCGAACTGGTGGAAGGCAACCGCTGGCACGACACCTACTGGGGCGTGGATCTGGTGAGCGGGAAAGGCGAGAACCACCTGGGGATCATACTGATGAAGATACGCTCCGAGCTGGGCGGGTCCGAATACATGGAAAAAGCCAGACAGATTAAAGTCGAGAAGGAAGAGGCAAAGCGGAAAGAAGAGGCCGCGCTGAAGGAAGAACTGGAAAGCATCCAGCGCGAACTGGATTCCCTGCCCGCGTATGATTTCACCGGAATTGAAATGAAGACGAGGTCGTTCGGACGCGTGAAGATTTTGAGCCAGGAAGGCAACATCCTGAAGTTTGAAGCGAGGGGTGAGGACAAGGAGTTTTCACTTCCGGGTTGCATCACCCGGGGGTTCCTGATCCCCGATGACAACGAGATCATCGAATCGTTCAAACGCAGGCAGGAACTGGAAGACAGACGGAAACTGCTGGAAAAAGGCTGCATTTCAGGGAAATAGCCCATCGGGAACAAATACGGCATAGAGGGACAATACTATGTGATATAAACTGAGTTAGAAAAGCCAATGCTTTGACGGACATGTTATAGAACTCTACAGGTGAGGTCTATACATTCTGGTTTGGCATTGGCTTTTTTGTTGTCCCAAAGTGGCGCACCTTGAAAACTCAATAGGCTGTACGCTACGCACTTACCCGGGGAAGCTGCGCGAAGATATGAGCGAGCCAAGGGAAAAAGACGTTGTGTACGGTCACGTAAGCCCAAGCATTAGCCTGTAAAATGCAGCTTACGAAACAAACATGAAATCAGAAAATATAAGAATAGGAGATGTTGCTCATGAATATAGAAAACTGGGCCTTTACTACACAAACCGAAGACAACATGGACATATTCATCGTCAGCGAAGGCGGGAAATACGGGCTGATCACCTTGCCGAAACGGGAGGACGACGATGCCTCCGATTCTCCGACTTTCGATGAGTTGGAGGAACAGGCCGACTCATCCAACACGCCGGGTCGGGAAGACGACGATGCCTCCGTTTCTTTGACTGTCGAGGAACTGAAGGAGCAAGGTGGCTCATTCATTACGCCGATCCAATGGGATGAGATCAGGGCGAACATATGTCTGGATCCGGATGAGGACTATAGTGATGACGATGAAGGATACAAAAGATATCTGGAAGTAAACAGGATCTCTTGCAACTACTATGTACTAAAGGATGGGTTCTGGGGCATCCTGGACGAGGCAGGCTGCGTGATCCAGGAACCGCAGTATGAAGAAGCGCTCGTCGTAAGAAGCCTTATTAGTGAAGGCCTAAAGGTTTTCATGAAAAGGCCATCGAGCGACTTCTTATACGTCAGTGGATGCGTGCTGGTTCGCAAAGGAGCCAAATGGGGCATGCTCCGCGGTCAGGGTCGTATGATCCTTCCCATTGTCTATGACTCCATTGATGTTGATGAGTACTTTATGGCATCAGAAAATGTATACATAGTTCGAAAAGACGGGCTGTGCGGTGTGGTAGATCAATCGGGGAAGATATTGATCCCAATTGTGTATCCGTCGCTAAAGGGCAGGGGACTTAATTATATGTGGAACAGTTCGGTGTTCCGCATAGACGGTGAAGCTGGAACAGGATATGTCCGCCTTGGCGATGCGAAATGCCTGGTCGCCCCGGAATGGGAGCGGGTCAGTTTTGACAGATTTTACCTTGCTCCCGATGATGAGCCCTGGGGCTACATTTTCACCGTGTGGAAGAATGGTCACTGCGGTTTGATCACTGATGAACAGGGTATGATCATTCCGCCCGTATGGGACGAGATCGTTGCGCAGCGGATCCGTTACACCAGCGATCCTTTGAGTTACAGTGTTCGCAGAGGCAATCACTGGGGCTGCTGCGACGCGGACGGAAAGCTGATCTGCGACGCTGTCTGGGACGAAGTAAAGATACTTATAAACGGTGTTGCATGTGTCAGGAAGGATGGCCTGTGGGGCGTGATAAACGCGGACGGGCAGCTTTGCGTTCCGACCGAATGGGACGATATCGGCGGGTTCGGCGTCGAAGTTGCGGCGGATAACGCCTTGGCAAATACGAACATGGGCGTTCTGATGGGCATGTGGAACACCGAGCGCATTCTGCTTCCGGATTGGCTCAGCTGGGTAAAAAAGGACGGCTTATGGGGCCTCATTCGCAAAGACGGTTCTGTCGCGATCGAACCGATGTGGGAAACCTGTGACGCGGCAGTTGCGCTGAAATATGCAGCGAAAAAGGCCAGTATCTCCCTTAAGCATATCTTTCCTGAGGATGAGGACTTAGAAAAGGCTTCATCGTTTAAGAATGAAACCTGGTCTTCTGAAACGGATATTCGACCGATCGACATTATAGCGGACGATACTCCGGATGACCCTGATTTCTGGGATTCTTTAGATGATCTTGTTCTTGATGATCTGGAAGACTTTCCGGATCCTGATGAAAACGATCAGGAAGAAGGTGAGGATGACCCGGTTCCCAAAAACGATGATGTGGAGGATTAGCAGCGTACCTTGACAATTGAACAGGCAGATAAACAACATGCTTTCCGGGGAACTGTGTGAAGATATGAAAGAACAAAGTGAAAACGTTGCGTCCGGCCGAGTAAGCCATAAACAAGAATGGAGGGATGTCAATGGCGAAAAACAGCGAAAATGCAAGGAAAGCAGCCCAAAACATTTTTCCCGAACCTCAGATGGGATATACGAACACGGAGCTGCTAAGTGCCGAAGCAGCCGAAGCATGTGAGGCTGTAAACTGCGTTGAAGAGAGCACGCAGGAAAGAAGCTGCAAAGGATGGCAGAATGAAGAAACAAATGCAAGGCTGACGAAAGCAGTAGACAAAACCGGGTATGAGGACGTCAACAGCGCATACGGCAGGATACTCCGGCAGCGCGGAAACGAAGAGTTTAAAGCGCTGAGCAAACGGCTGAGATGCGTGGCGAAAAACCGTGACAGGCTGGGCCTTGACTCGATCCTCATCCCCAATTTCATATTTGCCGAGGCGCCGGGAAGCGGCGTGACGACGCACCTGCGTTTGCTTGCGCAGCTGCTGGATGAACTGAAACTGTTCCGGTTCCAGGGGGAAAAGCAGGTGATCGAGCAGGTGCTGGATTATGGGATGGAACCTATATTGAAAGCAGTCCGGGACGCCGCGGGAACGCACAGCTGCTTCCGCGGGATAGTTGGTCTTGAAGTGGGTGGAATCTGGAAAGATGACGGCTGGGTCATTGAGAAATTGACCGACTTTGCGCGGGACAAGCGGGGAGAAATACTTTTTGTGTTTATAGTCCCCCTCGAAAACGGCGACGCTCCCGGTGCGCTGGCAAGGCAGATATCATTATCGCTTCCCGTAGAGGTCATCCGCTTTCCCAGGCTTTCCGAAGAAGACCTGGCGCATTACATGGAAGATTTTCTCTGGCGCAGGGGCTTCGATCTTTCGGCTGACGCGCGCGAGTATCTCGTTCCCGCAATGGGGCGGCTCAGGGAAGTCAAAGGGTTTGACGGACTGCAGACGCTGGAACATCTTGCCGATCTTCTTGTGTTCCAGGCTGCGGCGACCGTTGAACTGAAGGAACGGGTGATAACAAAGACCGTGCTCAGGAATCTTCTTGAGGAACGCTACCTGAAGCAATTGCGGCCGGCAGCAAAAGAGGAGAGAAGGATCGGATTCGGAGGTTGATGAGATATGAGTTATGACTCTTACAGATACGACAGCAACGACACTTACTCAGACGCGCGCTGGGCGGACGAGAATGAGCTTAAGCAGCGC
>JAEEGL010762550.1_pt1 | contig 10942 bp, 10 predicted proteins | sample 9134231 | NCBI WGS metagenome assembly JAEEGL01 (sample SAMN16246548, study PRJNA631951) | gut metagenome | biome: gut microbiome; feature: rumen; material: fiber-attached | host: Bos | place: Iran: Karaj | collected 2018-10 | reverse complement strand
TCAGGGAATTGCAGGCGAGACAATGAAGCATATTGAAGAAGTTTGCCGTGCTCAAAAATACGATTCAATCCGCCTGGACTGTTTTACAAAAAATCCATATTCAAGGCGATTGTATGACAAGTGCGGCTACACTGTCACAGGCTATGCGGACTGGCGTAAGGGGCGTTTTGAACTCAGGGAAAAGAAATTATAAGGCCTGCAACCAAAAGTAACAAAATTGCCACGGGCGGTTGTTTGTTAGCCCTTGATTTTTCTGGCATGATGTTTTTGTTGGAACGAGGTAAAAACTGACTTCCATAGGGAGCGTAAAATGATTTTTTCAGAAAAACTTGCAGTATTGCGAAAAGAACAAAGGACTCACACAGGAAGCATTGGCAGAAAAACTTAACGTGTCGCGTCAGGCAGTGGCATTATGCGCAGTAATTCTTAATCAGGAATTCAATAAATTTGTAATTCTGCTTCCCATGTTTGTAATAGACATAACAGGGCTGGGGGAGCCATGGTTTTGCAAATTTATCTGCCTGGTCGGTACTTTGGAAGGAGACATTCCTCTCGTCCTTTTAAACTCTGCAATGCGGGGAGCGGCAGGTTTTCTTTTCAAATGGAAGCTTTTAATCCTTATTATAACGCTGCTTTCTTCAATCGTGATTTACAGACCTTTCTGCCGTTACGTCTGTCCGCTTGGCGCCCTTTATGGCATTTTCAATAAAATCTCATTTTATTGCTTAAAAATTGACAGTAAAAAATGCACAAAATGCGGCGCCTGCCAAAAGGCCTGCAAACTAGACATCCCCGTCTGGCAAAAACCAGACAGCATGGACTGCATCCGCTGCGGTGACTGCAAAGCCATCTGCCCGCAGGGTGCAATCTCAACATCTATTATTCATTAGTATAACACGAAGTACATTATTGCAGATGACAAGCAAAGTTCTTGTAATCTAAAAAAAATATAAACATTTGTAATATCTATCTTGAAAAATCTAAACAGTGAAAATATAATAAAAGAATATCAAAAGTGTAATATAAGTAGCATAATAGTGTTGCATATATGATATAGATTTAAAAATAACTAAACAGGTAAAAAAATGTCTGATGAAAATAAAACGCTTACTCCGGTCTGGATTGCATATGTAGACGGAAAAAGACTTAATACCGATTACGAAGGTGCACTAAAATCAATTCAAGTAATGGACTGCATAAATGGCATTGGAACTGCAAAAATGCTGTTTGATATGTCTGCCATAAACTTTGACACAGATGAAGTGTTCAGCATTATGAGTGAAGTTTCTATCCATCTTGGTTATAAAGATGATGTGGAAGAAGTGTTTAAAGGTGTGGTAAGTCATTTTGCACCTCGTTTTAAGCCTTACGAAAATCCTAAGATGGAAGTAGTAATAAGTTCTCAGCTATTTCTATTAAAAAAAGGAAAACATGCACGGCTTTATCAGGATAAGACTCCATCTGATATAATTAAAGAGATTCTTGCAGAATATAATCTTGAAGCAGATGTAGAAGATTTTGGCCCTAAGATTACCCAGATAGAACAGATAAATGAAACAGATTTTGATTTTATAAAACAACTTGCAGAAATATATGGAAAATCAATTTACTGCTACAACAATAAAGTAATTGTAAAAGCAGAAGTAACACCGTCAAATGACGAAGTAATTCTTGAATGGGGAAAGTCACTGATTTTCGCAGAAACAGAAATTAATCTGGAATCTCAGCTTTCAGAAGCAACCTGTTTTGGTTACGACTTACAGAGTGACAAGACTTTTACGGCAACTGCAAAAATGAGTGATTTATCGTTGAAAATAGGCGGTAATTATTCTTGGGAAGATAATTCAAAAGGCTGTGACAAAAATAAAGTTCATTTTATTGAAGGTGGAATTGACCAGACAGATGCAAAAGAAATTGCTGCCGCATATCTTTTAAGACGTTCTTTTGAATTTCAGACTGCTAAAGCAAAATGTGAAGGTGATTATAAAATAAAACCAGGAAACCGTCTTACATTAAAATATCTTGGAGAACAGTTTTCTGGAGAGTATCTTATTCGTTATGTAAACCACACATTTGATATGCTTTCCGGTTACGAAACAGAATGCGGCTTAGCCCGAAACTTTTGTGAAACAAGCAGCAGTTCTGGCAATGTAAGTGCAATTGATAACGAAATGGCACAGAGTCAGAATAATAATTCTCAGGAAAATGCTGCTACATCTCAAACAGATGATTCTGAAAGCCAGAATGAAGAGTCTGAAGAAGAAAAGACTCCTAAAATTTCAAATCCACACTGGGAAGATGCCGGCGGACAGTCAATTACAAAAGCACTTGTTGGCGATGAAGTCTACCTTTGTGCTGATGTTACAGATATTGACGATGGAAAATCAGCAACAATTAAGATTGTTGAAAAAGACGATGACGGTAATGACGATGATATAGATTCTGTATCTGGAAAGATACAGAATGGTAAAATCAAAGCTAAGTGGAAAGTAAAGTACACCGAAGATAATGATGATACCGAAAGCCAGAAAGAAATGGAAGAAAAAGGCTACACCTTACCAGAATATGCTTTTACAGTTGAATGCGATGGTGTAGAAAGTGAGGAATCTGGTCAGTTGGATATAAAAGATGAAATTGTTCTAACCGTAAAAAACTTTGATGAACTCAAAGGAAAAACGTTAAAACTTGTCTGGAAAGATGGAAGCAGTAAAGAAATACCTATCGATAGTGAAAAACTAAAGATAAGTGATATTTTTATTGGTTCTGCCTGTATGTTGATAAAATAAAGGAAAAAGATATATGGAATATTACAACGGATTTGTGTTTTATCTAGATGAAAATAATTCTAAATGGAAAGAGTATTATGATAGTTTAGGGAAAAAATCATTTGGAGTTTATTCAGTCGCACAATATTTTACAAAAAAACTGAAGGAATTAGCAGATGATAAATTAGATAAAGTTTTAAATATCGAATCAAGTTATATTAATCAATTAGCTGATAATAGTTTACATTTATCAGAAAAGGCTATTTCGAATTGGAAAGATATATATAGTGATTTACTTCAACAAGGTGACGTTTGTATTATTGCTATTCCTGGATACTTATGGCAAGGAACTCCTCAGACAAGTTATTCGTTTATGACCAAAGTTGCCAGAAAAGAAGTTACATTATCTGATGTTCTGACAATACCAGAATATGCTGAATTAGTTGAAAAACTTTTTATTCTACGTTTTGGTAAGAAACCTCAAGATTGTACTACAGATACAGTTGATTTTTTTATCCCTGCATTACAATGTGCTACTTCAGAACATTTTGTTGCGTCTGATTCCGAATATAAAGCTCAAACAAAAAAAGAAAATACTTTACAAGCTCCTGCTCAGCCTGTGGTTGAACCTACAAAAACTTGTAGATGTGATAAAGAATTAACGACAGAAGATTTAAAATGTATTTTTACAGTAGCAACAGAGAATCGCTTAAAAGAAATAGTAAAGGTCTTTAATGAATATAGTAAATATTTTGAAATAAATACTTGTTTAAGAAAAGCGCATTTTTGGGCTCAAATTAGACAAGAATCTGGCCCTGAACTGACTGCTGAAATGGAGGGCTTGAATTATTCAGCTGAAGTTCTCAAATCAAAAGATAAAGGACCTTTTAAATACTTTAAAGAACATACTGATGAAGCAGAAAAATATGGTCGTACAGATGCACATAAGGCGGATCAAGAAGCAATTGCAAATAGAGCTTATGCTAATCGAAATGGGAATGGGGATATTGCAAGTGGAGATGGTTGGAGATATAGAGGCGGTGGATTAATTCAGATAACAGGTAAGAATAATTATACAAATATAAATAATACTACAAAAGCTGTCTGTCCTAATTTTTCTACAGAAATAACACCTGATAATGTAACAAACGTAACAGAATCTGTAGTTTCTGCAATGGCTTATTGGTATTGTAATGGATTAAATTCTAAGGCTGATAAAGGTTCTGATGATGCAACTGTTAATTCGATTTCAAATACTATAAATTCTGGTGAATTAGAACCTGGAAAAGCAAAAAGACGTTCTTATTTTAAGACATTAAAAAATAAATGGAAGTTGGCAGAGTGTAAAAATTCAAAATAGGGGAAAGAAATTGAAAAGAAAAGTATTATTATTTTTATTATATGTTTTATTTAGACCTTTGTTTTCACAAACATATTCATTTAATTCAAATGAACTGTCAAATTTTAAATTAAAAGTAACACCTGTAACAATTAATTCATCAGACTATTTAGATAATGTAAAATTAATAGAAATTCTAAAAAATAATGAAATTATTTCTAAATATACAACAATAAAACTAAATATAAATAACCTTGGAGAAGGTTTTCAAGATGTTTTTATAACAAAAGAAGGTTTTATAATTAAGCAAAGCTTTAGAGATGGACATTATTTAGTGGTTTCAAATTTAGAGTTTAAATACTTAGATGAAAATTTTATACTTAAGAAATATGAAGAGTCTATAACTGATGTTTTTTCAGACATACAAGATTTTGAAACTGTTTCTTTTGTTTTACAAAAAGGAATACCTATGGATTATATTTCTGATGATTTAATATATATTTTTCATGAACATTTAATGAGTGTAAAATAAAAGAAATAGGAAATGATTTATCTATAAAACGAGAAAATATGAATTATAGGGCTGATGTATTAAAATCGGGGGATCCATTTACGTATTTTCTTAATCATCAAGATGAAGCTGAGTTGTATGGAAGGGTTGATGGTAAAGGAGGTCATAAAGCAAACCAAGAAGCAATTGCAAATAGAGTTTATGCAAATAAATATGGAAATGGTAATATAGAAAGTGGGGATGGTTGGAGATATCGTGGAGGTGGTATTTTGCAGGTAACATTTAAGGATCAATATGAAGAAATTAATACTACTATAAAAAAAGTACATCCAGCTTTTAAAACTAAAATTACTCCAGAAAATATATCAAATATTAGAGAGGCTGTAATTTCTGCTATGGCTTATTGGTACAATCATAACTTAAACGCTAAAGCAGATGCAGGAAATACAGAAAGTGCAGTTGATACAATTACTTCTGTTATAAATAAGAAAACAGATTCATATGCGGAAAGAAAACAGTATTTTAAGAAAATAAAGAATAAATGGATTGATAAAAAATGTGCTGTTCTGCATAAATAAGGATATTTGTTATGAAGATTCAATCATTATTATTTACATTATTTGTTATATTATTTAGTTCATTTAATTGTTATGCAGATAGTAGTCCTCTTGAAGAGCAATATAACTTTTCATTTTATGAGAATAGTAATTTACAACTCATAAATGTTTGTGTTTATCAAGGAAAATCACCAACTAACAAAAATCTAGGAACAAAAATTATAAAAATAAAAAAAAGATAATAAACTGATTTCTTCAATGGAAACTATATCCTTAGAAGATTATAGTGTAGGCGAAGGCTTGCAATATATAAAAACTGAAAATAATTTGCTTGAAATACAGCAAAGCTATGAATTAGATGGTTATATTATTTGTTCGATATTGTATTTTAAATATTCAAATGAAAGAATGTTTTTAGAAAAGTATGAAGAACGTCGTTTTAATAGATTTTCAGATAAACAAAAAAAAGAATCTAAAATTCTACATTTAGATCAACTAATTGATATGAATGATTTTAATGATGACTTAATATATAAGTTACATTATATATTATTTTAAACTAAAAGAAGTTATATGGAGACGATTTTTAAAAAGATAATCGCTTTTATTTCATTATTACTTTTATATTTTATAAATGTTTTCGGAGAAATTCCTAAAAATGTTGTTATAAATAATAGTAAGAGAATTGAATATGAAGCAATTGATAATGAAAAAATTTGATTAATAATTTCTATAGATGGTGTTAAACACTCAGAAGAATTATTTTATGCATATTATAGAGATGGAAATTGTATAGAAATTCCAGTCCCAAAATATCTTTCTGTATATAAAAATTCTATTATCTTGATACAGGGAAATGGTACTTCATATAGAAATATAATTGTTTATCAGAAGGAAAACGATAAGATAATTAAACGTTCCTTTGAAAACTCTTTATCTATGTCCACTTTACCACGTAATTTTGAAAACTATATTATTCTATATAATCAAAATCCTGTATTAATTTTTCATAATCAAGATGAAACTTTATTTTATGATATAAATAAAAAAATAGAGAAAGAAATAGCTGTAGTTGAAATTAATGATACAAAGGTTACCTTTACTTTTGTTGATAAAAATTTTGAAGAGATATCAATTGAAACCTTTAAAAAATAAGAATCTACTATTGATTAGCTAATGACTGAAGATTATAACAAAATTTAATTATTTATTTTGACTTTTGGAATTTTATTGAGGATAATTTTAATTAATAAATTAGGAGTTATTCTTAATGGATATCAAAAGTTTTGAAAAATTACAGGAAGAACCGTTAAAGAGCGCAATTTCTCAGAATTTTTTCAAGGACTATGTATATACACAGATTAGAGCTATAGATTTTGTTATTGCAAAACATGTAGCCAAAAATGGTACCAGATATCTATTTGAAGAACTAGAAAACGACGATAAGAGGTCTATTCTCTGGGCAGAAGCAAAAAGAGGAACCTCACATGATATTTATGAAAGTTTTGTACAGCTTATTCTTACTATTGGAAAAGACAGGACTTTTGAAAAAGATTTGCCCCCTAAATACATCGGTGCTTTTGATGCTGAAAAATTTGCTTTTATTGAATACCACAAAATACAAGAAGTTTTTTATCAGAATGATTTTAACTGGAATGTAACTCCAAGTGATCACAGTACAAAGGAATTCAATCAGTTATACAATCTTTGTAAAGAACTTCTCACAGAAAATACTATTTTATTCAAATATGAAACTCAAATTTCAGAAATGAAGGAATTCATTAAACAGAATTTCAAGACTGATTCTGAAACAACTGAAAAAATATCAGTTACAAAAAACAATTTTACATATGTTTTTCAGAGGTGGAGTGAAGAAGTTAAACCAACTATTAGCATTGATTGGGAAAAAGTAAATAAAGTCGGAATTATATCCGCAGACTTCTTTCTTGCTGATTTGCTATCGAGTGAAAATGAATCTCTAAAAGAAAATCTTTACGTTGTTTTGAAAAAGACAAAATATGAACTTGCAAAAAAAGTTGATGAAATGGGGCTTATTTCCACTTCGACCGTTGATTTTAATGACAAACAAAAAGCTTATAAGTTGTTCTGGTCAATTTATGAAAGGCCACCAAAAGAAGAATATTGGGATTATATCATTGGTCGTAGAGATTTACTTGTTCCACAAGATATTCGAGAGCTTAGAGGTTCATATTTTACACCTTCTATCTGGGTGGAAAAAAGTCAACAATACTTGACAGATGTCCTTGGAGAAAACTGGCAGGATGAATACTATATTTGGGATTGTTGTGCCGGGACAGGGAATCTTTTAAATGGACTCACAAATTATCGTAATGTCTGGGCAAGCACACTTGATAATGCAGATGTTGATGTAATGAAAGATCGTATAGAAAGTGGCTGGAATATGTTTGAAAATCATATATTCCAGTTTGATTTTCTTAATGATGAATTTTCAAAATGCCCAGAAGAACTCCAGGAAATTTTGAATGATGAAGAAAAAAGAAAGAAACTGGTAATCTATATTAATCCACCATACGCAGAGGCAGGAAGTCGTGTAGGTGGTAAAAGTGGTGTGTCAAATGAAACTAAAATTCATGGATTGTTAGATTTCGGAAAATTTGCAAAAAGAGAATTATTTGCACAATTTCTTGCTAGAATATATTTAAAATTAAACGGTTGTTATATAGGTGAATTTTCAAAACTTAAAATATTGCAATCATCTTATTTTGAAGAATATAGAAATATTTTTAAGGCAAAATTAGAGAAAGTGTTTTTGGCGCCTTCTTACACCTTTGATAATGTTACAGGACACTTTCCAATAGGTTTTAAAATATGGAATACATCAATAAAAGAAAAATTTACAAAAATAGTTGCCGATGTATTTGATGCAGAAGGGAATGCTTTATTACCAAAAACATTGTTTAGCTATAATGATGAAAAATTTATAAATGATTGGCTTAGACCAACATGGTATTTAAATTCAGAGATAATGGGATATTTAGCTTGTAATGGAAATGATTATTCTAATCAAAAATATGTTGCTATTGTTGCTAAAAAAAGTAATGAAACATCAACCTATTTTAAGCCAATTAATAAAGAAAATTTTCTAATGAGCTATATCTATCTTGCTTGCAGGCATTTTGCACCTGCGAATTGGCTAAATGATAGGGATCAATTTTTATATCCAAATGAAAACTGGGAAAAAGATAAGGATTTTCAGTTCAATTGTTTAATTTTTTCTTCTTTTCATAACCAAAATGCATTTACTTCTGAAGATGGTGTGAACTATTTTATTCCATTTACAGAAAGCCAGGTAGGGTGTAAGAAAGCATTTAAATCAAATTTTATGAGTAATTTTATTAATGGTCAGATAGAATTTAAAACTCAAGAAGATTTGTTTAATGAATCAGAAACAAAAACTTCTGAGAAAATTTTTCTTTCAAAAGAAGCTAAAGATGTATATGATGCTGGTCTTGAACTCTGGAAATATTATCATGCACAACCAAATGTGAATCCGGATGCTTCATTCTATGATATTCGTAAATACTTCCAGGGGGAAACAAAAGGCAAAATGAATCATTCCTCTGATGACGAGATATATACAAAACTTATAAGTGATTTACGCAACAAAATGAAACCTTTGGCCAAAAAAATAGAGCCAAAGGTTTACGAATATGGATTCTTGAAATAAAGCTCCTGACTAACAAAAAATCCATTTGTCCGTATAGAGTAATCTCCACTCACATTATTCCTTCCTGCACATAAGCTCATACAGAACAGGAATCAGAACCAGTGTTACAAAGGTAGATGAAATAAGGTCTCCTACCACGCAAAGTCCAATCGGCTGAACGAGTGATGATGAACCATGACTCGTAAAACTCATAGGAAGCATTCCAAGAATTGTAGTAAGAGTTGTCATCAAAACTGGACGCAGTCTGGAAGTTCCGGCTTCCAGACAGGCTGATTTTACATCAAGTCCGCGTGCCACCAGAAGTCCCGTATAATCAACAAGAACAATTCCGTTATTTACTACAATTCCCACAAGCATAACAAGTCCTACCATAGTCATAATGGAAACAGCCTGACCAACTAAAAAATAAATCAAAAGCACACCAATGAACATAAATGGAATTGTAAAAAGGTTAATAAAAGGCTTTTTAAAGCTTCCGTACATTCCTGCCATTACGCCAAAAACAAGAAGAATTGCCAGAATAATGATTTTTGAAAAGAGAATACTCTGTTTTTTCATCTTTTTCCAGGAACCGTCAAAGTTTACAGAAACATCGCCGGGAAGAACTAAATTTTTGCGAGTTGCATTTTTAATTTTTGCTTCAATAACAGGCGCATTTTCATTTCCCTTAATTCCTGCTGTAAGATGAATTGTACGGGCCTTATTTTCATGATTAATAGAAACAGGTCCATAATTTTTCTTTACGCTGGCAAAATTGAACTGAATGCCGGGAAAATCTTTAAAGTGTTTTTCAAGCTTTGCCTTGATTGTTCTTGAATTATCAATCTGCTCTTTTGGAACTGGAAGATAAATCGAAATGTTTCCAAAATTTGAAGCATAACTATCTTCCATTCCGCCAGAAACTCCAGTTGAAGTCAGTACGTCTTTAGTTCAAAGCTTCCTTAAGCACCTTAAGGTTATCTTCCATAATCTTAAGATAACTTGTGCCGGCAGCTGCCTGTTTTAAAGTTGTAGACTGGATTGAATCCATTGTAAGAACTTTTGCAGTCTTGTTCTTTGTGTTCTGAACAATAGTTTTAGCAATTTTTCCGTCGCCACTTTCAATTTTGAGGACAGAATTTAAGCCAATTTCGTCTACTTTTTTAGACAGGAATACTACGGTTTCAAAACTTGCTTCTGTTTCTGCAGAACATCCAACAAATGCAGCATAGTAATCAAGACCGTAATCATCTACAAGGTAGCGGAATGGGAAGCGGTCACCAAAGAGAATTGTCTTTTTTGCAGCTGAAGCCACAACAGCAGTGTAGTCTTTATCCAAAGCATCAAGCTTTGCAGTGTAAGCAGTGTAGTTTGCCTTATAAACAGCGGCATTTGCAGCGTCTTTTTCGCAGAGGGCAGCAGTAATTTCTGCACACAAAACCTTTGCATTACGGAGAGAAAGCCATACGTGCTCGTCGTATTCAACCTCTTCATCATCATCGTGATGGTGGTGGTGCGCTTCTGCCTCGTGATCATGATCTTCATCATCGTGGTCGTGATCTTCGTGTTCTTCCTCTTCTGCCTGCATTCCTTCCTTAATTTCTTCGGCCTTTACCTTATCACCAAGAACTTCAAGAAGATTGATAACCTTCATATTTTTATTGGTTGCATTTTTGAGTGCGTCTTTTACCCAGCCGTCACTTTCGCCGCCAACGTAGATAAAGATATCTGCGGTAGAAATTTTTGCTATATCCTGAATTGAAGGCTGGTAAGAATGGAGGTCAACGCCGTTTCCAACAAGAAGTGTAAGCTGAGCTGACGAAGCCTTGTCTCCCATAATTTCGCGGGTCCAGTCATACTGTGGGAAAATTGTGGTTACAACTTTGAGTTTTCCATCCTTTTTGTCTGCCTTTTTAGCCGCAAAAGTTGATGCGGTGAGTGCCGTAAAAATTGCAGCTGTCATTAAGTTTTTTCTAATTTTCATTTTAAACTCCTGTGTTAAGTGGACGGTCAGAACCGCCGGTTTATTTAACTGTTTTTATGCTGGGGGCGTTGCGGGGGTGTCCCCCGCAGGGTGGGTAG
>JAEEGL010611065.1_pt1 | contig 10942 bp, 1 predicted proteins | sample 9134231 | NCBI WGS metagenome assembly JAEEGL01 (sample SAMN16246548, study PRJNA631951) | gut metagenome | biome: gut microbiome; feature: rumen; material: fiber-attached | host: Bos | place: Iran: Karaj | collected 2018-10 | reverse complement strand
GGGGGCTGCTTGCCGCCTTTCTGTTCTGCGCCGTCCTGCCGGAAAGCAGCTTCGCGTTCAATTATTACGCCGTCTCCTCCATGGCGGTCACGGCCGTCTGCGTCTCTTTCTTTGTGGATGAAAAGCGCGGCGCGGGCAAGCTGACGCTTATGGGGGCTGTTTTTGCCTGCGGCGTGTTGGCGGAGCCGCTGCTGGCGTTCCTGTATCTTATTTATTGCCTGGCGGCGCTGTTCTGGAATGCCGCCCGCAAAAAAGGCCGCCGCGCCGAAACGTATTCGTTTCTTCTGCATGGCCGCGTATGGATGTTTTTTACGCTGGGCGCGGTATGCGCGTTCGTGCTGTTCACGGTTTATCTTCTCGCCGCGGGAACGTTCCGCGATCTCCCGCGCACGCTGCCGCATCTGTTTACCGGAACGGAGTTCAACAAAGATAACTTTGTGGACTTTTCCAAGCTGTCCGGCGTGCTTCGGCTTTTCGGATGGGTGGGCCTTGTCTGCTCCGCAGCCTGTTTTGGGACGGCGGCGTACGGGTACGCCGCCGGGCGAGCGGACGAAAAACAAAAGGCCGCCGTATTTCTTCTTACCTGCATCGTTTTTTGCCTGTTCTGCATATCCGGCGTATTCCGCGCGTTTTCAAACGACGGAAGCGAAAAATCTGCCGATCTGTTTTTGTTTTACGGCGTCCCCGTCCTGCTGACCGGCCCCACATGGTTTTTACTGAGCGGAAAAAAAGAGCCGCGTCTGTTTCTTTTCTGGCTTACGGGAGCGCTTTATTCCGTTTTCGTGGATCTGTCCTCCAGCGTTATGATGGGCGCGGGCGGCAGGATCGCGCAGATCGCGGCGCTGCTGTGTATAGGCGGTATCTTTTCCGGGCGCAGAGCGTCGGCGGAAGCGGCGGCAAAAAGGCGCCGGAGATCCTCGCTCGCCGGCAGGCCGGTCAACCGCAGGGCTTTCACCGCCGTATTCGCCGTGTGCGCGGCCGTGTTTCTGGTGTGGAACCTCGGTCACATCGGAGCGCAGGGCTTTTTTAAGCCGATGGAATACATTTATCACGCGGACCCGCCCGATCCCTCCCCTTACGGCGTAACGCTGCAGGAGGGCCCGTTTGCGAACCTGAAAACAGGCGCGTCGATCGCGGAAAAATATTACGCGAGCCTGCGGGATATGGACCGCATCAGGGCCGGTTCGCAGGGCGGCAGGCTTGCCGTGTACTCTCTGCTGCCCTATTTGTATCTGTATGCCGATCTTCCGTATGCATGTATTTCCTCGTGGGATCAGAACGGGCCGGAACGCTCGCTTCTGTATTGGGACCTGCTTGAGGAGCAGCGGCCGGAGTACATCTATATCGCGGATTTTTCGTTTCAGTTCTACGGGCAGCCGGAAGAATACTGTAAGGATCTGCTTGCCGTGCTGTGCGCGGAGATGGACTGTGAGGTAACCGAAGGCGAAGCCGGATATATCGTAAAGGTGACCGGCGGCAGGCCGTAAGGAAACGGCGGAGGAAGGGATGCTTTTTCCGTCCGCGTATCCGCAAAAATACGGGCTGTGTTTTAATCGGTATGCAGTAAAGTGCTGCCGGAACGGATCGCAGTTTTTTGATTTTGCCGCAAAAGCGGGAATGCTTTCGTAAAGGGGGGACGCCGCCGTGCTGAAAAGAATCGTTGCGTGGATGCTTGCTGTTTGCGGGCTGTGTTGTCTTGCGCCGCGCTGCGGTGCGCCTGTCGCCGAAGCGCAAACGGCAAAGTCGGGCATGCTTTGGATCTGTCCCGCCGAAACGGACGTCGGCATCTTCGCGCTTTACCAGAACGGGGAATACGTGTTTTATCTTCCCGCGGACGTTGACGAAAGCGAACAGCGTTTGTATTATTCCGCCGCCTCGTGTGAGATCGACGGTACGGCCGTGCCGTATGGCGGCAGCGCGGAAGTGCTTGCGGGGATAACGCAGGCGCGCCTGCTGCTGGGGGATGAAGAAGCGGTGCTGCGCGTGTACCGCTCCGCTTCTCTGCCCGCGGTTTTTATCGATACGGAAAGCGGCAGTATGGACCGCATACACGCGGATAAGGAGTATAAGGAAGCGGCGGTTTGTACCGTGCTCGAGCACGGCAGGGCCACGCTCACGGCTGCGCCGCTCGATTACATCAAAGGGCGCGGCAATTCCACATGGAAAGTGGAAAGTAAAAAACCCTATAATATAAAATTCAGTAAAAAAACGGATATTTTCGGCATGGGCGCGGCTAAAAAATGGTGTCTGCTTGCAAACGCGTCGGACCTTACCATGCTCGGCAACGCAGCCGCGCTGACGTTTGCCGCTCGTATGGCGCTGCCTTATGCAGTGGAGTACGAATATATCGATTTGTATCTTAACGGTATCTACGCGGGCACCTATATGATTTGCGAAAAAGTTGAAGTCGGCGGGGAACGCGTGGATATAGAGGATCTGGATAAAGGCAACGAAGCTGCGAATCCCGGAACGGATGCAAATAAACTGCAAAGCACCGTCACCGGCGGGACCGATGCTTCCGGTTTGCAGCCCGGCGCGCGCAAATATATACCGTGGAACGCCGTTCCGGAGGATATCAGCGGCGGTTATCTGCTGGAATGCACCTATGCGGACGACGTAAAAAACGAACCCAGCGGATTTCTTACGGACCGCGGCGCCGCCGTTCTGGTAAAAAGCCCGGAGCTCGCCGCGAAACAGGAACTGGATTATATCGCCGAGCTGTATCAGGCGGCGGAGGACGCGCTTGCAAGCAAGTCGGGTGTGAACGCGCAGGGCAGAACCTACCAAAGCTATTTTGATATGCCCTCCGTTACGGACCTGTATCTGCTGCACGAGTATTTAGTGGAGCGCGACGAGTGTATGTACAGCTGTTTTTTGTTCAAGCGGGCGGGGGACGACCTTCTGTACGCGGGTCCCGCATGGGACTTTGACGCCGCGCTCCGCGATCCGAACGAAACCTCGCTGCTGATCGCGCGGCTGTATACGCAGCAGGAGGAGACCCTGAGCGCCGGTCAGACCCCGTTCCGTCTGATGTGCCTGCACGATGATTTCTGGGATTATGCCGCGGAGCGCTGGGCGCTGTACGCCGATTGGGCCAAAAACGAATTTTCCGCCGAAATAGCGGCGCTGCGGGACCGGATCGCCGCTTCCGCAGCCATGAATATCGCGCGTTGGCGCGGTACCGACGTTCTTCTGCCGTTGGGGGATACGCCCGCGGAGCAGACGGAAAACTGGTACGCCGCCACCGAGGCGCTTTTGCTGGGGCTGCCGCAGCGTGCGGAACTGTTGCGCACGGGGCTTTCAAACAGAGACGCCGCATTGCAAAACACACGGCATAACGCTTTGCCTTTTAATTTGAAACCGGCATTTTTCGCCGTGTTTGCGGCTGCGGCCGTAGCATGCGTGGGGTGTGCGGCGTTTTACGTGCTCCGTAAAAAACGCAAGGGACCGCCCGAAAAAAAAGCGCCCCGTAAAAAGAAATCGGACGGCAAACGTTGATTCCGTACGGTCTGTGCTTTCGGCTGTTGAACGCACGGACCGTTTTTTTTTTAAATATTGCAAAAATCTTACACAAAAGTAAAATATTATTTTTTTATATTTTAACGAACATTTTTTTATTGAATTTTAAGAATTATTTTGTTATATTATAGTGTGAACATTAGCGCGCTGGGTGAAGTGCGCCCAAAAACCACGGGGGAGCGTCGGCACAACGGGGTCAGACGGGAACCGGCTGCAAAGCCGTGGAATGCAGGGACGCGTTTCAGCGGTGCGGCGGAAACGGAAAACAAAAAAACCGTTTCCGGTCCTATCCGAAAGGAGAATGATACATGGAAAAAAGATTTGTGAAAAAGCACGGATATTTCACGCGTCTTCTGAGCGTGCTGCTTTCCGTCGTTATGCTTATAACGATGGTTGCGGTAGGCATTGTTCCGCTGAAGGATCTGATGCGTCAGGCGAACGCCGCTACGGCGGGCAATTATAACTATTACTTTGAAATCGTTCCGGACGGACACGACGGCGGCTACGACGGCCACGAGGGCAGCACCTCGTTTACCATTTACGGTAAAAACAACAACGGCACCGGCAACCAGACGGCAACGCATTCCGGTACCTGCAGCGGCGAGTGGTCCCGTGTCAGCAGCCCTCCCGCCTGTTCTACCGATGTGTTTACCGATGCTTATTTCCCCTCAAGGTTTGAGTTCGGCGTGGCCATCTGTAATAACAACAACATGTTCTACAATTCGCAGAGAGTGTGGGGCCATGTAAATCTTTATGTTAAGGGCACCGGCCAGAGCAATTATACCGTTATTAATATCGGCGGTTTTGAAATGTGGTCGGACACGGTTTCCGGCGGCGGCGGCACCTCCTGGAGAAGCGCGGGGCTGAACGTCGGTTCGGGGTTCCCGTATGCAAACACCGTTACCTGGGCGAATGCCAGTACGGTGAACATCGCGCTCAGCGCTTCCAGCAATACCTCCGGCACGTCCTGTGTCGCGACCGTAAAGGACCAGTACGGTGTTAACTGGTATCAGTCGCCTTCCTTTGCTGTGAGCAGCTCGAATACACAGGTTACTTCCGGTACTACGCTTACCGACGGTATTTCGATCGCGAACAGCAACGACGCCTGTAAAATGACCTGCGCCAAGGGCATTGGATACGTTACCGCGAGCCCCGGCGGTACAGGCACCAACCGGTACCGCGACGCCTGGGTCACCGCCTACTGCGGAAATGCCAAATCCGTTACAAAAACATACAGGCTTACCCTGCCTACCTACACGGTGAACTACAACGGCAACAATTCTACCGGCGGCTCCACGGGTGCAACCACGCACGTGTACGGCCTTGATTACCCGCTGGCAAACAACGGCTTCTCCCGTTCGTATACGGTAACCTACGATTACCACGGCGCAACCGGCGGCAACGGCACCCCCAGCGCCACGGCGACCTATTCGTTCAGCAAGTGGAATACCGCCGCCGCGGGCAACGGCACCGATTACAACGCCGGCGCGAACGTAACCACTTTAACAACGAACACGTCCACCACGCTGTACGCCAAATGGACCGGCGGTACGGTCACGCTGCCCACGCCCACCAAAACGGGTTATACCTTCGGCGGGTGGTATAAGGAGAGCAGCTATACCAACTCCGCGGGCGGCGGCGGCGCTACATACACGGCCACGGCGAACATCACGCTGCACGCCAAGTGGAATCCCAAAACGTGGAGCGTTATCTTCAACGGCAACGGGAAAACCGGCGGCACCATGAACAATCAGTCGTTCACGTCCGGCGTGGGGCAGGCGCTTACCAATAACGCGTTTTCAAGATTGCATACGGTCACATGGAACTATAACGGCGCCACCAGCGGCAACACTCCCCCCAGCAGCAGCGTAACATATCAGTTCCAGGGCTGGTCTACTTCCAGCAGCTCCGCTGCATCTACCAGCGGCGATACCACAACCATCGGCGGTACGGTCAATTACGCGAATCAGGCGAACGTGAACCTTGCCAGAGACGCGGATCTGAACCTGTACGCCGTGTGGAAGACAACCCAGAACTACGTAACCACGCCTTCACCCACAAAGAACGGCTACGATTTCGGCGGCTGGTGGACCGGCAGTGATTTTACGGGCACGCAGTACGGCATGTATGAAAAGGTGCAGCCCGTGACCTCCAACCTTACGCTTCACGCAAAGTGGACGCAGCACGAATATACCATTACATATAAAGACAGCCTCGATCCCACTTATTCCTCATCGCAGACGTATTATATCGAGAACGCCGCCGGCGCTACGGTAAAAGCGGCGCTCTCCAAAACCGGTTACGATTGGGCCGGCTGGAAATGCACCACCGCGAACGGCAACTGGACCGCGAATCAGGTTTACGACGCCGGAGAGTCCCTTACGAATAAGTACGGCCACGTAACGCTCACGGCGCAGTGGAACGGAAAGCAGTACAAGATCGTATTCGACGGCAACAAGCCCGACGACGCCAGCAACAGCGTAACAGGCGTGCCCTCGTACCAGACCAAGACCTACGGTACCAACCTTACGCTTACCGACTCCACGCCGAGCCTTGAGGGTTGGACCTTCACGGGCTGGAACACCAAAGCCGACGGCACCGGCGTCACCTACGCCGCGGGCGGCACGCTGGACGTCGATTACGCGAGCGCCACGGGCGCCGAAGTCAAGCTGTACGCGCAGTGGTCGCAGAACGCCTACACCGTGCACTTCAACGGCAACGGCGCAACCTCCGGCTCCACCGGCGACGCCAACGGCAACCAGACGTTCTCGTACGAGGTTGCCCAGCAGCTCTCGCCCAATGGGTTTGCCCGCGCTTACACCGTTACATACAATTATAATTATTCCGGCAGCACGAATACCACCGCAACCGCCAACGCCACGTTCAACGGCTGGGCAACTTCGGCGACCGGCGCAAAGGTGTATAACGACAAGCAGAGCGTGCAAAGGCTTATCGGCTCCGGTACGTTCCAGCTTTACGCGAACTGGACGCTGAACAGCGTTACCCTGCCCAATCCCACCCGCAACGGCTACACGTTCGCGGGCTGGTACGACGCTGCCACCGGCGGCAATCTGATCGGCAACGCCAACGCTTCCTATACGCCCACGGCGGATAAAACCCTGTTTGCCCACTGGACGGAGAACACCTATAAATTTGTTTATAACCCCAACAAGCCCTCCATCGCCACGGCGAACGTGAACATGAACGGCCTTACCAACACGCAGAAGACCTTCACCGTGAACGTGAACCTCAGCACCACCAAGCCGAGCCTTACCGGCTGGACCTTTACGGGCTGGAACACCAAAGCTGACGGCACCGGCACCACCTTTGCCGCGGGCGCGCTGATCAGTAACGACGATCTGTACCCCGGCACCAACGGCGGCACCGTAAACCTGTACGCGATGTGGAGAGAGAACACGTATACCGTACACTTCAACAGCTCGCTGGCAACCGGCGGCTCGATGACCGATCAGGGCCCGCTGACCTACGACCACGATTATACCCTCAGCGCCAACGGTTTCCGCCGCGAGTATACGGTAACGTATAACGAGAATTATACGGGTCCCTCCACACACGACGTCACCGCCACCTACAACATCAAGGGCTGGACCACCTCCAACGTGGAATCCACCCGCGACGCGGCGGTGGACTACGCCAACCAGGGTACGGTGAAAAACCTGACCGCGACCGACGGCGGCACGGCGCAGCTGTACATCGTGTGGAAAGACGGCGGCGTAACGCTTGAAACTTACAGCCGCACCGGTTACGACCTTGAGGGTTGGTATACCGAGCAGTCCCTTACTGCGGCAAGCCGCGTGGGTGCTCCCGGTGAAACTTACTATCCCACCGCAAATGTCACTCTCTACGCAAACTGGGTAGAGCATACATACAATATTATATATGACGCAAATACCGCCGATTCCGGCACGGTTCCCGCCACGCAGACAAACTGCGGCTACCTGCACGACGTAACGCTGGCCACCAACACCGGCAGCCTTGCCAAGACCGGTTATACGCTTACGGGCTGGAATACGAACCCCGCGGGCGGCGCCACCACGCACTTCGACCTCGGTCAGACCGGCGTTCAGGGCCTTACGATGGAAGAATCCATCACCCTCTATGCCGAGTGGACGCCCAACAACTACACCGTAACCTTCTATAAGAACGACGGCAGCTCCGACCAGACCGATAAGTCTGTTACTTACGACGCCGCTTGGCCTACCGTGCCCGCGTTCACCCGCACCGGTTATACCGTTGAGGGCTGGTACAGCGCGGCCGAGGGCGGCACCAAGTACTATAATGCCGACGGCACGCCCGTAAACGATACTTACACCATCGACGGAAACACCGATGTGTACGCGCACTGGATCGGCCTGAAGTATTACGTGGGGTACGATGCCAACACGCCTGCCAACGCTTCGAACACGGTCGGCAACCTGCCCGAAACGGTGCTTAAAACCTACGGTACGGCTATCACGCTGGGCAACGCGGCAACACTCACCGGTTGGACCTTCGGCGGCTGGAACACCGCTGCGGGCGGCACCGGCGTCACCTACGCCGCGGGCGATCCCTTCAACGCGGATCCCGACGGCGTGGCGCACGGCTCCACCGTTTACTTCTACGCGATGTGGACGGCCAACACCTACACCGTCCGTTACGATTCCAACGAGCCTGCCGCCACCGGCAACACCGTGCCTTCCGTACCGGACGACCAGACCAAGACCTACGATACCGCGCTTACGCTGAGCTCCACCGAGCCCACTCTTGTCGGTTATACCTTCACGGGCTGGAACACGGCGGCCGACGGCAGCGGCACGGCGTATGCCAAGGGCGCTTCCATGGCAGTGGATCACGCCACCGGCGAGGGGACCGATAACCTCGTTATCCTCTATGCGCAGTGGACGCCCATCACCTACGAAGTAAGCTTCAACGGCAACGATTCCACCTCCGGCTCCATGGAGAACGAGAGCTTCGCCTACGACGAAGAAAAGGCCCTTACCTCCAACGCGTATCACCGCGAGTATACCGTTACATATAATTATAACGACGCCACCGGCGGCAACAGCGTACCGGACGTCACCGTTGCCTATACCTTTGAGGGCTGGAACACCTACGCCATCGGCGTAGACGCCGCTGCAGCGGCCGAATACGAAGACGGCCAGACTGTTAAAAACCTGATGAGTACAGTGGGCACCTTCCAGCTGTACGCCAAGTGGAACTCCGCCGCCACCACGCTGCCCACGCCCACGCGCAACGGCTACAGCTTCGCGGGCTGGTATGCGGATGCGGACTTCACCGTCTTTGCGGGCAACGAGGGCGCAAGCTACACGCCCACTGCGGACGTAACGCTGTACGCCAAGTGGACGCCGGTCCTCTATACCGTTACTTATACCGACAGCCTCGCTGCCATCGCTCCCGATGCTTCCGGCTCGGCGAATTACTACACCACCGCCGAAACCGCCAACGGCGCGATCACCGCGCTGAAGGCGCCCACGAAGACCGGTTACGATTTCGCGGGCTGGCTTGTTACCGATACCGATGAACTCAGCAACTGGACCGGCACTTACGATGCCGACGAGACCGTGGAAGGCAAATACGGCAACGTAACGCTGGAGGCCCAGTGGACCGCCCAGACCTACACGGTGCATTACGACGGCAATCTGCCCAAGGACAGCAAGGGCAATACCACCGCCGGCACCACGACCGTTCCGGAAAATCAGACCAAGACCTACGGCGAAGCTCTTACGCTTGATTCCGCCGTTCCCGCGCTTACCGGCTATACCTTCGTCGGCTGGAACACCGTGAGCACCGCGTCTGCCGCGGAGTACGATCCTGCGGATACGTTCGGCGACGAGCACTTCCCCGGCAAGAACGAGACCGTAACGCTGTACGCGATCTGGGCGCCCTATACCTACACCGTAAACTATGCGGGCAACGGCAATACCGGCGGCAACACCGCACCGCAGTCCGCCGTTTACGACGTCTACTTCAACCTGACGGACAACGGCTTCGTCCGCACGCACAAAGCCACCTATAAATATCAGGACGGCAGAGCCGACACCGAGGCTACCGCCTCCGCGACGTTCTCCGGCTGGAGCTTCGGCGGCACAACCTACGCCGACGGTGCGGAGGTCGTAAACCTTACCTCCGCCGAAAACGGCAGCGTCACGCTCACCGCCAACTGGACCTACGGCAGCGTAACGCTTCCCGCGCCCTCGCGCACCGGCTACACCTTCAAGGGCTGGTACAGAGATGCGGCCTGCACCGATAAGGCGGGCGACGCCAACGAAAGCTTCACGCTGAGCGCGGATACCGATCTCTACGCCAAGTGGGAAGCCGTCACCTATACCGTTGAGTATTACGCGGGCGCAGGCGCCTCCGGCGAACGTCCCGCAGATCAGAGCGTCGTTTACGATACGCTCGGCGTCAACGCCTATGCCACGCAGGGCAGCTTTGTAAAGCCCGGCTACAGCTTTACCGGCTGGAATACCGCCGAGGACGGTTCCGGCAGCACGGTGGCTACCGGCTATGCCTTTACAAACAGCAACCTGATCGATTGGGCCGACGAAAACGACGTCATCAAACTCTACGCGCAGTGGACGCCCAACACCTACGTTATCGTTTACGATAAGGGCGCGGGGACCTCCGGCGCCACCGGCAGTCAGACGATCCGCTTCGACCTGCTTGATTCCTTCACGCTTGCCGAAAACGGCTTCGCGTATCTCGGCTACACCTTTACGCAGTGGAAGGATGCCGACGGCGTTCTGTACGACGCGGGCGCCGCGGTTACCGATACGCTCCTGCTCAAGGGCGTTTACAGCAGCACGGACGGCTATTATTACCTCACGCTTACCGCGCAGTGGCGTCAGAACGCCAGTACGCTGAACATCGATCACGCCAACGGCGACGCCCTGATCGAGGTAACGCAGAACTCCTTCACCGCCTACAACGTGTCCGGCGAATTCTCGCGCACCGGTTATTACTTCAACGGCTGGGTGCTTACGGGTGAAAACGGCGCGCCCAACGGCAGCGTAAACGATCTTGCCAGCCGCACGCCGGTGTATACCTTCGGCGAAGCGGACGGCGTAACCGATACCCTTACCGCACAGTGGGGCAATAATCCTTACACCATCATCTATCACTATAACGTACCCGACGCGCCCGCCAGCGAAAAGACCGAAACGGTGTATTACGATATCCCGTTCACCTTCGCGCCCGAGAATTACTTCGGCTACCGTCTGGGCTACACCATCGACGGCTGGGCGACCTCCGCGGACGGCGCCATGGTTTACGACTGCAGCTCCTCTTCCTCCGCGCTTGCGAATCCCAACCTCTGCACCGGCGAAGAGGGTGACACCGAGATCCACCTGTACGCCGTATGGACCGCCAAGGAATACGAGGTCACCTTCTGGGTGAACACCGG
>JAEEGL010479608.1_pt1 | contig 10942 bp, 10 predicted proteins | sample 9134231 | NCBI WGS metagenome assembly JAEEGL01 (sample SAMN16246548, study PRJNA631951) | gut metagenome | biome: gut microbiome; feature: rumen; material: fiber-attached | host: Bos | place: Iran: Karaj | collected 2018-10 | reverse complement strand
TCCTCCGAGCCTATAACTTACCCACCGACAATAAGAAATGCGCTGAAATCCGTCTTAAAATCGCTTTTCCCACTTTTCGCACCCTATCTGACTTAATAGCACACATTTGCTTTCCGTCCAGTTCGGGCACGTCCCCATTGTCGGCTCTCCTTTCAGACTTAATGTGTGGAATGCCATATATGGCTCGCACCAACGACATTCCCCACATTTTCCGATATTTCTAACCTTTGTTTTCTTTGCTTGCATTAAGATACTCCGCTATGGCTTCCGCTATCTCTTTCGGGTCACTCCTATGCTCCGCAATAGCCTTAGCCAATTCCGTAACCTCTTTCATTTCCCTGCTCTCCTTTGCATCCGCAGGCTCAACAATGCTCTTAATCTCTATTGCAGCAACAAACATCACCGCTATAAGCGTGAACACTGGGAACGTATATAACTCCCATCCGTTGAACCGCCACAGGAAGATAAACGCACCAATCTGCATGACATCCAACATCACCATTGCAAGTATCGCATTGTAATAACGTGCCACCTTATCAACCGTGCGTTTCATCTTATTGCTCTGAATCCTCGCACCTCGTTTCTTCGCCTTTCTGATTCCACTCCAAAAATCAAGCGCAATAAACACCAATGGCGAAAACAACATTCCGACCACCACGAAAGCCAGCCATATCAGCTGTTCCATTACCTGTACCATAATGCACCTCCTTTCTACATTAACAGAAAAAGCACCAGTTCGGCTCTGACTAAACCGCTAATATCGGCTTTCCAATCAGATTCATCCGCACCTTTGTACTTCCATTCATCATATAACTCTTTGCCGATAGCAGCAACGAACACAGCGAACCATGCCACAACCATTGCAAAACACTTACCACCGCCTGCAATCTTTACGACACAAGCAACCAATAAGGCAGCTGTGAAACACACATCATCATGCAGGATTTTGTCTTTGCCGATAGAATCTATTATCTTCATAGCCTTACTTATCTAATTTCTTCAACTCCGCCTGTACTTCATTTATTCTATCCCTCGCAGCCTGTCGCTTGGCTGCAAGTTCATCGAAATCGTAGGGGTCTTTATCCCCTTTCATCCGAGCTTCATAGATTTTAATAACTTTCCAATCGCCTATATCTGACGTATTGGCTGATAAACTACTCATTAACGCTGCCAGCTCTGCATTCAGTGCATTACGCTTGGCAAAATTTTTGTCCTCTTTCATACTCTTTAATTTTTTATGTTAAACAATAAATATCTTCTCTTTCAATTTCACGATTTATAGCCTTTACAACAGCCTTACGGCTTGACTTTTCCTTTTCTTCATGAACAGGAAACAATTCATGGTACAACGCATCCATACTGGCTATAATCTTGTGGCATACATTGTGTTCATTAACTACCGTTCCCCTCCACGACTGATAACAATTGAAAATATCCGCTTCTCTCATCTGACCTCTGTCATACATCCTGCGAAAAGCCCTCAACCTCCGACGTTCACGGCTTATCTTCTTGCGTGCCGGACGCTTTAATATCTTTCCTGTTTTGGTTATTGTATATCTGACTTGCAAGAACATGAATCCTTGACTTATTCTCTTGATGTGCGTTTTCTTACGGTTAATTCTTAGGTGTATCTCTTTCGCCTTTTCCTCTATGCTGGACAACAGCTCATTTAATTCTTCTTTCGACGCTGCTAAACAAAAGAAATCATCCATGTAATGCCCATAGTATTTCTTGCCACGCACAACTTTGACATACACATCTATCGGTGTCAGATAATAGACAGCGAATATCTGCGGATCCTCGCTGCCAAGATTCAATCCGTTTTCACTGTGCGAGCTTGTATCTATCATGTAATGTACCAAATCCACCATATCTTTCGGCTCATTGGTTAGCCTTGGTGCTATCATACTTTTAAGTGCATCATGGCTGATACTCTCAAAATACTTCTCAAAATCTCCCAGCAATATATATCCGTCAGTGCCGTATTTCGCAATATACCTGCGTAGCATTATCTCAAATCTCTTTCGTGCGAACGCTGTACCACGCTGTTTCAATGACGCATAGTTGTCGTATATAATATATGGTCGCAAAGACGGTATAAGGACGTTTTTCATCAAAGACTTCTGTACGTTCCTATCCCTTACAACTGGTGCTTCTATCTTTCGGATATGCCCTCGTTCATTAATTGCGAAATCAATCGTAGGCGATACCCTGTACTGTCCGCTTAGAACATCATCCTGTAACTGCACGTTTCTGATTAGCATATCGGCAATATATCGCTGGGTGGATTCTTTCCAGCGACTTTGCTTTGTACACTCGATTGAGCATTCATTCAGCATATCAAGTTCTACCAACTGTTCAAGCGTTGCCATATTTCTATTTTCTTTTTAAAATGCAGGGCGCATATAGCTACATCTGACGTATCAGGCAGCGTCACCCTGCTTGTTTACTGCCAACAGGCAGAAGGTATGATTCTCCTTATCCTCTTTGCAGGCATTGTCTTTGTGACACTTGTGTGTCGGTTAGCCTTTTCTAAACGCAGGGGAATAATCGCAGCAACATAATTGGCATTCGACGCAGTGTTATTGTTCGCATTGCCGTTGTTGTTCGCATTGGCAGCATTGGAAGCGGAAACCACTTTCAGAACCATACCCATTTCTTTAATTATTCTCTAATTTTGACCTTAATTTATTGTCGCTCTTTCTCCACGCTTTCAAGCTGTTAATCATCCTCATAACATTCTTAATGTCGAGCGTGTATTTATTGTCTGGAATGCGAAGCCGTATCATAATGCGCTGCATATTGGTTAGGATGGCATAACACGTTCCAATCGCCTTTCCCTGTTCCACTCGCCTTTCTTCCCATTCTGCAATACATTGCGGATATATAGAATTAGCGATTTTGATATGATATATTAATTTATCAGTCATATCCTCCAACGTCCTGCATCTGATTTCGAGGAACGTCTTGTTCTTAACAGCCAGCATTCCCTCTGCATAGAAATCGTGTTCAACAAGATTGTCTATGCCATCCACCAGTTGGAAGAAAATTGATTCAAATTCAACTTTGCTCTGATTGCGTTTCGATTTAACGACACTCATAATTTTATTATTTTGCAAATCCGATTGATATGCAGCCCCACGAGGGGGCTGCAATGATTAATTAACCTCTTAATTGAAGAGGACGAGCGCAGCAACATAATAGGCATACGACGCAGTGCTAAGGTCCGCACGGCCGTCGCAGCCCGCATCGGCAGCAATGGAAGCGGAAACCACGTCTCTAAGCCACGGATATTCGCCACCGAATATCTCGGTATGGTTATATATCCTAAACACATCCAACTGTCTGCACGCTTCGCCAGTGTCGAATCCGCTTGAACTCCATACCGTTGCTCCATACACCTGCACCTCACTCAATGCAGATATATACGACGAAACCCATCCCCAACTTGACGAACATCCTGTTGCAGAACCCATTTTGTTCGTACCTGTCTGATTCACTGCGTTGGATAGCAGTTTGTTATGTGCCAGCAAATGAGATGAACCCAAATCCCCCTGCACCAACGGCAGTAATGTATTGACGAGATAATGATGCAAATCGCTGTTTACATATCCTGCACCACGTCCATCACCGCCTGTGTATGTATTACCGCTTTCATTCCACTTTTGTGTGGTGTGAGGAATTACAATCAATCCAACATGGTTTTCCGTCAGTCTATAAGGTGTCGAAGTTCCTTTCATCGGATTCAAGCCAGCGATAACATAATCTCTCGTACCAATTGTGAACGAATCTCCGACTTTGAAGCCATATTTTTCCAGATTCTGTTCAGCAACAGCAGATGACAAACGTGTCAATTCCGATTGCGATATTCCAGTCCTTCTCGTTCTTCTTGCCATGTTGCTTACTTCGACGAAAATATTCGTAATACTTGAACCTATGACAACGATGTAAATGGAGTAAAATCTTTCCCTGTAATTACCTGTAATATAATAGTTTCCTCCGAATTGACGTAATATTCCTGCAATCAGTATGGGAGTATCAATCCAAAGCCCGAACAATTTATTTTCTCCATTTACCAAATCACTATAAGTTATTCCGTTCAATAACGTTGTTTCGTCAGCAACATTAGTATAAATGTAATCGTCATTAGCATATGCCGTGAGATTAAATATTTTCACTCCTGCCAATGGAATCACGACATCACTTGCCAATTTATTCTGTGTTACCGAGCCATCCGCAAGTTTCGCAGTTGTAACTGCTCCGTCAGCCAATTTTTCGGTCGTTACGTTTCTATCGGCTATCTTTGGCGTTGTCACTGAACCATATTGCAAATTTGCTGTTCTAATACTATTATTAGCTATCTTCGTTCCATCGCAAGCATTATCTGCAAGGTTTCCATACTGCACTGCCAGTGCAGCTATTTTCTGCGATGTCACTGCTTCGTCAGCAATCTTCGCAGTCGTAACATTCCCATCTTTTATCTTAGATGTCGTAACCGCATTATCGGCTAACTCATTCGTTCCTACTGCACCGTTTGTAATCTTTGAGCGTGTAACAGCCAAATCGTCGATAAGTTCCTCAGTGATAGCATTTTCCATGATTTTAGAACTCGTCACAGCACTATCTGCGATTTTGGTTGACGTTACGGCTCCTCTCGCAATCTTACCCTCTGTAACTGCTCCGTCCTTTATCTTTGCCGTTGTTACACAACCGTTCGCCAGCATAGCCGTCGTTATCTCTCCATCACCGATTTTCGTCTTAACAGGAATAGATAACTTTGTCCACGTTGAAGCAGGCTTCGAGAATATAGCCAGTTCATTATCTCCCACCGACAGCCCGAAACCGCTATACGTTCCCTTTCCTGCTGCAATATAGAAAAGATTCCCCTCATCCGTTGTCGGTGTTGTATTCGTTTGCGCCAATCCAACGAAAGAGCCATACTTACCCAGCACATCAATCATTGCAAGTAACACACTTTGCAGATTCTGTCCTGTAATCTCGTTTGCACCGTTCTGCTTAACTACGGCAGTCACGGCTGATTTTAAATTATCATACATACGCTTTCGATTTATTAATAATTGATTCTACTCCAATCCAAGTTATCGAAACTGTTATCAAAGTCATCGTTGTAATCGCCATTGATGAATCCTGTTCCGATTTTCTTCACTACCGTATCCGTTTCAAACTCCACCTCAACGCTTGCAAGATTCCCCTGCTCCTGCCATTTTGGTGTCATCAGAAACTTATCGCACACATAACGATTGCCGTATCTGTCATATACACGCACGAAATCCGATAACCGCACCAAACGCATCACATCGCACAGGTATTCGGAAGCAAGGAAAGTGAACTTATATACCTTTTCACTTATCTGCTTTTCGGGGAAAAACAGCCCATCACGTTCCTCGCCCTCTTCCTCAAAGTTGTATTCCGGTTTTCCCAGCTCGGCAGGCAGGAATATCCTGTTTCTGAATTTCACGGTGTTGTATATAATACAGCTATCACGCATCTGCAAATCATTATTATCCCACCATTCAACCGACAGGAAAGGCTCTGTACTGCTTACCATCGTGAAGATGTCGCTGTACCACGTTTCCGAACCGTCAGTCAGCTCTATATAATACATCCCCACTTTCAATGAAGCCAAAGCAATGGCATAATTCGACGGACTGACAATGATGTCATAGTCGAAATCCTCGAACCTGCATACCTGCAACCCTCCCTGCTGGAGATACTGCAAAATGTCTGCAACGAAATTTCCGTCTTTCGTCATCAACTTTGCCCTCGTCACACCTCCAGCCCTCGTTCTGCGTCTGATTTGGAACGGTGGAACAATACGAAGCAACGTGTATAGCGGATATACCTCTCCATACGCATAACTTCGCCTGTGGTTCTGCTCCTTGATGTCCGTATAGAACGGCAACACCGATAGATTATTATTCTCTGTCATAAGTATTATAATTAAGTTGAACCTTTGCCATTCTACTTGTCAGGCTCATTTCCAGCCTGTCTATTTCTCCATCGCCAATATGCGTGCGTATCAGCTTATTGAAATCAATATCTTCCAACCCTGCTGGGAACTTCAATTGCTGCTGTTTGTTTCGCTGTATGCCCTTGGCTGTCGCCTGCACATCGTTAATCTCTATACTCCACGCAGGCATATCATACGTCAGATAATTATCAAGCAAGAAAGCCATTGACAAATAATAATTCTGCACGCTCTTTCCTGTATTGCCGAATCCCAAATTGACAATCGGAACGGCATACACACCCGACACAAGTCTTGCGCCAAGCAAAGCGAATCCATCCTTGCTGCACATATCCGCAGCCATTAGCATATAATCCACATCGCTTGTATATCCCGATATTGTCACTTCCTCAACCTTATCCCCCTTGACGAAAGTCGAGTTTATATCAATCGCTCCGTTGAACAGCTCCGTAGAATCATCCATCCAATCATATTCATATCGTGCTGCCATATCCTCTTTCTTGAACTTTACCTCATTCGTGCAATATGCCCAATCCTTTGAGTTGCGAACATTGAATATCTTTGTCAGATTGATTCCCACCACTGGCTCACCAGTATATGAACCGCCATTCTTGAACCATTGAATATGCTCTATCCTCAACCGATTCTGCTCATCCACGAACCAATAACAGCCGTACATATCACGCAACATTTTCAACACACCTCCAAGCGTTGCAGGTGCTTTCATTGCAGGCTCTTGATACTCTCCGACGATAATGTTACTTTTTGGCGACACAAAGAGCCGTATATCACCGCCAAATACAGCAAGACCTCTTGCATTTCCGTATAACCAATCACTATACTCCGACGTGCCCTCATGCGTAACGTCAGGCGCAACCTTTGCCAGCAGCACCTTGATAACCGACCAAATCGGAAACGCATCTTTAAGCGTGAACTCCTTACGTCCTTGCAACTCTATATTCGCCATATAAGCAGAATACTGAACCCATACGCTTGTATTAACCCATTGCGAACGTCCTACTGGGTACCACTCATGCACATCATCGGGAGGAAGGAAATACAGCCCTGCATCATTCCTGCCCCACTTCGTAGGCGATTGACTGGTACGGCTCGACTGTGTTGCCGTGAAACCCGTAAACGGTGTACTGTAATGATAGTTCCTGTTGTTGCTCACCACGTCATCCGAACGCAATTCATTAACATTCCAGCCCTGCACATCGTTCCTGTCCGTAACCATACGTCCGTACATTCCGTAGGAAGCCTTATATGCCGTCAGCTGCTGATCGCCCGAAAACGTTATCTCTGGTGGAATGTCTTGATATGCATAAATTCCTGTCTGCTCAAAATTCCACTTCACTGTACCAGTTGCTGTTTCTATAATATTGACACCGTTTGTAAAATATGCACCCTCTTGATACTGATAATATTTCAAATAATACGTCGTGTCCGTTGCCCAAAACTCCGAACCGTCGCCATGATTGAAACCTATGAACGGACTTCCAAACCCTGCCACTGGCGGATTCTGAAAGTTAAACTCCCAGCCAGCATTCATCGAACCAAAGCCACATTCTATCACTCTTTCCTCCGACGTTTCAAACATATCCACCTCAAAAGCCTGTCCACCACACAAGCAAGTGCATATACTTTCGCCAACGTTATAAAGCTGGAACATCGGTCTTTTCGTCAGTCTGATAGGCTGAATGGCAGGTGCAAGTTCTATCAAGTTATATTCCTTATCAAGACCTGCCAGCACGTCATTGTATCTATCCTGTGCTTCGGGCTGTACCGATACTTTTCTATCATCATAGTTAATCGTGCAATCTGTCTTATAGAACTGACAGGCATAATACTGGCTAAACGTCAAACCCATATCGCTTGACATATCCAGCAACAGCGTGAATTTCGTTTCAAACGGTGCTTCAATTATCCTGTCCGCATCATCAGCCACGAAATCAATCTTAGAGGAAAGTTTCGCACGGAAAAAACGCTGCTGCGATTCCTTTTCATAATTCAGCGAGAGGTCATCCTTATAGACAGGATGAACCACAAACGGATGCCCTCCATCTTTCGATATTCTCCACCTGTATATTGGTATCATACTTCCTACCTCCCTAATTCTTGATTATACGATGTAAATTCTTATATACAATATGTGTACCTTTGCCGTCGCTGTACCTCTGACGTTCGCCCTGTTCACGGATTGCACTCACATCATCCTGCAACATACGCAGATCTGGATTGCCTCCCATTTCGACAACCGTCATGCCGTCAGCCGTCTTGTAGGCATTCATATACCTTTCGGCAAACGTGCCGTCGTTCAATGAATGGATAACGTCGGGAATCTCTTTTCTGAACCGCCTGCTGTTTCGCTTATTAATGACGGCAAAGAACTCGCCACCCTCCGCACGTCTGCGTGTTCCGTCTTTCTTACGACCTAAATCAACATCATTGCCCGACTGGTGACTGCCACCCTGCAACAGCTCGACAGTGCCCTCTCCGTACTGCTCCGTGCCCTGCCTTGTGGCATTAAAAGCCATAATCTTGCTTGCTGCGAAACTACCCCACATAACAGCCAGTGCAGGGATAGCCCAAGGGAATCCAAGTTGCGACCATATCAACGTCGAAGCCGTAATCAAGTTACTTGCCTGCGTAACCGTATCCATCAGCAACTTAGCACGCTGGGCACGCTCCTGCTCACGCAATGCTTTTTCTTGATTCTTCTTAGCCAAATCAAGTTCTTTCTGTGCATAAGCCACGTTACTTGCATAACCCTCTGCCCTCGCCTGTCGCTCCGCATCCAATGCTGCCTGTGCGCTATCAACCTCCTGCGTCGCTAAATCAACCTTACGCTGCGCTGCTTCACTCCACGCATCCATATAATCGTTGAGTGCCGTCATCGCATACTCCAATGACGTATTAATCGCTTCTTTCTTCTCATCACTCAAATTCAATCCCAGCAAATCGTAGATGTCTTTCGACGTATTCTTTTTCATCGCTATCTCGATAGCCCTCATTTGCTGCTCCATGATGGCGATTTCCGTCTGCGACAGCACTTTTCCATTTGCCTTGTACAACGCAATCATCTTCTGCAAGCGTTCTTTCTCTGCCTGCAATCGCATCTGCGTTTTCTTGTTCTCTGATATAGCCAGCGCATCAATCTCTGCCAAGTCGAGTTTATATTGCAGGTCAATAGCCTTTTCAGATTCACGCAGCGTAGTCTTACGCTCCTGCTCTGCCTTTCTATCAGCCTTTTCCTGCTCCTGCTGTTGCTTCTTAGCACCTTTCTCGACCAGTTCAGCCAGCTTAACCTGTTTAGCCTGCTCCAATGCGATAATCGTGTTGTCGATGTTCTGCTTATCCTCAACCGATAACTTTTTCTCTTTGCTCAACTGCAAGCGCAAATCCTCAATCTTCCTGTCATACTGTTGAATGATTTTCGTGCGCTCTCTCGTCTGCTCATCGTCGATTGTTTCCAGCAGTGCATCCTCATACTCCCTGCGTAACTGTAAGGAACGCTTTTGCGCCTGTTCTTGGTCTTTCAGTGCGTTGTTCGCTGCGCTCTTACCACCTTTTGATGTCTTTTTTGGCTTCGTAGGACTTGTAGGACTTGTGGGGCTTGTTGTTGTGCTACCTCCTGTGTTGCTGCTCGCTGGTGTTGCAGGCTTGTTTCCCATGACACTATCCACCACCGAAGCCACCGTCGCCCCTGTGTCCTTGCTGCCACCGTCACCACCAAATAATTTCAACGTGTTCCACAGCATTCTCACTTTGCCGTTGGCACTGATAACCCATCCAGTGAATGTTTTGAGTTTATCCGTGTACCAATCCCATGCCGTTGAATTGCTTATCGTGACAATGACACTATCCAATGCACGGACTAACTCTGTCAACCAGCCGACCAATGTACGCAACAATCCGTTACCCTCATTGACGTGCAGGTTAAGCCCCCCCCATGCAGAAGAAAGACCTTTGAGCGCACCGTCGAGGTTGTCGCCCATCGTTTCAGCCATCTGCCTTGCAGCACCGTTTGCATTATTCAACTCATTACGCAATGCCAGCACATTATCTGAACCCGAAAGGAATGTATTGAACGCTGCTACACTACGCTTGTCGGTCAGTTCCAATGCTTCTGCAAGGTCTATGCCTCTATCCTTTAACGTGTTCAAGCCTGCGATTAGATCGTCGAGATTGTTCACTGGCTGCCCGAGTGCCTGTGCCAGCTTTCCGTTCGTGTCTGCAAGATTCAGCAGTATATTTCTCGTTGCCGTTGCAGCACTTGACGCATCGAAGCCAGCATTAGCCAACTGTCCGAGCAATGCCAGCACTTCCTCAATCTTGAAACCGAAAGCATTAGCCACTGGCGATACCGTACTCATCGCATTTTGCAAGAAGCTGAATGACAATGCCGATTTCGTCGTGCTTGCCGTCATCTTATCCGTGAACTCCTGTGCGTGCGTTGTGTCTTTCTCAAACATTCGCAACGCTGCACCTGTCAAACTCGCTGCATCTGCAAGGCTGCTGCCTGTTGCCTGTGCGAAGTCCAACACCGACGGAGCCATGTTAAGGATGTCCTGCACACTATATCCCAGCTTCGCCAATTCCGTTTGCAACTGAATAACCTCCGATGCAGTGAATACCGTCGTTGCGCCCAAATGCAATGCCTGTTCCGTGAGGTCGGTCATCTTATCTTTGGTCGTACCCAATATTGCAGCAAGTCCACTCACTGCTTTCTCATACTGCATCGCAGTGTCTATGTTGGATTTCAGTTCACCGATTGCAGCCGTTCCTGCTGCTGCGAAACTGCCAATGCCCACCGTTGCCATTCCAAGCGTAGAAACCAATCCACCCAACTGCGGATAATTGCCGACATTCAACTGCATCTTACCTGTATCGGCTTGCAGTTGCTTCATCTGTTCATAGATGGCTTTCGTGCTTTTTATCAACTCACGATTC
>JAEEGL010267838.1_pt1 | contig 10942 bp, 8 predicted proteins | sample 9134231 | NCBI WGS metagenome assembly JAEEGL01 (sample SAMN16246548, study PRJNA631951) | gut metagenome | biome: gut microbiome; feature: rumen; material: fiber-attached | host: Bos | place: Iran: Karaj | collected 2018-10 | reverse complement strand
TAAGAAAAAAGGGAGAAATAACAATGAAAGCACTGAAGAAGGTCGGAAACATATTAGTAAACTTAAAAAAGGCATGGAAAACCCAGCCTAAAATCAGAAAATACGTAATCAGCTTCATTTTAGCATTCTTAGTAGTATCACCTCGCTACATCTTCCTGGGAATCATGTTGTTTATCGCAGCTGTATCAACTATTCCGGGATGGGCATATTATGTCATCATTCTTGGAATTGTATTTTTTATAAAGTACAGGAAACCTATAAAGGAGCATCATGCTAGAAGAATCTCCAGAAGGAAAGAAAAGCGTAGTGCAAAGGCTGCAAAGAAGAATAAGCGCAAGCTTGTACTTTCCAAAAGAAGAAAGCGTAAAGCGAAAGAAATTGAGGCTGCAATGCAGGCTTAAATTTTTGCATTTATAGCTTTCCTCATTACAGCAATAAAAGGGCTTTGACAAACTGTCAGGGCTCTTTTTGTTTTTGGGGAGAAGAAGTATTTATTGACAATATATACATTTAGGTATATTATATTTATGTTGTTTAATTTGAGTTTGATATTGTTGCAGGTAGAAGTCGGATCAGATTGCTGATGCGGCTATTTTTTTACGCCTATGGCAAGCAACTACCGTATCAGACTTTATGATACGCAAGGAAAGAGCAGCTTAGAAATAAGCCTGCTCTTTTTTGCGTAGTAAAACACACAACCTTAAATCAGCGCGAAAGCGCTAAGCAACCATGTAAAAGGAGGAAAAACACATGGAAAACAACTACACATCATTCAAGGAAAATCTTGCAAAGGATGCACAGCAGCTGCTTGGAAGCAGCTATACTGTCGAGCTTCAGGAAATTAAGAAGCTGAACCAGGACTATGATGCACTGTTAGTTAGACCGGCAGGCGATGCTATTGCAGTGTCTGTTGATATCAGGCCCTTTGCAGAGAAATTGGGGAATGGAGATTCTTACGAGAAGCTTGTTTCAGAACTCGCAGATTTTGCGAAGGAAGCTCTTTTGAACCCGCCACAGTTCGATATTGAGTCTTGTAAAGATTACAATATTATGAAGAACAAGCTTGTTATCGAGGTTGTTTCAAAGGAGAGGAATGCAAAGCTTCTTGCGACTGTTCCACATAAGGATTTTGAGGATATGGCAATCGTGTACCGCTTTCTTTTAGGGAAGGGCCCTAACGAAACAAGATCCATTCTCGTTAACAACGGATTAATGGATATGTATGGTATCACGACAGAGCAGCTTCACGAAGATGCGTTGAAAAATGCCCCTATGATCAGACCACTCAAGATTGAGGGAATGTCACAGGTCCTTGCCAAAACTATGGGAGTAGAGGAAGTTGAACAACTTGGACTTTACATCCCACCTGAACAGGAGAAGCTGTTTGTTGCTTCTGTGGAAGGTGAGACTCATGGAGCTGGATGCATTGCATACCAGAACTTTATGGAAAAGGCATCTGAAAAGGTAGGTGGAAGCTTTTTCATTTTACCCAGCAGCATCCATGAATGCCTGCTTATTCCTGACGATGGACAGTTCACTGTGGACACTCTGGAATCGATGGTAAGAGAAGTCAATGCAACCACTGTTTCCCCAGAGGATCAGCTGACAGACAGTGTATATCACTATGACTCAGAGAATAAAATCTTTGAGCTTGCAGAGAAGTACATTGCAAGAATCAGTGATGCTTCTGAGGAAAAGGTAGGATAATCTGCATTAGCAAGAAAATTAGCACTGGGCACCCGTTATTTACGGCGCCTGGTGCTTTTTTCGAAAGGATAAATCTCACAAGATAATGCCACATCTGTTTCTTTATGAGAACAGTTGTAAACAATATGCTGTGAAATTTATCTACTAATTATGTTGCATACATAGCTGAAGAAGATTACAATAAAGCTGTAACAGAAATTATGTGGATAAGGAGATATGAGATATGCCGACAATTATGCCTATTTCTGAGCTTAGAAATTATACTAATGTTGTTAATAATGTAAGATATGGAAATAGAGTTCATCTTACCAAGAATGGTTATGACCAGATTACCTTGATCAACACAAAAGAGCTAGACGAACTCGAAAAGCAGCTTGCACTGTATCGTTTCAAGCTTGAAATGGCCAAGGGTGAAAATTCCATACTTGAGGAGGGAACTATATCATCTGAAGATCTTAAGAAGGAGCTTGGTATCTGATATATGGCTAGATTAGAATATTCTCCTCTTGTAAGAGAAAAGATGAAAGAATTGAAAAAATTGTTAATCGACCATTATGATGAGGCAACAGCTAAAAAGATTCTTTCAGGCATGACATCGGATGCTGACCGCCTTATGGATAATCCAAGGATTGGCACCAATATTGCAACAATGTATGACGTGGATACGGAATATTGGTACCTTTTTACCCATCAGCATTATTTTATTTATCGAATTGCACCCAAGAAAGTTATAATAGTCCAGATGTTTCACGAAAGAGAGGACTTTATGATGAAGCTATTTGGAATATCAGGTAGAACCCCAGAATCAATTGATTATTGGGGGGAATGACAGGATAATGGCGTTATGAGTTTGGTTAAAAAATCAAATTCATAGCGCTTTTTTGTATAATTCTCCCTGCAATATATCATCCAAGGTTCACCGTGAACAGCACGACTTTATTTATTTCTTCAAGCGTTGTTTTAAACATCTCTATTATCCCTGAAACATCCTCGATATCAAAGTAGGAGACCATGGAAATGCAGTCTGGCTCCTCATATATGGATATATCCTTATGAAGCTTTTGGCTGATTACAGTACCAATTGTTTTTATCTGCTCTAAAGAGCATTTGTTAAGGAGCTGCACCACAAGTTCTGCTTCATCCGGCGTTTCATCATGGAGGTTGAAGCTGACAGTAACATCCCTTCCGGATCTACTTCTAAGCGTAGAGGCACAGGCGTAGAATTCTTCAATCCCAAAGCGAAACCGCTCAAATCCATGTGTAAGAATAAAATCATCTCTATATAAGTCTCTGTAAAAATTCTCAATCCTTTCAATCTGAGTCATTATTCGCCCTCCTACAAAAACACAAAAAGATATACTATACCAATTTAGTATACTATAATAATATAGGCTTAATCCATATGCTTGTCATATATATTTTGGCGCAATTAAATGTTCCTGGAGGAATAGGGCATGTCAAAAGAAAGATATATTTCCAAAGAAGAATATAAAGAGTATGAGATATACAAGGTTGCCAAGAAGGCTGGGCAGATATTTACATCTGAAGGGTTAATGACTCTTGCCAGAGAATGCGGTTATGATCCGGAAAGATTTGGGGAAAGGATTCTTAGAATACTGGATGGAATAAGTGTTAGGGACATGGATACTTCTGAAAGTGATAGGGAAATGTGCGGATCTGATTCTGATGAAAAAGATACTTCTGCAGAAGAAGATTTCCTGCCGTTTATTGAGTACCAGAAGTGAGGTTTTTGACAAACGTAACGCTGTAGAATATAATATCACTAACAAACACTAACACAATCTAACAAAACCTAACGCAAAAAAGAAACACTAACACAATCTAACAAAACCTAACACAAAAACGAAATACTAACTCAAATTAAAAGGAAGCCGCCATGTCAAGTAACAATCCATTTTGTCTTAGCTTCGGGAAAGAACCGGACAGATATGTTGAACGTGAAGACGCATATTCACAGATAACTGAGACCTTCGATAGTATATCCCCATCAAGTAATTGCTACCTTATTATGGGAGTAAGAGGGATTGGGAAAACAGTCCTTTTATCAACCATACTCAATGATTATAAAGAAAAATCAGACTGGGTAGTCATTTCCTTAAATGCAGGTAGGAATCTTTTGGAGATGTTTGCAGCAGGATTATACGAAGATGCAAGACTTCAAAGGCATTTCATTGAAGCGTCTCTTAATTTATCTAAGTTTGGAATAGGCCTGAATATAAAAAAGAATCCGCCGATTTCTGATATACAGATTGCTATAGAAAAAATGGTAAAGATTGTTAATGACAAAGGAATTCGGATTTTAATTACTATAGATGACGTTGCTAAGAATAAAGATGTTATTAGCTTTGCATGTGCATTTCAGGACCTGATATCTAAAAGAATGCAGGTATTCCTGCTTATGACAGGTCTTTTCGAGAATGTTTATAATCTTCAAAGGGACAAACGCTGCTCTTTTCTTCTTAGAGCTGAGAAGATCAATGTGGGGCCCCTAAATCTCATAGGTATGAAGAATCAATATATGCAGACATTCCAGTGCAGCGAGGAAGAAGCGCTAAAGATGGCTACGTTCACGAAGGGATATTCATATGCGTTTCAGGTTCTTGGCTATATCATGTGGGACAGAGATTGCTCTTTAGAAGAAGCTATCCCTGCATTTGATGAGAAAATGGCGGGATATTGTTATGAGAAGATTTGGGATGATCTTTCTGACAAAGAAAAGGAAATAATTACTCTGTTGGCTCAAAATGGAGAAATGAAAGCTAAGGATGTCATAGAGAAAATTGGTGCTACTGATAAGACTTATTCTGTACAAAGAGATCGCTTGATAAAAAAGGGTGTTGTTGACGGAAGTAGTTATGGAGTTGTACGACTTGCTTTACCTAGATTTAATGAGTTTGTGAAGATAGCAACCTATATAGGTTAATAAAATAATGATTCTTATACCAGCCAATGTGAACCAGCAAATATGCATTGGCTGGTTCTTTACATGTGATATAATAGGAGTATATCATTTCTAATAATTTTTCAAAAAATCCTAGAATCCCCCAAAAAATCCATGCAGAAAAATGAAATGCGATTTGTATAAAGTAAAATCCTTTTATAGAAACGAACCATAATAATATTACAACTATAAAAGGAGGTCATTTTAATGAATGAAACAAAAGATTGCATGAGAATCATAATCATAATATTAGTGCTCATGTCATTATTCCAGACAGGATATGCGATCGTATCGTATAAAAGATCAACCAAAGAGCTGAAAAAAGATATTATAAATATTTTGAATGATACCATAGCCAGCGGCGGTGAAGAAAAGTATATGGAAACTCTTATTTATATGAAGAATGAGACTGATCATGTAAAAAGAATCCTGATTAAGCTAACGGATTCTTTTGCGGAGGGAAAACGGAATGATATAGCAATGTTTGGAATAAATAGCATAGGATCTTTGATACTTGCTATAGTGATGATAAAGGAAAGGAAAGAATACCCAGAATTAGGCTATTCGTGTGCGTTTGCATGGTTATTTTGTTTCGCTTCTATTATTATTCCTATTATCGATCTTATCTGTTATACCCATTATATTTCTGGTATTAAACAATGCATATTTATATATGGAAATAATATAAGTGAACTCATTAAGAACTTATAAAAAGATATTATTGAGTTTTCTAATTCGTTGAAAACTTCGTTAAATTCTTCACGAAAAGTTCAGAAGTTTTGCGAAGAGATCTCCTGAAATTGAGCTGAGTTTCAAATTATGGAATTAAGTCGTGTATTAACCTGTCAAAGAGCTAACTCAAAAGGCCCTTTGACAGGTTTTTGCATCATTAGGTACATTCGCTCTTTTTCTTCTTTCTGTATGGAAATGCAAACAGAACTATAGTGGTGTAAAATTAATAACAGCTGTTGTGATTATAGTAACTTGGCTGCTCAATAACAGGAGGGGTTAGTAATGAAGAGAAGGGCTCTTACAATATTGTTAATCGCAATCATGATGTTTCTTTCAATAAATTCTCAGGCACTTGCTGTCAGTGAAGAAGAAAACGAAATTAACATCGAAGAAGATAGCGAAACTACAGAAGTACTCCTAGAGGAGGATTTTTCTGAAGAAGCTGAGATATCTTTTCAGGAACAGAATGGAACAATCGGCGACCTTAAGTGGGAAATAAATAGTGAAGGTGTTCTTACTATTTCCGGAAAAGGAGCTATGAAAGATTTTTCGGATGCTGACAGGGCTCCTTGGCTAGATTATGATTTCGAAAAAGTTGTTATTTCTTCAGGAGTCACATCCATTGGCGAAATGGCATTTTATATGTATGCCAAACTTAAAAAAGTCGAAATAAATTCTAATGTGGAAACTATCGGTTATGGTGCTTTTTATAACTGTGGTTATCTTTCTGATATAAATCTTCCTGATAGTGTTGTATTTATTGGAGCAGATGCATTTTACATGTGTGATTTTGCGCAGTTCCACTTTCCCTTAAAACTCACAACTATAGGCAATTTTGCTTTTGCAAATTGCTATGCGCTCAAAGAAGCTATTATACCTGAAAAAGTAACAAGTATCGGGGATGGCGCATTTAGCGGTTGCCACGATATTACAAAAGTATCGCTCCCAGAAGGGCTGACAGATCTTGGATACGATGCTTTTGATAAATGCACTGGTCTTAAGACTGTTACACTCCCTGGTAGTTTAAAAAATATTGGAACATATACCTTTGAGCGCTGCGAAAATCTTGAATCAGTTGTTATAAATCCGGGTGTAGAATCTCTTCCTGATAATATGTTTGAAAAATGCGCTTCTCTTTCATCTGTTGAACTTCCAGAGGGACTTATTGAAATTGGTTCTGACTGCTTTAGCCATTGCGGTTCTTTGGAAAATCTTTCAATTCCATCTACTGTCACGACGCTTGGGGCTAGAATTGTAAAGTACTGTTACCAGCTTAAGACAATAGAACTTCCTAAAGGGCTTAAATATATAAATTTTGAGACTTTTAGCAGTTGTGGTATCACAAGTATGGTCATTCCGGACAGCATGGAAGGGATTCCTGCATATGCTTTTTTATCCTGTGGAAATCTGACTACATTATACATCCCTAATACAATAGCTGTTATAGGTAACTACGCTTTCATGGGATGTGCCAGCATAACAGATGTTTATTTCTCGGGAAGCGAAGATGAGTGGAATGCTATTGAGATTGGTACAGATAATGAAGCACTTACAGATGCAAATATACATTTTTACTGCAGGGCGTCAAGCAAATGCGGCGAAAATGCAGAATGGGATTTTGCTGATGGCGTATTGACCATATCTGGATCTGGCGACATGTACGATTATGTCTTCGATGATGGTGAGAATGCAGAGGTAACAATACCTTGGTGGGATGTTCACACAAAGATAAAAAAAGTCGTAGTAAAACAGGGAATAACCAGCATTGGATCCTGTTCTTTTATTTACCATACTGAGCTTACGGAGATTCATATACCAAAGTCTGTTAAGAAAGTGCGCCCTTCTGCTTTCTATAATTCTTTCTTGAAGGATGTTTATTATAAGGGGACAGAAGAAAACTGGGCAAAGATTTCAATAGGAAAGGAAAACGATCCTTTAAAAGCGGCTACAAAGCATTTTTCCAGTTCTGAAAATGGTAACGCAAAATTATGGAAAACATTTACTTCTAAGACAAATAGCATATACGACAAAGACATGGCATATAAGCTTGGAGAGTTGAGTCAGGAATCTGAAGATACTTCCAATGAGAAGATTAGAAATGCTTATTATAATCTTGGACTTGAGAATATTATGACTGGAAGCAAAAGCGGCACAGGAAATTATTCTGGGGATTATGCTTATGCTATAGGAAGTATAGATATTGGCGAAGATAATGTGATAGTTATTACCGCAAGAGGTTCTACCAATAGTTCTGAATTTATTTATGATGGAACAACAGGAATAACTAAGGGAAATTTCTTTGGATATAATACTGTTGATATTTCTTACAAATTTGAAGAAGTGATATGGAAGGCCCTGAATGCTTATTTGGATAAGTACCCTTATTTGGAAAGCGGCGAGCAGGGGCTAAAGATAGTTGTCTGTGGTCACAGCCTTGGAGGGGCAGCGGCTAATTTAGTAGCTGCAAGATTAGATATCCTTCTTGATAGGGGGGAGTTTTTATCAAGTATAATGACAAGCTCAGATGTGTACGCATACACATTTGGGTCAATTGATGCTATTTCCAAGTATTACTATGAGGTTGACCCTTTAACAGGAGATCCTATTAAAAAATCCAGTAATTATAGTGTTCCTGTGGAGAGTTGTTTTGAGAATATCCATAATATATACAACATGAATGATTCTTTTGCTCCATATGCATTTAAGGTTCAAGTTATTAATGCTGCCGGTGCGCTATTAGATGTTGAGACAGGAAATGCGTTTTCTATGTATGGTAAGTTTGGTCACATGCATTTGTTTGGACATGATTATGGATCAGAGTTTGGGCTCGATACACCAAATCATAATATGCCAGCCTATCTAAGCGCAGTTGAAAATTCGCTGGTTCCACAATGTGCAGCTGTTGACTATGATGTGCATGGTGTTGTTGCATGTCCCGTTAATGTATTTGTTCTTAAAGACGGAGAGGTGGTCGGTGAGATTAGTAATAATGTGGTTGTAAAAGAGTCTCCAGGCATAACTCTTTTTGTTAACAACTATGATGTGAAACACTTCTTTTTACCCAAAGGAGATTATGACGTAAGAATTGTTTCCTATGGCGACACCAAAATGAGCTGCTTTCTTGAAGATGGAAAAGGATCCGACCAAAATTATGACAATGTGGATCTTTCCTGGGGAAAATCTTTCCTTTTCAAGGACGTGAATCCAGTATCTGCGTCTAAGAAAGCACAGCTATATGTGTTAAATGAAGAAGGCGATATCGAAAAGAAAGTTATGCCTGACGGAGAGGAAAAAGATATCTCAGAGGGCGGAGAAGAGGACCCTGATTCTTATGGAGATATTCTTCCTCAGGATTTACCTGAGAGCGGTATCATCCCTGATGGAATATGGGTTTCTGGCATAAAGGATATGCTTTATTCAGGCATAACTTTAAAACCAGATATCCGTGTATATGATGGAAAGAACCTTCTAATTGCGAAGAAAGATTATACCATTTCTTATAAGAATAATAAGAAAGCATATGAAATAGCTGACAAAGAAACCCTTAGCGAAATTGACAAAAAGCAGGCACCCAGAATAGTGATAAAGATGAAAGGGAATTATTCTGGCTCGAAAACGCTGTATTTCAGTATTCTTCCGCCAAGTAGTATAGAACCAACAGAGACATCGTTACAGACGGTTCCAATGAATAAGGTTAATGTAGATTCGATTCCAGTACAAGTGTACAACGGTGAAAAAATAACCATTGATGACCTGAAAGATGGAGATAAGGCCTACAAGCTTAATGTCTCATATCAGAATAAAAAACTTGTTGAAGGCTCGGATTTTGAGGTACTTACTATATCTCATTGCCTTAATGCTGGAACGGCGACCATCACGCTAAGAGGACTTTTGGCTTCTGCAAGCGAAACAGGTTTTACCTTTAGCGGAACAAAGAATGTCAGCTTTAAAATTGTTCCAAGAAGAGTTGATGCATCAGGAATTACTGTAAATAATAGCCTTTCTATCGAAACATCTTATAAAAAGGGAGGTGCTGCTCCAAAGATTTCCGTGAAAGATGGTGACAGGAAGTTAAAAGAAGGACTTGATTATACCGTTAAGTACAGTAATAATACTAAACCAGCAAAAGATACGGATGCAAAAGCTCCGCAGGTTGTAATCGCTGGAAAAGGTAATTATACAGGTAAAAAAATCGTAAAATACACAATTACTAAAGCCCCATTTTCAGACAATGTTACTATCCTGGCATTTGATAAGGCTGAATCAAATAAGGCAGGGCAGTATAGCACAAAAGTAAAAGTCCTTGATAGTAACGGAAAGGCCCTAAAGGCAGGGGCGGACTACGAAAAGAATGTCAGATATTATTATGACAGCCTTGGCGAAAACGAAGTGGCTAAGACAGATAGACCACTTTCTGGAACAACTATATACGCAGCTGTAACCGGAAGAGGAATATATAGTGATGAAACTATCTTCACACCATTTAGGATAATATCTCCAGGTAAGGATATAAGTAAGGGTAAGTTTAAGATTAAGGACCAGCCTTATATCGGCTCATCGATTACCATCACAGATGCTTCTCAGTTTTCTGTCTCATCACTTGGAAGTGAGCAGCTTGTTCTTAATGCTGAAGATGGTTTTGAAGTTGTAGAGGGAACTTATCAGAAGAATATGTTCAAAGGAACTGCTAAAGTAACGCTTCATGGTACTGGTATTTATGGTGGATATAAGACCGTTACATTTAAAGTAGGAACTAGATCCTTATCAGAATGGTGGAAAGGATTGTTTTAAGCTAAAAAGAAAATAGCCGGACTCTATTCATTCATCAGTAGAGGCTGGCTTTTTTTTGAATTATGAGATACCTATACACACCTATACCGTAAGCGTCACGTAAACTGTGTCTATTAGAATGACATGCATATATACTATGCTGTTGAGAGAGCATACGTGGCTTTCGTTAATTACTTCCAAGAACTTTAAAAACTCTAAAAACTACAACTATACTTTTTGTAGTTTTTAGAGTTTTTGTAGTTTTGCAGGCTGATACTTAAGGCACGACAACAAGCCGGTATGCACCGGCATTGTCTGTGATCAGGCAGTCCTCTTTACTTTATCTTTCTTTCTGGGAGTGTGGGGCTTTTCATTTCCTGGTGGGGCACCAGACAGTAGAGGGTTCCTCCTTTCGTCCTGCTCATACTGGCGCTATGCTGCAGACCAGGGCATCATGTCATCTACAGCGTAAGAGTGATTGTAATAAATGCATTTTGACATCTTTTCTAAAAGATATTTGAGATAATAATACGGAATCGCCTGATTGGCCCTGGCGGTCTCAATCAGCGACATGATGGTCATCGTCGCATCAGCCCCCTTCTTGGAGAAACTGAAACGGCTGTTCTTTCTATGACAGGCTATAGGCTTCATATTTCTTTCAGAAGCCCCATTATCGACTGGGATGTTGCCGTCTTCAAGAAACCTCCTGAGATACGTTTCCTGATTTTTGGAATACCTGATGGCATCCTTAAGTTTATCGCTATATAACGG
>JAEEGL015625153.1_pt1 | contig 10943 bp, 8 predicted proteins | sample 9134231 | NCBI WGS metagenome assembly JAEEGL01 (sample SAMN16246548, study PRJNA631951) | gut metagenome | biome: gut microbiome; feature: rumen; material: fiber-attached | host: Bos | place: Iran: Karaj | collected 2018-10 | reverse complement strand
TGCCACCAGGACTATCTGCACGAGTATTGCTATGACTTTCTTCACGTCGGAGTTACTTTTATTGAAGTTAAAGAAGATAACGAGGCATCCCTACTCCTCGTCAGCCACGAGGTTATCGAGGTCGAGGATGCGCAGTTCGAGTGCCCTCACGACAAGACGCGTCGCGTTGATGCCCATACGGCTGCCTGCATCGGGGAAGAGTTTCTGCACCAGCTCGTTCTGCCGCTTCTCAAGACTCTTCACGCCAAAGGGCATGCCGCGCAGGTTGGTAATCTGCTCCTTGGTATAGCCGAGGGCCAGATGGCGAAGGAAACGCTCATCGTATTCGTCAATCTCGTAGTCGATGAGTGCCTCTTGCCGCATCAGCTGCGAACCGACACTACGCTTGAAGCGGTCGACAATCTTGGCCAATATAGGCTCGTTGAACACCATGCGCTTGCCACTCATGACGCTGGCCACATCGCCACGCGTGAGCAGCTCGCCACTTTTCAGGATGATGCCGTCGCAGCCGGCATCGAGAACGTCAACCCAGAGTTTTTCGTTGAGTATCTCGCCTGTGAAGATGAGCACCTTCACGTTGGGATAGGCCTCCTTTGTGTGGCGGCAAATCTCCACGCCGATGGTGGTCGATCCACCCAATCCGAGGTCGAGCAGCACCAAGTCGGGCAATTGCTGCTTGATGAGTCGCCAGTAGGCTTGCTCGTTTTCTGCCGTACCAATGATCTCGGCTTCGGGAATGTCGTTACGGAAAATGCCTTCCGTGCCTTTCAGTTCGAGTGGCACGTCTTCAACGATAATCACTTTAAAAGGTTCCATATCTGTTTTGTTAATGTTATTTCAATAGTTGGATGGCCCTCGGCAGTCGAGCCGTCGAGTATAGCCTGAATGCCGCATCCACGCGCATTGGCCGCATCGCCAAAGTCACGCAGTATCTGGCGGCACAGCAAGAAGTCGACATTTGTGGTAAATGCCGTGAAGAGTTGGGCTGTCTGCTCAGCCGTAAGCGTCAGTCCAGGCATGGGAACGCACAACTTCATGTAGCGGCCGTCGTCATCAGCGGGACTCACCACGGGTTCGCCACCTCCGTTCTTCTTCAGTATCTCGAGCAGGTAGGCAAACATATCGCCATCGATGCGAGCGGTGCCTTCGGCTGCACGCGTGGCCTGAAGCAAAAGCATGGAGTAGAGTTCCTTGTAGTAAAGTGTCAGTTCTGCCAGTGCAGGCAGGTTGTCATCGCTTCCGTCGGCCAACTGACTGATGCGCGAAGGGAAGTACATCGTCTCATGCTTCAGCGTTGAAAGACAGTTGTCAAGCACGTTGTTACTGATGTGCAGGCGGTCGTTCTCGTAGGTGACGCGGCGCAACTCGTCGCGTGCAAGGTCGATGGAGGTGTGCTGGTCGCTCTCTACGGCAATGGCCGACTGGAGGGCCTGACTGATCTGATCGACGACATCGTTGAGGGGTTCGTGCTGGGTATCATCAATCTTCGTGCGTCCGTTCCACAACTTGTTTATCTGCCTCAGCTTGTCCTCGGCCGATACGTTGCTGAGGAGCACCTGGTTGATGCCGTTCACACGCTCGACACTATAGCGATAGCTCAGTATGTGGCGATAGTAGAGCATGTAGTAGGCGGGGAAGATGGACAACAGGAGCAGAACCAAGAGAACGATGGCTACATTCTTGTTGGACTCCGACTTCTGCATGACTCGGCAATAGTTGGCCAGTGAGTTGTCGGCCGAAACCTCGCGGAAGAGCCTCGTATAGACCTTATTATTATATTGGTAGATGTTCCATTTGTGCAGTGCAAGAGCTGCAACGGCGGCCTCGTTGCGTATCGACAGGATGACGTCGTAGTTGGTAGGCAGGCTATCGCGGAACCACTGCAGCTCAGATGGTTTGTCGGCATTGTCGGAATAGCCCACCATGAGCAGCTCGCCGTGGGGCTTCAGCTGGCGATAATAGCTGTTCAGATATTGGCGGCAGCTGTCGGCAAACGACAAAGTGGCAGCATAGCGCCCATTGATGTTGGCATAATAGGCACTATCGGCAAAACGCTCGGCCTGCTGGAGGAAAGGCGATGCTGCTGTGGCGCGTCCTCCCCACCCCAACGACATGAGCATGAAGAGTGCCAACACCATGCCGCGTCCCAAGGGCAGGCGGAAGAAGAAGCGGCTGCCTCGCCCCATCTCACTATCGACGCCTATATCGCAGACGCTGAATATCTTGCTGAGCTTGCGATACTTCTCGATGATGCCTTTACAATTGCGTAGGCCAAAGCCGTGAGAAGCCCCTTGAGGCAGGCTCTGCCCATTGAATACGTTGGCCTGCTGTTCTTCCGTGAGGCCAATGCCCGTGTCCTCGATAGACACTTCGACATAGTTGTCGGTGGCTGCCGACGAAATGGTAACTCGTCCACCTTCGTGCGTGAACTTGCGGGCATTGTCGGCAATGGTATTGATCATGAAAAGCGTCAGCGTCTTGTCGGCCTTCACCACGTTGGTGGTGTCCTCGACAACGAGATCGATGCCCTTCATCTTGAAACTCATACGGCCGCGCTTCACCAGATTGAACAATTCCTGCAAAGAAAAGCTCTCGACGCGCAGGCTTACCTCACCCTGTCGCATCTGGATCCATCGCGTCAGCACATCGTTGTAGTCGTTGATGCGATTTGTCAGCTCTACCACGTAGGCATAGCGCTCGCCACGCACCTCATCGCTCTCACGATGTTGGGACGAAAGGCCGTTGGAAACAGTGCCCTTCATCAGCCGTTGCACCTCGTTGACGATTCGGTCCACAAAAGGCATGACGCTGTAGGCAAGCGACACTTTTGCACGTTGCTCGAGGTTGCGCTTTTTGTTTTGCAGCACCTGCTGCTCCATAAAGGTTGTCTGCTCACGCAGTTCCTCGCCTTGCTCCTCGAAAAGCTGTGTGCGCTCAGTGGTTTTCTGCTTCCATACCTGAAGGGGTTCGAGCAAAGAAACGATGGAGAAGTCGCGGTCCTTCTTCCTGCGCATGCGGTGGAACCAATAGAGCAAGGCTATGAGCAGCCCTATCATGAGCACTACGGCAAGAAGCATCAGGTTGAGCAGGCGCGACGAGTGTTTCAACTGGTCGTAGCGGGCCTCGAGCTGACGGTCCTGACGCGTCTGTTCCTGCATGTCGAGGTAGATGTTGCGGTTCTGGTCGCTACGCTTCTTATCGTCAATGGCCGAATAGACAAGGCTGAGCTGCTCGCGTATACTGGCCACAAGGTCCGGGGCACGATTGATGACGGTGTCCTTCTCGAGGGCATTGAACAGGCAGATCTCAGCCGACTGATAGTCACCAATACCCCAGAAGCACTCGGCCAAGGTTCGATAGGCGCCTGCCGTCTGGTAGACGTCGCCATAGGCACTGAACTTCTCAAGGGCCTGCTGCGCAAGATAGCCCGCCAGCAGCGTGTCGGGCATGTTGGCCGGATTGACGAGTGCCAAGGCCGGGGCGTTATTGGCCACGAAGGAATTCAGGAAGTTGATGTTCTCGAGGTGTTCGCTCATGCCCTGAAGCGACTGAGCCTCGAAGAAGGGATAGTTGTGGGCAATGGACAGCTGATAGCAACGCACCAGATAGGAGAACTCGGCATCGGCAATGGCATCTTGGGTTTCCTCGTGGATGATGCCGCCCGAGCCGACGTTGTAGAGATAGTTCAGCATCTGAGCCGTATCGTTCTGAAGGTCGACTTCCTTCTCGACGTTGAGAATGGCCTCGGCCGACTGCTCCGTGAGACCTACATAATAAAAATAGGTGGAGAGAACGATGTAGTACTCGCTCTCGGCATAAGCCATACGGCTACGCTGATGTTCGTCAAGCCGGTGCTCTTCCTCCTTGATACGATGAATGCGCCGCTGCGCTCGAACGCTGTAGTCGTAGAAGAGCTTGTTCTTCGACTCTCGCTGGCAGAGACGCATGCGCTGAACATCAGCAATAAGTTGCTCGATGAGGTTGTCGGTCGTGATGCTATCGAGCAACGCATAAGCACGATCGTAGTTCATCCTGCCGATGTGGTAGAATGCCAGATTGTTGAGGGCCTCAGCCTTTCCGTCGCTATAGCCATCGGCAAGGGCCAATGCCTGCTCAGCATAGACGCGAGTGGAATCGAGCGAGCGATAATGGAACTGGTAGGCACGCTCATTCAGCATGTCGACTTCGTCGTTTCGACGCTCCTGACATGCCGACAGGAATAGAATAAAGAAAACAAAAAGCCCCAATCTCCTACCCTTCCCGAAAAGGGAGGAGAGCGTCATGCCAGATGTAAGTCGAATGATGTTCATCCTGATTATGCATACGACTCCCCCTCACACTGTTGGTGAGAGGCAGGAGATTGAGGAAATAAGAATTGTTCTTTCGGGAACAGGTTTGCGTCAGGCACGTGCCTTGGCGATGTAGCCTAAAGCCTCGCGGCACTTGTCGGTGACGTACTGCCAGTCGCCAGCCTGAACCTTGTCCTTGGGGAAGAGCTTGGAGCCCATGCCCACGCAATAGACGCCAGCCTTGAACCAACGGGTGAGGTTATCCTCGTCGGGCGACACGCCACCCGTTACCATGATCTTCGACCAAGGCATGGGAGCCTTCAGGCCCTTCACCATGTTGGGACCTACGACGTCGCCTGGGAATACCTTCGTCAGGTCGCATCCCATCTCCTGAGCCTTGCCTATCTCGCTGACAGTCATGCATCCGGGGCAATAGGGAACGAGACGACGATTGCAGACAGGGGCAATGTCGGGATTGAAGAGCGGGCCCACCACGAAGTTAGCGCCCAGCTGGATGTAGAGAGCTGCCGTGGGAGCATCGACCACCGAGCCAATGCCAAGAGCAAGCTCGGGGCACTCCTTGTCGGCCCACTTCACAAGCTCGCCAAACACTTCCTGTGCGAAGTCGCCGCGATTGGTAAACTCAAAGGCACGAACGCCACCCTCGTAGCAAGCCTTCACGACGTTCTTGCAGGTTTCAAGATCCTTGTGGTAGAAGACGGGCACCATGCCTGTCTCACCTATCTTGGCCATGACGGCCAATTTATCGAATTTAGCCATAATATGTCTGTTGATTGTTTTCTAATTTCTTGTTTCACGCTTAAAGTACATCGTGCCCTGGTCAACGCATACCAGTTCCCACCCCTCAAAGCCAAGATTATTGAGCTTCTCCTCGCGGTTGAGGATAGGGGTGATGATCTTATATTCAAACTGCTTCATACTCGTAAGAATGAGTTGTTGATGATGATTGACAGATTCTTCCTGCGTTTCGTAAACGGACTATCGCTGCACACGGCCGTTGGCATTGCCGCCAGCGAGGCTTTCCACCTCAGCAGCAGAAACAAGGTTGAAGTCGCCAGGTATGGTGTGCTTCAGGGCACTGGCAGCAACGGCAAACTCGAGAGCCTCGCCCTGAGTAGCCTTGGTCAGCAATCCATGAATGAGTCCACCGGAGAACGAGTCGCCTCCACCCACGCGGTCGATGATGGGGTTAATCTCGTAGCGCTTCGACTGATAGAACTCCTTACCATCGAAGATCAGGGCCTTCCAGCCATTGTAGCTGGCCGAGAACGATTCGCGCAACGTGGACACGACATACTTGAAACCAAACTCCTCGCGCATCTGACGGAAGATTCCCTCGTAGCCGCTGGCATCCGTCTGACCGCCTTCCACGTCAGCATCGGGCTTGAAGCCGAGGCAGAGCTCAGCATCCTCCTCATTACCAATGCACACGTCGACATACTTCATCAGGGGACGCATCACGCTGATGGCCTTCTCGCTGGTCCAAAGCTTCTTGCGGAAGTTCAGGTCTACCGACACCATTACGCCATGACGCTTGGCAGCCTCGCAGGCAAGGCGGGTCAGCTCAGCAGCACGGTCGCTGATGGCTGGGGTAATGCCGCTCCAATGGAACCACTGGGCACCCTCCATGATGGCATCGAAGTCGAAGTCCTCGGGCAGAGCCTCGGCGATGGATGAGTGGGCACGGTCGTAGATGACCTTCGAAGGACGCATCGAAGCACCCGTCTCGGCATAATAAAGGCCCACGCGGTCGCCACCACGAGCCACGAAGTCGGTGTTGACTCCATAGCGACGAAGGGCGTTCACAGCTATCTGGCCAATCTCGTGCTTAGGAAGCTTCGAGACGAAGTAAGCATCATGGCCATAGTTGGCCAGGCTTACTGCCACATTAGCCTCACCACCACCAGGGATGATGCGGAATGACTCACTCTGAATAAAACGATCGTTGCCTTGCGGCGAAAGGCGGAGCATAATCTCGCCAAGTGTTACAATTTTAGCCATATTCTATTCAATTAACAGATTGTCGTCAAACCGAAAAACACATGCTTGCAATGGCTCAAATGGCATCCACAGCGCAGCATTTGGCCCGCACGCAGTCTTTTCTTGCTTGCAAAATTACGAATATTTTTTGACTCTACCAAACTCATCTCATTATTTATTTGGTGGTTTCGCCATTTTTTTATACTTTTGCATAATCAAAAAAACACTTCGTTTTACAAACATGTCGCAGAAGATAAGAATCAAAGACATCGCCCTGAGGGCTGGCGTATCGGTGGGCACCGTGGACCGTGTGCTCCACGAGCGCCCCAACGTATCGAAAGATGCACGCGAGAAGGTCGAGAAAGCCTTGGCCGAAATGGATTACAAGCCCAACGCCTACGCATCGGCATTGGCCTACAACCGACAATATTGCTTCCACGTACTGTTACCCAAGCACGAGCAGGAGGCCTATTGGGACGAGATTGAGGAGGGTGCCACGCGTGCCATGGAGGCACGGCGCGACTTCCACGTCGATGTTGAATTCAGCTACTACGAGCGCTTCAACGACGACTCGTTCAGCGAACAGGCACAGCTCATCCTCGACGCAAAGCCCGACGGAGTGGTCATTGTGCCGGCAGACCTCACTACGACACGCCTGCTGACCGACCAGCTGCACGAACGCCACATACCCTTTGTGCTGCTCGACTCGTACATGCCCGACCTGAAGCCGCTCTCTTTCTATGGGCAAGACTCCTTTGCCAGCGGCTACTTCGCTGCCAAGGCGCTTATGATGATAGCCTCGACCGAAGAGGAGATCATGCTCATGAAGATTACCAAGGATGGCAAAGTCACCAGCAAGCAGCAGGCTAACCGCGAAGTGGGCTTCCGCCACTACATGGCCGACCACTACCCTAACGTGGTAATCACCGACCTTGAATTGCCTTTGGGCGATACGCGCAAGCACTACGGGCAGAAGCTCGATGCCTTCTTCAATCAGCATCCACGCGTCCACCACTGCATCACGCTGGGTTCGAAGGCGCACATCGTGGGCGACTTCCTGCTGAAGACAAATCGCCGCAACATACAGATCATGGGCTACGACATGGTGGCCAAGAATGCACAATGCCTGCGCGAGGGCAGCATCTCGTTCCTCATTGCGCAGCATGCCTACCAACAGGGCTTTTCGTGCATCGAGACGCTGTTCATGGCCGTCGTATTGAAGAAGAAGGTCAGCGCCGTCAACTACATGCCTATCGAACTTCTGATGAAGGAGAACGTCGAGTTCTATCGCCGAAACCAGCTCTGATTAAAGGAAGTAAAGGAAGTTAAGGGAGTTAAAGAAGTTAAGGGACAAAACTAAAAGCATAATAATATCATCTATCATCATGAAACAAGCAAGCTATATCCGCATCAATCCTGCTGACAGCGTAGTCGTGGCATTGCGCCCAATGAAGAAGGACGAGGTCGTCGAAGTGGGCAACATCGTCGTGAAACTGAAAGAAGACGTGCCGGCAGGCCACAAGATTCTGCTGAAGGACACGCCCGCAGGCAAGGACATCCTGAAGTATGGCTATCCCATCGGCCATGCAGCCATCGACCTCGAAGCTGGCCAATGGGTGAACGAGAACAACCTGAAGACCAATCTGAAGGGAACGCTCAGCTACGAATATCATCCGGTAAACGAGGAACTCAGCATCCCTCTTGAGGACAAGACCTTCAAGGGCTTCGTGCGAAAGAACGGCGAAGTGGGCATCCGCAACGAAGTGTGGATCGTGCCCACCGTGGGCTGTGTCAACGGTATTGCCGAACGGCTGGCTGACCTCATGAACAAACAGCGCAGCGAGAAGAGCGTGAAGGTGCATGCATGGCACCACAACTACGGCTGTTCACAGCTCTCCGACGACCACGAGAACACCCGCAAGATACTGCGCGACATCGTCCTGCACCCCAATACTGGCGGCGTGCTAGTCCTCTCACTGGGATGCGAGAACAACCAGCCCGAGGACTTCATGGCCATGCTGGGCGACTACGACAAGGAGCGCGTCCGGCTGATGGTCACCCAGCGTGTGGAAGGCGATGAGATAGATGAAGGCCTGCGCATTCTCGACGAGCTTTGTGCCCTTGCCGACGACGACCAGCGCGTAGACGTACCTGCCTCCAAGCTGCGTGTAGGACTGAAGTGTGGCGGCAGCGATGGTTTCTCGGGCATCACGGCCAATCCTCTGGTGGGAGAGTTCAGCGACTGGCTCGTAGCACAAGGTGGCACCAGCATTCTGACTGAGGTGCCTGAGATGTTTGGTGCCGAAACCATCCTCATGAACCGTTGCCGCAACGTTGAGCTGTTCGACCAGACAGTGGCACTCATCAACAACTTCAAGGAGTATTTCCTGTCGCATGGCGAACCCGTGGGCGAGAACCCGTCGCCAGGCAACAAGGCTGGTGGCATCTCCACGCTGGAGGACAAGGCTTTGGGATGCACGCAGAAGTGTGGACGTGCTCCCGTGAGTGGTGTGCTGGCTTATGGCGACCGTCTGAACACCAACGGCTTGAACCTGCTCTCGGCACCGGGCAACGACCTCGTTGCCGCAACGGCATTGGCTTCGGCTGGCTGCCAGATAGTGCTCTTCACCACAGGTCGCGGAACGCCCTTCGGCACCTTTGTGCCCACCATGAAGATTTCTACCAATAGCGACCTGTTCCATCGCAAGTCCAACTGGATTGACTTCAATGCGGGACGTCTGGCTGAAGGCATGCCGATGGACGAGCTTCTGCGTGAGTTCATCGACTACATCCTGCGTGTGGCCAGTGGCGAGAAAGTGCAGAACGAGCGCAACGGCTATCGTGAAATCAGCATATTCAAGAACGGAGTGACGCTGTAGCGGAATGAAACCCACCCCTTCCTGCCCTCCGTCGCGAATGGGGGATTCGCTCCCCTTTGTGGGGCCGCAGCCACTTCGGTGGCTGCTCTGAAGACCCCAGTCGCCCAAAGGGAGGGGGCTTTGAAGAGCCTTGGAGGGCAACGTGCAGGGGTACGGCTTGGGGGTACGGCTTTCGGGGGTACGAGGGTACGGAGGTACGAGATTACTCTTGTTCTCTGAACAACCCGACTTCCAGAGATAACGGAAGGCGAAGCTAACCTCGTACCGGCGCACCACCGTACCTCCGCACACCGAAAAGTAAGGATGTAAAAAACATCCGAAACTTCAATTATAAATAAAAACACTTGGAACGAATCAGCAACAAGAAAGGTCTCTGGGCATTGTCGCCGCTCATGGTGTTCATAGTCCTCTATCTTGTCACATCGCTTGTGGCAGGCGACTTCTATAAGGTGCCCATCACCGTGGGCTTCCTGGTGGCCAGCATCTATGCCATCGCCGTCTCCGGTGGTTTCGCCCTACCCTTCGGGCGCAGGTCGGCGCTGCCCCTTTCGAAGCGCATTGCCACCTACAGCCGCGGGGCTGGTGCCGAGAACATGATGCTCATGCTGTGGATATTCGTCATGGCAGGAGCCTTCGCCTTTGCCGCCAAGACCATGGGCAGTATCGATGCGACGGTGAACCTGACGTTCAGCGTCCTGCCAGGCAACATGCTGCTGCCAGGTCTTTTCATTGCCGCCTGCTTCATCTCTCTGAGCATCGGCACCAGCGTAGGCACCATCGTGGCCCTTGTGCCCATTGCAGCAGGCGTTGCCCAGACCACAGGCACGAGCATTGCCATGATGACGGCCGTCGTGGTGGGTGGTTCGTTCTTTGGCGACAACCTCTCGTTCATCTCCGACACCACCGTCGTGGCCACGCAGACGCAAGGCTGCAAGATGAGCGACAAATTCCGCGTGAATGCCTTCATTGTCGTACCGGCTGCCCTGGCCATCATGCTCGTCTACGTCTTCATCGGACAGGACATCTCCACGCCAGCCGACGTGCCCACGGTCAGCATTTTGAAGGTATTGCCCTACATCGTCGTACTGCTCTGCGCCATCTTGGGCATGAACGTCATGGCGGTATTGGCCATAGGACTGACCTTGACGGGCATCATCGGCATCGCACAAGGCACTTACGACCTCTACGGGTGGTTTGGTGCCATGGGCGAAGGCATCCTCTCCATGGGCGAGCTCATCATCATCACGATGATGGCAGGCGGGCTGTTGGAAATCATCCGCGAAAACGGGGGCATCGACTACATCATCCAAAAGATGACGGCCCACATCCACGGCAAGCGTGGAGCCGAGCTGGCCATAGGCGTCCTCGTGGCACTTGTCGACCTTTGCACGGCCAACAACACCGTGGCCATCATCACCGTAGGCCCCATAGCCAAGCAGATAGGCGACCGCTATGGCGTCGACAACAGGAAGTGTGCTTCCATCCTGGACACGTTCTCCTGCTTCATGCAGGGCGTCATCCCCTATGGTGCCCAGCTGCTCATGGCAGCAGGACTTGCCGAAATCAACCCCGTGAGCATCGTGCCATTCCTCTACTACCCCTTCGCCATCGGCCTGGCAGCACTCCTGGCCATCCTGTTCCGTTATCCACGCCGCTACTCATGAACATCATACAACGCAACTTCTTCCGGCTACTGCGCTCGGGCGCTCTCAACGAGTTCGTAAGCCTTGAACCCATGTCGCACTACAAATGGCAACAGCTGGGCAACCTTGTC
>JAEEGL015294883.1_pt1 | contig 10943 bp, 7 predicted proteins | sample 9134231 | NCBI WGS metagenome assembly JAEEGL01 (sample SAMN16246548, study PRJNA631951) | gut metagenome | biome: gut microbiome; feature: rumen; material: fiber-attached | host: Bos | place: Iran: Karaj | collected 2018-10 | reverse complement strand
TGCCTCTACGAAATCGCCAAGGGATGCACATGGCCAGGTAAAGAAGATATCAGGCATCTCGTTAGCTGATACAGCAGCCTTGATCTTGGTCTTGTAGGACTGGTTCTCAAAAGCTTCCCATGTGAAGTTAACATTGGGATACTTCTCAGCCATGTCTGCGATAGCTGCTTCGTAAGAATGACGATTGGAGTCACTCTCTGTGGCGATACACCACATTGTCAGATCGATCTGCTCACCTGAAGCAGCTGTCTCTTCGGGAGCATCTGTCTTGGGAGTCTCAGCCTCTTCGCTCTGAGTTACAGGCTGCTCTGCTGCAGCCTCGGGTGCTGTCTCAGCGGGCTGAGCAGTTGTTGCTGCCTCACCGCATCCGAAAAGGGAAAGAACCATAGCCCCCGTCAGCAGTGTAGATAAAACTTTTTTCATTTTCATAACACCTCTCCTTTGTAAAAAATGGTTTAGGCAGTACGTCCTGCCGGTTCTATTCATGGCGCAAAGCGCTCAGAATCATGATGATCAGGGCTTATTCGCCCTCCTTCTGTGTGGGAACCATGGGCCACGGATAATCGATCGTCAGCTCATCCCCCTCCAGTTCGTAATATAGGTAAGCGTCCTGCAGCGGATCGTCATACATGAGTTTGATGCATTTCTGCTCTTCATCAACGCTGTAGCTTCCGTAGAAGATATTGTCCTCGCTGAACTTACCTTCCTCGGTAAACTGGTATGACCAGCCGTTGTCCTGAGTCCACAGGCCAACAACGCCGTCTCCGTCACTGCCGGAACGATGATATACGGATTTCTCGTAGAGAATGATATTGTCTCCGTCCTTGACATAATGAAGCTGAGTGGATTCGTCTTTGGTTTTCAGGTAGATATAAGAATCGTCTCTCTTATACTTGTATTCATCACCCTTGTAAGTGGCCTTGCCGTTACTATAAAGAGCAAGCACCTCCTGTGTTGGTTCATGATTGTACGCCCAGCTCTCGGTCTTTCTGCCGCAGCCGGTAAGAGACAAAAGAGACAAAAACAAGACTGTCCCCGCTACCAATTTCTTCATTTTCATAACTTTAACTCCCATATCAACTAATTGATAAATACATGATAATAAAAAAAATGTGCATAATTAATGTAAATCTTTTACATCATTAAGCACATTTTTTACTTATTGTACACAAAAATACTAGTCCTCGGATATTTTTTGTGCAAGTTTAAAATATTTTACCTGTTTGTTACATTACTCTTCGTCATCATCAGGGGCTGTAAGATCCTCATTGTTGACCAGCTCGCCCTCAACCTTCTCCACATACATGTGGCCGTCAAGATGATCAAGCTCATGGCAGATGGCTCTTGCAAGAAGCTCCTCGCCCTCAACAATATACTCGTTCATATCAAGGTCATAAGCCTTGGCCTTGACGTAATTGGGTCTTGTAACGATTCCGGACTTACCGGGAAGTGAGAGACATCCCTCATATCCTGTCTGCTCTCCGTCTGTCTCAAGGATCACGGGGTTGATCATGATAAGTGGCTGATCTCCCTCGGGAGATACGTCAATAACAACCAGTCTCTTAAGGATTCCAACCTGAGGTGCGGCAAGTCCAACGCCGTTAGCGTCATACATGGTTTCAAGCATGTCATCAACAAGCTCTCTTATTCTTGGAGTAACCTCCTTGATCTCCTTACAGGGACGTGCAAGGACGTCATCTCCGTATTCTCTAATGGTTCTAAGTGCCATATCGGCCTCCTTTTCGTTTAATTATTTCTTTAGTATCCGTTAACGGGATCAAAGTCAAACTGTATGGTGATATTCCTAAGTTTACCGGAATCCTCCAGCATTCGGACATATTTCTCCACATTGTCCTTCAGTCTGACCAGGCCCTCATAATCATCAAGTTTAACATAAATTGCCAATCTGTAAACATCATTAATTTTGCTGATGCTTCCAAAAGCAGGTCCTATGAAAATTGCTCCGGGAATCCTTTGCTGTTCCATAAGGGCGCGAAGTCTGTTTGCAAAGGCCATGGATTCATTTTCATCCTTGCCCTGAATCTGCAGAGACATCATATGCGAAACCGGTGGATATCTGAGAAGGTCCCTGTAGCCGATCTCTTCTTCATAAAAAGCGTCATAATCCTGCCTTGCCGCAGTCACAATGCTGTAGTGCTCGGGCTGATAGCTCTGTATCACCACATTGCCGGGCTTATCTCCTCTTCCGGCTCGTCCCGCAGCCTGGGTCAGCAGCTGGAAGGTTCTCTCGCTGGCCCTGTAATCATTGGCATAGAGAGACATATCCGCAGCCAGTATTCCCACCAGCGTCACATCCGGGAAGTCGTGTCCCTTAACGATCATCTGTGTTCCCACCAGTACATCTGCTTCTTTGTTGGCAAAAGAAGAAAGTATCTTATCATAGCTTCCCTTAGTCCTGGTGGTATCGGCATCCATTCGAAGTACTCGTGCCTCAGGCCAGAACTTTTTGACCTCGTCCTCTATCTGCTGGGTGCCTGCTCTGAAGGCTGATACATACTTGGAGCCGCACTTCGGACATATCCTCGGCTTGGCCTCCTCATAGCCGCAGTAGTGACAGACAAGTCTGCCGCCTCTGTGCTCCGACAATGAAACATCGCAGTGCGGGCACTTAAACACATGTCCGCAGGCTCTGCAGGAAACAAAGCCCGCCAGACCTCTCCTGTTGATAAAGAGCATGGTCTGCTCACCGCGTCTTAATCTGTCATCAATAAGTTCCTGAAGTCTCCTTGAAAAGATGGAGCGGTTGCCGCTTCTAAGCTCAAGCCTAAGGTCTGCCACCTCAACTGCAGGAAGTGTTCCACCGGTAAGTCTTCTTTTTAACTCAAATAGTCTGTATTCACCGCTCTTTGCTCTGTAATAGGATTCAAGAGAAGGTGTGGCGGATCCGAGAACCACGGCCGCTCCGCCGGGAACGAGTTTTCCCAGCTCTATGGCGGTTTCCCTTACATGGTACTTGGGCATGGTCTCGCTCTTATATGAAGATTCGTGTTCCTCATCAATAATTATTATTCCCAGGTTGGGAAAAGGCGTAAAAAGAGCGGATCTGGGTCCTATGATAATATCTATGTCCCCGGTTCTTGCTCTCTCCATCTGATCGAACTTCTCTCCCGGTGAAAGGGAAGAATTCATTACGGATACCCTGTCTCCGAAATGTCTGTAGAATCTCATAAGGGTCTGATAGGTCAGGGCGATCTCAGGGATCATAACAATGGCCTGTCTGCCCCTTTTTATCATATCGTCGATAAGAGCAATATAAACTTCAGTCTTGCCGCTTCCTGTGATTCCATGGATGAGATAGGTATCTCTTTTGCCACTATCAAAGTCCTGAGAAACCGTATCAACGATGTATTGCTGCTCGGGACTAAGGGTCTTGGCGCCGTATCTGGAACCGTCGCCGGCAACGGGTTTTCTGAAGTATTCTTCCTCTTCTATGGAAATAACGCCCTTATCCTGAAGGCTCTTAAGAGTTGCTGCCGTGACATTGAGTTTGTCCGTGATAAGCTCGTAAGGGATTCGTTCATCGGGAGTTTCAAGAAGCTCCTTCATTACTCTTTCCCTGGCCTTCTGATTCTTTTTGCCGGCGCATTCATAATAATATTCCTTGGCTTCTCGCAAAGGCATATGTAGAGAAACGAACTTGCGGGTCTGTCTGTTCTGCTTTTTGACAGAAGGAAGAACTGTTCGAAGAGCTGCGATCATTGTGGATCCATACTGCCTCTTCATCCAGGCTGCAAGCTTGATGGAAATATCCTCTGCGGAAACAAGTTCCGTGGAGATTCCGGTTATCTCTTTAATCTTGGCAGGATCATACTCAGCCTCATCGGTCAGCTCTATGACATAGGCCTTCCTTGGAGTATTGCCCTTACCAAAGGGGACATTGACGCAGTCGCCGATCTCAACGGTATCACGAAGAAAAGAGGGAACCCGGTACTGGAAGAGTCTGTCCACCTTCTCATGGGATATATCTATTATTACGTTTGCATACTCATAAGAAGCCACGACTCTCCTCCTTTCCGGTAGATTATGATCACATTCGCTGTCTGTTTTGATTAATTTAAGCAACCTCATTATCAGTTTTTTACTGATAACCAATATCAAAAAAACTGTTAGTGCAAAATAATTCGAATTAATTTTAATCTGCTTATACGTTTAAGAAATCATTTTAAGATTTCTTTTCAGACTTTTTTCAGATTTTATTTATTTTCTTTCCTCAAGGATTTCCTGAATGAGTTCTCTCTCATCCATGTGGTACTTAACTCCCTTAATCTCCTGGTAGTCCTCGTGGCCCTTGCCGGCAAGAACAATGATATCGCCGTGTTCGCCGTGATCGATAGCATAGGCGATGGCTTCTTTTCTGTCGGTTATCTTGATGTATTTGCCGTCGGTCTTCTTCATTCCTGTCTCGATATCGTTCATGATATCCTCAGGCTCCTCGAATCTTGGGTTGTCGGAGGTAATGATGGTAAAATCTGCGAACTTGCCGCTGACTTCACCCATCTCAAAACGGCGAAGCTTACTTCTGTTACCACCGCAGCCAAATACACTGATAAGTCTGTTGGGATGATACTCCCTAAGGGTGGAAAGAAGGCTCTTTAAGGCCATTGCATTGTGAGCATAGTCAATCATAAGAGTAAACTCATCAGATACCTTGACCATCTCAATTCTGCCTTTTACCTTGGCTTCCTTAAGAGCTGCAGCGATCTCCTCAGGTGTGCAGTCAAAATGTCTTGCTACGGCAATTGCGCAGAGTGCATTGTATACGCTGAATTTGCCGGGAGTTCTGATCTCTGCATGCATATCAAGAAGCCCCTCTGTGTCAAAGAAAACTCCGAGCTCGCCGGGCTTTCTGATATAGGCAAGGTTGATGGCTCTAAGGTCTACGCCCTCGTTAAAGCCATAGGTCTCAACTTCGCAGGTGTGGCCTTCTAAAATGTCATCAGTATGAATGTCATCACCGTTGCAGATACCTACTTTGCACTGTTTGAAAAGAAGGCCCTTGCAGTGCATATAGTCCTCGAAATCCTTGTGCTCATTGGGACCGATATGATCGGGCTCGATATTGGTGAAAATACCAAGGTCATAGATAAAGCCCTGACTTCTGTGAAGCATAAGGCCCTGTGAGGAAACCTCCATAACTACGCTGTCGCAGCCGGCCTCCACCATTTTGGCCATGTATTTCTGAAGGTCATAGGATTCGGGAGTGGTGTTCTCGGCATGAATATGCTCATCTCCGATTATAACCTCAATTGTACCGATAAGTCCCACTTTGTGACCTGCATTCTCAAGCATGCTCTTGATGAGGTAGGTTGTGGTGGTCTTGCCCTTGGTTCCGGTGATTCCTATGGTCTTAAGCTTCTGGGCGGGATGATCAAAATATGCGGCAGAGATAAATGCCATTGCATATCTTGTATCCTCAACTCTTATAACCGGCATAGTGCAGCCCTCGGGAAGCTCAACCTCATGCTCTGCTACGATTGCTGCGGCCTTTTTCTCTGCGGCCTGTGCAGCGCAGGAATGTCCATCAAAATTTGCTCCCTTAATACAGATGAAAAGGGATCCCTCACCAATCTTTCTGTTGTCGTTGACAACATCCTGTATTTCCACAGACTCGGGATTAACGATTGTATCACTGTTTCCTGCAGTAACACTGTAGTTAAGTTTATCCAGCAGTTTTGAAAGTTTCATTTTTGCACCTCCGCTTAGCTAAATATAGTTTGTTCAATACTTTATTTAATCTTTAAATTAGCTTACAATGGGCTAATTCTAATTTTTATATTTTTGACACAATTTATTCACAATTATTTGATAATATAATTACATGAAGTGAACACATGAAGTGTTCGCTATCTCCCCCTCATAAGAAACCGCAGGCACACGCATCCGCGTGTGTTTTTGTGGTTTATGGGGGTCTTTTTTGCTTAGACTCTTCAGCAGTAATCATTCATCACAATCTGAAGACTGTCTCTTCCCATGTAACTGTTTATATCAGGATAATAGGCAATGCTTATCTTCATTTCACCGTTACCCATTCCATCATATAATGCGTCAACAGCATCGCTTCCATATCTGTCCCTGAGGAACCCATGCCACTTTTCCATGTCCCCAAAGTACATCATCTCATATCTGTAGCCACTGTCGTCTGTAACGGTATATTTGCCGCAATTTTTGTTTTTGCCAAGGATCCTTCCGGATAACAGTGCAACATTTTTCTGGGCAAAGAGGGGCTTGGTATTGCCGTTCCCAAAGGGTTCAAGCCTGGAGAACTCTCTTACAAGATCCATGGAGGCATAACGAAGCGGCATCGCAATATCAATATGGATCACAGGCTCAAAATCAGCACCTTCCAGCGTGCAGTTCTGATTAAGTCTCTTTCTGAGTTCATCTATGTTCTCCTTGGGAAGGGAAAGTCCTGCAGCCATCTTGTGTCCGCCGAACTTGGTAAACAGCTCCTTGCAGGCGCTTAATTCCTCGAACATATCAAACTTCTCGATTGACCTTCCGGAGCCTTTGGCACCGCCATCTGCGGCCTCTGTAAGGATAATTGTGGGTCTGTAATACTTCTCCTTGATCTTGCCTGCAACAATTCCGGCAATGGACTCGTGGATGTCCGGAAGATATGCAACGATTACCTTGGGCATGCCCTCCTTGCGGATAGCCTCCTCCACCATCTCTGTGGCCTCGTCTACACCCTCTTTAGTCAGGTCCTTCCTGCTGTCGTTGAGGTTCTTAAGATCCTCTGCTATCTTGGCAGCCTCGCTCTCATCTTCCTCTGTAAAAAGAGCCAGTGCCCTGCTGGCAAGCTCAAGTCTGCCTGTGGCATTAAGGCAGGGACCGATAACGAAGCCGTAGTGATATACGGAAATCTTGTTTTCATCAAGAGAGTTAACATGGATAAGTGCCCTAAGGCCCTTATTTTTGGTCTTACCAATTAGTCTTAAGGATTCCTTGACGATAATCCTGTTCTCATCCCTAAGCTCCATAACATCGCATACGGTGGCTATTCCTGCAAATATCAGCATCTCGGTAAAAAAGTCGCCAAAACTGTGCTCTGCATCCTCAAATTTAGCTGATAATACCTGAAGGAACTTGTAAGCCACAACAGCTCCGCATATCTCCTTGAAAGGGTAACTGCCCTCATTCCTTTTAGGATCGATAACTGCATCTGCGGGTGGAAGAATCTCTTTTCTTGCTGCAAGGTCGCCACCTTCGGCTCCTTCAAAGGGAACCTCATGATGGTCTGTAACCACTACAGTCATTCCCAGTTCCTTGGCATGTGCAATCTGCTCTGCGGCTGCAATTCCGTTATCACAGGTAATTATCGTATCGATTCCTTCAGCGTAGGCGTTGTCAACCAGCTTGACACTAAGGCCGTAGCCGTCCTTCATTCTGTCAGGCAGAACGCAGTCCACGTCTCCACCAAAGAGCTTAAGTCCTGAAACAAGAATATAGGATGAGCAGATACCGTCCACATCGTAATCACCGATTACTCTTATCTTAGCTCCGGCCTGAATCTTCTCATACATAACCTCCGCGCCCTTGTCCATATCGGCCATACCCGAAGGATCATGGAGATTCTCAATACCGGCATTCAGATACTCATCAATTTTCTCATCGCTGCACTGAGTCTTCTCAAACTCCCTATTGGTAATTAGTCTATTTGCAATAAGTCTGGCGGTTATGGGAGAAATCCCGAACTTTCGGGAGATTCCTTCGAAATCCGCATTCTTATTAGCTACCATCCATTTTGACATAAATCGCACCATTCCTACATATCAAATCATGTGTTCCATTCGGCATTTTCTGCTAAACACACGTAGTTTGATTATACAGCAAAACGAGAATAATTCCCACTGGGGTGTGAGGAGGACGGGAGAAACGATGGAGGAAAGGAAGAAGGTCCGAGGCGATGGAAATTTTGTCATAACCCATTGGGAATCCATGGCATTTCATCCAGCCAAACGGTCTCATATCGACTTCGCTCAGAACAATCGACCGTTTACCTGCCTGAAACGCTCATGTATTCACCTCAGCGTTATAAGACAAAATTTTCATCGCCTCGAACCTCCTCCCCTTCCTCCATCGTTTCTCCCTGTGCTATGACAGCCTCCACCGGGATTATTGCTGCCGATTGCGCTACTGATCAAATCTGCTTTAGTCCAGGCAGAAAATACCTCATTCCACCTGCAATCTCCTTGCGCATCCCCTCCGGGCATGCGTGGGAATCGCTACGCGATTCCCCTGGATTGCAGCCCATGGGATGTCGGATCCGGACGCCTTTTTTTGAATGCGCAGCGCCCAGGACAAGGTGAAAAGATTGTATTTAGTGTCAGAAGTCAGGGAAACTACGAAAGGCCGGGAGGATGGCTTGCAGCAAGGAAAAGTTTGTCTTAGAACGTTGAGGTGAATTTATGAGTGCCGCAGACAGACAGCCCTGTGAGTGTTCTGAACAGGGTGAAATGAGCAGGACTGTCTGGATGGGGTGCCATAAATTCCCGATAGGTTCTGACAAAATTTTCCTTGTTGTAAGTCATTCTTCCGGCCTTTTGCAGTTTTCCCGTCCTGGAATCAATATTCTTGGTCTTGTCCTGGGCGCGTCCTCAATAAAAAAAGGGCGCCGGATCGGCGCCCCATAAATTATGCTGCTTTGTTGAAGAATGTCTTGAACTTCGTCTTCAGATCATACCACATCGGAGATGCAATAAAGATTGAAGAATAAGTACCGCAGATAACACCAACCATCAGAGGAAGTGCAAATGCCTTAATATCAGCTACACCAAAGATGTAAAGTGCAAGTACTGTGAAGAATGTAGTAGCTGATGTGAACAAGCTTCGTGTAAGTGTCTGAGATACTGAGCTGTTAACAAGCTGTGCAAGCTCACCCTTGCTGGTTGCAAGATGCTGGTTCTCACGGATACGGTCGAAGGTAACGATTGTATCGTTGATTGAGTAACCGATGATTGTAAGAACTACAGCGATGAAGGTGCTACCAACTGCAAGTCTTGTAATAGCATAGGATACGATAACAATAAGTGCATCATGTGCAAGAGCGATAATAGCTGCTGCACCGAACTTAATATCCTTGAATCTGATCCAGATGTAGATAAGCATAAGTACCAGAGCTACAAGAAGAGCCTGGATAGCTGCTGTTCTCATCTCACCACTGATTGTTGAGCTGATGGTCTCTGCTGCAACATTCTCAGGAGTTACGTTGTATTTCTCTTCAAGTACGCTCTCGATAGCCTCTCTTGCCTGAACGGAAAGAGTTGTTGTCTTGAAGATAACCTGGTTAGTACCGGATACTGTCTGGATCTGAAGCTCTGAAACACCGGCAGCTGCCTTAAGGTCAGGTGCAACTGTGCTCTCGAGCTCTGAAAGTGTATACTCTCTGTCAAATGTAACGGTTGTAGATGTACCACCTACGAAATCAAGGCTGTAGTTGAATGCTCCCTTGCCCTGTGCTCCGTTAACTGCCATGAAGATGATACCTACAGCAACGATGGCTGCTGATACAGCATAGAAGATCTTTCTCTTTGATACGAAATCAATTACGTTAACCTTCTTAGCCTTGCCGTAGAACTTAACATCCTGAATACCAATTCCGTAAAGGATTGATGTGATGCATCTTGTAACAACAAGCGCTGTGAACATTGAAAGGATGATACCAAGCATAAGTGTCTCAGCGAATCCCTTGATGGAACCTGTTCCGCCGATACGAAGAACTACTGCAACGATAAGTGTTGTGATGTTACCGTCAAGGATTGATGAAAGAGCCTTGTTGTAACCGTTCTTTCTTGCCAGGTCAACCTGTTTGCCTGCCGAAATCTCCTCACGAATTCTTGAGAAAACAAGAACGTTGGCGTCAACCGCCATACCAATTGAAAGGATAATACCTGCGATACCCGGAAGTGTAAGTGTCATATCAAAAGCGGAAAGAAGGAATACAATAAGTCCGCAGTAGAATGACAGTGCCAGGGATGCTGAAAAACCAAGTATTCTGAAGAATACGATCATGAACAATGCAATAAGTGCGAAACCAACTGCTGCAGCGATCAAACTTGTTCTGATAGCATCCTGACCAAGCTGAGCACCAACTACGTTGGAACGAAGTTCGTTAAGCTGAAGCTTAAGTCCACCGATTCTGATCATTGAAGCGAGGTTCTCTGCTGATTCGAAGCTTGACATACCTGTGATAACAGCCTTGCCGTCTGTGATCGCAGCCTGTACTTTTGGTACGGAAATGAACTCTCCGTCGTAGTAGATACCGATTGTCTCTCCGTTTGCATAAGCCTTGGTAGTTGCATCTGCAAATGCCTGAGCACCCTTCTCTGTGAACTCAAGTGATACAACTGCCTCGTTAGCTCCGTAGGAATCCTGCTGATATGCAGCCTGTGAAGCGGCTACATCCTCACCGGAAAGAACGATTGATCCATCTGCCTGAAGTTCCTCAAGGCTCTTATTGAGTTCGTAGAAAAATCCGTAGGTTGCATCAAGCTGATAGTTCTTGTTACCCTCAGAGTCTGTCTCTGCTATAAAATAAAGATTACCGGGCTGTCCAAGTTCCTCAAGGATCTTGTTCGCATCTGTAACACCCGGAATCTCAATATTGATTCTGTTAGAACCTTCCTGATATACCTGGGCCTCTGTGCTATACTGATCTACACGCTGCTGGAGCTTGTAAATAGTATCAGACATATCCTCTTTATCAGGATTCTCATCACCTACTACCTCGTAAGTGATACTTACACCACCGGCAAGGTCAAGACCCAAATTGATGCTGCTAAGAGATCCTGATTTGTCCTCTCCCAGACCGTTTACCGCTGTGTAACCGATACCCCCAAGAAGCAGCAGTACAAGCAGTAGTGCAACAACATACTTCACGCGTTTCATACTATAATTCCTCCATTATCCTTCTTCGGCCATAG
>JAEEGL014841982.1_pt1 | contig 10943 bp, 17 predicted proteins | sample 9134231 | NCBI WGS metagenome assembly JAEEGL01 (sample SAMN16246548, study PRJNA631951) | gut metagenome | biome: gut microbiome; feature: rumen; material: fiber-attached | host: Bos | place: Iran: Karaj | collected 2018-10 | reverse complement strand
TGTTGCAAGTAGATCTCTAATTTCAATCGTATCTATTATATACCACTGTCACAGTATAATGTATATATTTTTGAAAAAGTTTGCAGAAAAACACAAGAAGTGGTGGTTTTCGATGGTTGACAGAAGATGGTTATACGGAGATATAAGAAAACCCCGGGCCGTTTTGCAGTCCGGGGTTCGTTGGTGCGCCATACAGGACTCGAACCTATAAGGAATATTTATTTATCAAGGGTTGTGAGGTACGAGTCATGTTTCGGTGGAATGTTTTAGGAAAACAGCCTGTCAAAATATGCGTCGATGGTATCGTCTACAATTACCCGCTGTTCGGAGAATGTATGCTCGTATACGCTCTTCATAATGTGCGGTGTCTTCCATCCACCCCGCTCCATCGCATACTTCTCCGGGATGTTTAGCTGCATCATCACGGATGCGTTCATGTGACGGAGATCATGGAAGGTGATATCTATTCCAGCCTTGTCCATCAACCTCCGGAACTTGTGGTAGATCTGAGCGTGATTCTGCGGAACGATGTAGGGCTGGTCGTGATCTGCCTGGTCTATGAGTTCCTTCACTCTCGGCGGAATCCTGTGGGTCCTTTTGCTCGCCTGGGTCTTAGCTTCGCTTTTCTCTGTCGGCGTGGAACCAACGTCCACAAGCACTCGGTTTATGGTGATGTAGTCGCCGTGAACATCTTCCCATTTCAGGCCTCGGATCTCCGACATTCTGAATGACATCTGAAACGCCAGCAGGCAGGGGAGTTCTATATCTGTTCCTTTGATCACGTCCGCGACCTGCTGCGGGTTTGGATAGTCCTTCCAGTTCTTCTGACGCTTCGGGAGTCTCACTTCAAACTTTAATCGGCACACGTGCCACAGGGCAGAGGATACGAGGCCCCACTCGTTAGCGACCGTCTTCGGAGAGATCTGTCGACCCTTTCTGCTGATCCTGAGCGACTCGTCGTTAATAGCCTGCTGAACGATCAGTTCTGTCAGATCCGGGACAGGGACCTCCATCAGACTCTGGAATCCATCCTTGCGGAGTTGTTCATATAAGTGGACCGTAGTAGGGGAGAGAGTGCTGCAGAGGGCGATATACTTGTCACAGGCGTCGCCTACGGTCATGGGCTTTTCTATCTCTTCGTGCCTGTTTTCGTTATCCCTATAAATAGCCGCCAGCCGCTCGCACTCGGTCTTCGTGTCAGCGGTGATCCTTTTATAATGCTGCTTGCCGTTCGCATCCTGGTAGTCATACACTCTGATGGTGTACTTTCCGGTTTTCGTTTTCTTCGCTTTTGCCATTGTGTCTACCTCCGTGATATAATGGCTATGGCACTTATGTGCCAACCTTTAAGGTGTGCCGGTCTCTGTCTTTGCGGGTTGAGGCCGGTATGCTTTTTTATTAGACAGATATCGACCGCGGAAAGCGTCCTCCATTACGGTGGAGTCATATGGGTCATCACCATCTATCGTTTTGTCTTCTTCGATCAGGATCTCCAGCAGCTCGCGAAGCTCGGCTCGACGCTCGGCCTCGATCTCCTTGACCGGGCGAGGATCGTCGAAGTCGTTGTGGTAGATGTGCAGCGCCTCATGTAGCCAGGATGCAGCTGCCCGCTTCTCGCTATGTACAGTATTGACCCATACCAGGTACCCTTCACCGTTTTTTACTGGCATAGGGGACGTCGTGCCACCTATGGAATCAGGTCCATCGGCTCTTACGAGTCGTATTTGTAGCCTTACATCGTCTTTGATCGTGAAGTCGTTCATAGTCATTCTCCTTTCTTTCTATGCGGTTGCATCTCAATGGCTTTCTGAAGGTATTTGTCAAACTTATCGTGGTTAATAGGTGCAAAAATTGTCACGCCATTTTTTTCTGTAACGGCAGCAGTAATAGCTCTTTCGACTTCCTGTCCCATTTCTTTCTTTCGCTTTTGGAAGAGAAACTCAACATAGTCTTTTACGTCCTTTTGGACATCGCTGAGGTAAATCAGGTCAGGCTCGGATAGGAAAACAGTTCGATTTTCTGTCTCTCCGTCTTCGTTCTCAATTTCAACTTGAAGCTGAATCCTTGCGGCCACTTGACCCTCTGCATCGGCTGCTCCTGCGAGAATACTTCTTTTCCCTCTTGTATAGGGATCTCCCATAATAGATCCGGTCGGAACAATCGGCGTCCACAAAGGGAAGACGTCTTTGAATTCAGATCCGAAGAGACTTCTGACAGCATCCAGGAAAGCGACATCTAATCCAAAACTATCGCAAGCCTTATCAAGCAGCTTTCGTCCGAGTTCTGTGGTGTAATCGCTTGATACCCTGTATTGTTCGGCCCTCGTTGAAGGGGTCAGCTTCTCAACGTCGATTCCAAACGCATCAGCAATATCATCTAAATATGCTTCAGGGAACCATTTCCCGCGTTTCCATTCTGAGATATAAGACGCTGTGACCTTTGGTTCTTTCCCTTTTTCCTCACGAATCTCGCAGATTCGCCTGGCAAGCTCGCCCTGGGTGTTTTCTTTCGGGTTTTCTCTGTGCCATAGCTTTAGATAGTGGCTGAACGATTCCGTGAAATACTGATCTCGTTGCTCTGTCCACTTTGATTTCATAGTCACAAAACTCCTTTCCACTACGATTTCTTTGATTTAACTGGCTAAAAATGAAGCGAAACCGCCAAAATCGTAGGTCAAATTTATTTCTTTCCTAACAGTTGAAATAGTATTTAAGACTACGATATTATGTTGATGACGGAACTGATGGAGGCGTTTCGCCTTCATCAAAAGTATATATCACTACTATTATGGTATGCAAGGCTTTTTTTAAGAATCTTGCGGAAAGGATGAGACAATGGCGAACAGTACTATCAAGATGCGCCTCATGAAATGCAACATCCGTCAATGGGAACTTGCCAGGAGAATGGGCATCTCTGAGACTACTCTTTATCGCAGACTGCGGGAAGAGCTGCCGAGGGAAGAACGGAACAGAATTCTCTCTATCATTGACGAGATTGTTGCGGAGAGGAAGTAGTCATGGAACTTTTGAAGATCGAGGACATTATGGAGATCCTCGGAGTAGGGCGGGAGGCTGCGACCAATATCGCGAACTTGCCAGGCTGTCCATGTCTGCCCAGGCGAAAGGGTCAGACCTACAGGATCCCTAAGGATGCGTTCCTGGCGTGGATCAGGAGCGGGGATTATGAATAACTATCATGTACCAAAAGAGAACAATCTAAAAGAATGGGCGTTGTACTATGCCCAGCTTGGCCTCGCTGTCTTCCCGCTGCAGCCTCGCGGCAAGGTACCCTTCCTGGACGGAGGGTTCAAGGTTGCGACCAAGGATCCCGCTCAGATCTCGACCTGGTGGACACGCTGGCCTGATGCCAATATCGGCATTGCAACCGGTGCAGCTTCAGGCGGCCTGGTAGTGATCGACGCGGACGTGAACGAAGACGCCGGATATGATGGTGCAGACTCGCTGCGCGAATACGCTGCAGCACATGGACCCTTCCCGGACACGTGCCGGGCCATCACCGGGCGCGGAGGTTACCATGACTTTTACAGGACAACCGAGACGCTGCATAACCGGGCCGGAGTCCTGGAAGGCGTGGACGTCAGAGCCGACGGTGGTTACGTGGTCGCTGCTCCGAGTATCCATCCAAACGGCAGACGCTACACCTGGGAGATCGACCCGGAAGACGCGGAGATCGCGGAGGCGAATGATGCGGTCCTCGAGCTTTGCCGGAGTCGCAAGTCAGGCACCAATGCCAGCGAAGGGTCTGCAGATCAGACGCAGGCGCCTATATTGCCGGGTACCAGGAACGACACGATCTATCGGCTGGCCTGCTCATTACAAGCAAAGGGTCTCACAGACGAGGCGATCCGGGCAGCGGTCGTCGCTGAGAACGATGCACGATGCGTTCCTCCGATGGGCGAAGCGGAACTCGAGCGGATCATCGCGAACGCCATCAGACAGCCTAAAGGAACGGCAGGACAACCAAAACAGCCCGAGAATCACGAGGACCGGTACCGGCCTGCGGATCTGTCAGAGGCAGGCGCTGCCGAAGTGTTCGCGCTCACGTACGGACCTGGTATGCGGTGGACGAAGTCGCTGGGCTGGATGGTATGGGACGGACATCGCTGGTGTCAAAACGACGCGCTTGCGAAGAATCGCGCCATGCAGTACACGAACGACATGCTGACCGAAGCGAAGAAAGCACATGCTGCGTCTACCGTTGCAGACGATAACGGCGAAGCCTCGCCGGATGCGAAGCAATACCTGAAGTACGCGCAGCGGATGCGCAATACGCGGCCCATCGAGAACGTCCTCGCACTCGCCCAGGCTCGCATGATCGCTGAGGCCTCCATCTTCGACGCTCAACCCTTCGACCTGAACACTCCGAACGGCATCATAGACCTGCGGACCGGGACGATGCGACCTTCCAGCCCTTCTGCATACTGCAGCAAGATCACGACTGTCACGCCATCGACCGATGGTGCGTACCTGTGGAAGGACTTCCTGGACGTGATCACCGGCAACGACGAAAGCCTGCAGCGGTTCTTGCAGATCTCTGCCGGCAGCTGCGCAATCGGCAAGGTTTTTCACGAGGGTTTACAGATCGCGATCGGCGCCGGACGGAACGGCAAGAGTACGTTTTACAACGCGCTGGCTGCTGTCCTGGGTGACTATGCCGGAAGCATCAATGTCAACGTGCTGACAACCGACAGAATCAACAAGGGCGCTGCCCTGGCGACGCTTCGCGGAAAGCGGCTCGTCACGTGCGGAGAACTGGAGGAAGGTCAGAGACTATCTACGCAGACTCTGAAGATGCTGGCTTCGACGGATATGCTCACGGTTGAGGAGAAGTATCGATCGCCGGAGACGATCAAGCCTACGCATCACGTTGTCATGTTTTCGAACCATCTGCCTCGCGTCGGATCTACGGATGCGGGAACATGGCGAAGAATCGAGCTGATACCCTTCCAGACGACCATACCAGCGGGATCTGATAAGCCAAACTATGCGGACAAACTTGTGAGAGAGGCCGGAGGCGCGATCCTGAACTGGACCATACAGGGCGCGAAGATGTTCTTTGAAGATGGCTGCCGCCTGAGTCCTCCCGCTTTAGTAATCGAGGCAACCTCACACTATAGGCAGCAGGAAGATTGGCTGCAGAACTTTATCGACGAGTGCTGCATGGTTACGAAGACTTCAAAAGGTCCACAGTATGCCGTTAGAGTAGGCAAATTGTACGAAGCCTATAAGAGTTACGCGGACACCACTGGAACATATCGACGCAGTATGCCGGACTTCAACCGGGCAATGGAAAATGCAGGTTTCGAAAAGAAAGAGGATGCGCATTCTCATGCGAAATACTGGGAAAGAATCGACCTGGTCTATGAGCGCTACGCGGAGGATCGCCTGAAGGATAAAGACGAACTTGCGGAGGCTGCGGAGGCATAAATACACAACTTCCCTACATATTCGTTCTCGTAAGGAAAGTTTAGGTTTTATGACTTCGCATGCCACCGCATGGTATCTGATGCCAGCCCGCGAAGGGCAGAGAGGCGCGTCCCTCGGTCATGGTAACCCCATAGAAAGGAGGTGAAGACGATGAGCAAAGACCCCATTTTAGACGCATTCATAGAAGATGAAACCATAACGATCACTATCGTTGATCGTAAAGGAACCCGGCTCGACTTTGAGCTGGACAGCGTAACGTTCCTGGAGAATCTTCTCACTATAGTCGAAATGCGAAGCGACGAAGACGGCACCCTGGCAATGCCATTTACAACGTGGACCTGCGACCACGAAGGAAACAAACTGCTTATTTCCAGAGCACACTAGAAAGGAGATATGGAGAATGGTCGTAATACGTAACGACTACGACGTCGGAAAAAGGATAACGCCTTGTTTCCGGGATCAGGATCACATCCGATCGTGCTGCCTGATAGCGGGCATAGAACGCGAGGAGCTGCTGCGAGATCTTCAGGAGTTTCCTCATCCGGAAGGTGACGCTGCTCTGGCAGCAATAGACCGGTGCCTGGAGAGCGGAATCCGAGGCGACGCCGAGAGCTTCACGAAGTTCTTCGACGAAGAGTACCGGCATCGACGAATCTATGACATTGAAAAAGGACGCATCCAAGCGGCAAAAGGACACGTCCCAGATCGTCAGCATTAGCCGACATTCAACCCGAATCATTATATCACATAAAGGAGAACGATATGAGGAACTTTTATTATTTGAAAGATATGGATTGTCGTAACGGGTACGCGACAGATCCAGCGCGTTATGAGGGATCACAGCTTCAGATCAAGCCTGGATTCTATAAGTGCTACGTGATCCAGGAAGGTGATCCGGATGAGCAGTGCGTAACCGTGGCGAGTTTCATCCTGCACGAAGATCTCCAGGAGGATCCCGAAACCGTCTGCCGGATGGTCCTCGATTGCAAGCCGGACGTAAATGCTGGCGAGTGGTGGCAGTACTTCGGAGATCCCAGTTTCGATGAATCACACGGCGGTCACCCGTTCCTGGGCGAAAGCGTGACTGGTACATTCGAGCTGTATGGTCATGAGAATGAAGACCTGGAGATCGATGCATTGCTGCTGAAGTCTATAGACGAACAGTAAATCGCAGAATGATTAACATAATCCCCCTTATGTTTCTATATCATGGAAAACCCCGAGACCGGTGAAAGCAGAATGGGAAATCACATTTTCGCGCGCGGCTATTTTGAATGAGAACGAATAGATCCTTTTAAGATCGATCCGCTGCGAATTAATCCGGCTGGAATCGGCTAAATCAGATAGGGTATACGGAATAGAAAACGGCAGCGTAATACAGATCACTTAAAATACGCTGCCGCCTTCAGACCGACATTCTTGGAAGGAAGATGTAGATCTGCCGAGATATAAATATATTATAGCATATGTGTCCGATTAATGGTACAATATATTTGAGAAGAAATACAAGGTGGTGAGAATGAAAATGCAGATGAGTGAAGCAGCAATCGCCGCTCGTAGACGATATAAAAGTGAGTGGCGATCCAAGAATGCCGAGCATATCAGAGAATATGCCAAAGAATGGAGAAGGAGCAACCCAGAGAAGATAGATGCTGCAAATGCCCGGTACTGGGAGAAAAAAGCAAGGGAGTATGCAGCTTGCGACAGAGAGCAGCCATAAGACGAGGTGAATAATATGGCAAACACAAAGAAAGAGCTGACCATCGCGGATATGGAACGAATGGCACGAGATTACGGAAATGCAGCATGTAATCCGTGTGTTTCTCCAGCATCGCGCAAATGGGCAGAAGAGAATTACAGAAAGATCCGCAGCTGCATCGAAGCGAAAAAGAAAGCAGCCCGGAACTCGAAGCCGTTTGACTGGGTCGAATTTGAGAATCGGGCGAGAAAGTATGAAAACCGCGCAGCGTTAGAAACCAGCGCATCCAGCCGCAAGTATTATGCCGATAAGGCCAAGAAAATGCGCAGAGTATTATTAGCGATGAAAAAAGCCGGATGGATCAAAACCGCCGAGGAAAAAAGAGATTCTATCGAGTACAGATAACAAAGAAAGAGAGGCAAACAAATGGCAAAATTCAAAGCAGGCGATAAGGTCGTCATGGAAATCGAAGCTGTGGAGTACATCGGGAAGATTCCTTCGTTCTATGTACTGAAGGGTGGCATCAAACTTCCCATGAATGTCATGGATCCACAGGCCGGAAAGCTGATCTCTATGGACGAAGTGCTTCAGCTGGTTGACGAGGCTGAATAGTGGAAAGGATGAACGCGATGAAACTCACGATCGAACAGTTAGAAAGGAAATACAACAAAGCGAAACAGGACGAAGCTGAAGCGCTGCAGCGCCTTGAAGAACAGCAGAACGAAGTTGCCAGGCTGAAGGAAGCCGAAGCCGAAGCTGCAGCTGCTGGCGATCTGTCCAGGTACCAGGAAATCAAAAGGAAGCGCACGGATCTTGAAGACATGATCTTCGTGACCGACTCCGTACTGCAGAAGAAGCGCGGCAAGTATGTTGATTCCAAAGAGGTCGCAGATGTTTGGCATGACTATGCCGGCGGCTACAATAAAGAGATCGCTCGCAGAATGAAGGAATACAATCAGACATGTGCTGCGCTCAAATCTATTTTCATGGGAATGGTCGAGCTGCAGAACAATGCTCTGATCGCGCGCCAGCGCTGTGCTCAAATGAGCGGCACGAACAAAATCGAAGAGGATCTGCCCATGCAGTTTGTCGAGCTGCCTAAAACGCAGCATGCATTCAAAAAGCCTTTTGTAAAAAATAACATAGCCCTGGCCTTTGATTCTCATTTGGCTCCGGTGATCGCACTCGCTGCACATGATATGATTAGCTATGATGAAGCAGAACGCATCCGGGCAATCATTGATCAGCATAATGTCGGGTAAATAGCAGCGAATCATTCAATTAAAGGGTTTCTGTGATGATGTTTTACATTATTGCTTAAGCGATATGCTTCTTCGGTATGAGCGCCATCCACATAGGTGTGGCGCTTATGCTTTTTTTTGACCTCTTACAAGGCCAAAAATCGCCTCATAGAAGCGCGGAAGTGTATGCGGTCGATATAGTTATCCTTTGAGGTGCAAAATGTGTTATTTGTGCATTTTATGTTGTGCATCGCCAACCTGGTTGCTATAATCAAAGTGAGCGAAGAACCATACATCGAAAGGAGAACACAGATGAAAAGGAAAATGCAGATCGAGCTTGCGGAAATAGCTCTGCCTGATCCGTTTGACGGCGCGACTGTGAACGATGGCAAAAGCCAGGACTTCCTCGTTCTGATCAACAGCGAGAAAGATGATCTGCGGAGAGCTGCGGCTTTTCTGCATGAGATGCTGCACATATTCCGCGGCGATTTTGAATCGTCCAAATCTGCGGCAGAGATCGAGCGCGAACTCGATACGGAACTGAAAGCGATCGCACAATTCATCCTAAGCGAAGAAAGAACCTTCCTGGATGATCCGGGACAGGCAGCGCAGCTGGAAAGAGCATTCAGACCTTCTGCTGCTATCAAATCATAACGCTTTCGAGAACTGCGGCTTTTTGCTGATATGGATATCTTTCAGGATCTGTGCAATAATGAAGAGTAAAGCCGGAACAGGAAACCCGGCACGATTGAGGATCACACAATGACTGAAACGAACAAACGGAAGACGAGAACCGCAAAGGATCCACGGCTGAACCTGGCGCTGAAGCCGGAGCTGTATGACTTCATCGTCACGATGGCCGGACTGCGCGGCGAATCCGTTACAGAGTATTTGAACCAGCTGATTGCAGCAAACCGGGAGAAGAACCTGGAAACATACCAGGCAGCGAAAGCGCTGGCAGAGAAGACAACGCTGGAGTGATCCGCATGGATGCGAATGCTTTTCTGCAGATGAGCATTGATGCCAGGATGAGGATCATAGCCCTGGAGATATATGCGGAAACACTTCAGGAAGAGATCGCGCACATGAAGGACCTGTGCAAGGATTTGCCGAAATATCAAACAAAAGACCGGCCTATACAAGAAGTGATCAAGATGGCTTATGCTATGCTGGCGGGTATCGATAAGGATATCAAAGGCTGTCAGGAGAAACTGTCAGAGGTGGCTGCCGTGATCGAGGCCCTTCCTGATCCGCTTTACCGTGAGGTGCTGACTCGGAGGTATATCAAGGGCGAGAATTGGTCGCAGATCGCGGACGGAATGTTCTACACTACGCGCGGGATCTACAAAGTCGCCAGCAGGGCGGAAGAGCAGATCCTGATTCCATCGGGTAATAAATGCCTTTTTGGCGACCATAACGCGAGCGGGTGACAGGTCTATGGTACGTGAGGCCCCTTCGCAAGAATCCCTGTGTACCCACGCCAGCATCGTCGTGAACGCCTCTAATCGTCCATTACAGCGACTTTCTCGTGAGCGAGGTATAACTTATCCATATAAACCTAAAGAGACAGGTGCGCCCTGAAAAATCGACGAGATCTTCCAGGGCATTTTCATTTACCGGATCTCTTTCATCACGTCCAGGGAGAACCGGATCCCGAGCACGAACCCGGACCGGCGACCGGCAGCTACCAGATCCGAGAGTGCGGTGCTGATCCCGTCACGCTCCGGGAAGGACATCTGATCCAGACGCAGTTGATCCTCGATCTTGTCCACGAGCTGAGTGATCTCTGACGGGTCCTGCTGCTTTCCCTGACGGTCCAGGTACATAAGCAGCACGTCTTCAAGTAGCGGCGACATAGCATACTCCTTTCATAGTGCGGATATAACGTACAAATGGAGGATAACAGCCGAAGGGTTGATAAGGACGAGAAGGGGACGGAATTACATACTTTGGTGACAAAAGTGTCATGTCATGTTTTGCTCGACGTTGAAAATACAAGTGCTCCAGGCACTTTTTCGGTGTCATGTTTGGTGTCATGTTTGGTCAAAAAAATAAGGAGACAGAACGGAAAATAACCGAAAATAACCGAACAGAGCCGAAAATCAAAAAGGCTAGAAACCGTTGAAATTGCAACGAAAAACCCCACAACCTTTGAAATCGTGGGGTTCTCGTGTTGGTGCGCCATACAGGACTCGAACCTGTGACCTCCTGCACGTCAAGCAGGCGCTCTAACCAACTGAGCTAATGTCGCGTATTTGAAGTGAACATGAACATATTAGCGTAAGTGAAAGAGAAATGCAAGCACTTTTTCGTGAAAACGGTTCATTCAAACAGACTTTCCCGGGAGAGGAAGCGGTCGAAGGCCGCCTGACCGCCGGGAATCAGCGGCAGGCAGGAATAATCGTACCCTGTGATTGCCCAGGGGGTGTTCACGTCCAGCACCAGGAAAAGGGTATGCTCTTTGTCGTCCAGATAATACTTCTGATCCTTCGCGAGACCCGGGAATCTCGTGATCTTCACTTCCGTTTCCGCGAGTCCTTCCGGATGGCCGGAATA
>JAEEGL013416873.1_pt1 | contig 10943 bp, 10 predicted proteins | sample 9134231 | NCBI WGS metagenome assembly JAEEGL01 (sample SAMN16246548, study PRJNA631951) | gut metagenome | biome: gut microbiome; feature: rumen; material: fiber-attached | host: Bos | place: Iran: Karaj | collected 2018-10 | reverse complement strand
ATAATGTTTGCCTGCTTCACTTAGCATTTTTCCAACTCTATAGTAAGTTTCTAGATCACTTTTGTTAATTGAATAGCTCTTTACTTTTCTATTAATTTCATTATTTACGAGTTCACTTTTTATTTCGTTATAATAATTCATTTAATACTCCTTCTACTATATATATAGTAAGAAAAAGTGTAAATTCCTTTTTTTATAATGAAATGTGTAGATATTTGGACAAAAAAAGAATACTTTTAATTAAGTATTCTTTTAAATAACTTATTTAAATCATAATTAGTATATTTAATAATAGATGGTCTTCCATGACAACAGTTATATGGATTATCACACTTTACTAAATCATCAAGTAAATGTTCCATTTCTTCCATACTTAAATGTTCATTAGCTTTAACGCTCATCTTACATGAAGTCATTTTAGCTAAACTATCTAGAAATTTTTCTTTATTAAAATTATTACCTACTTCTAATAATAAATCTATTACATAATTTAAGTTATCTCCCTCATAATTAAGTACTAACCAAGAAGGATGTGATTTAATTTGAATAGTATTTATACCAAATTCTTGAAATTTAAACCCTAAATCTTCTAAAACATGTTTATTATTATTAAAAGTTATATAATCTGAGGGAGAAAGTTCAATATTTATTGGCACTAATAAATCTGTATAAGTAATCTCTTCTTCTTTAAACTTTTTAGTAATCATTTCATAGTTTACTCTTTCATGAGCAGCATGTTGATCAATAATATACATACCATCTTCATTTTCTGCTATTATAAAAGTACCATGAACTTGTCCTACTGGGTATAACTTTAATCTTTTAAATTCTTCATTCTTAATTATTTCTTTATCTGTAGCTAAATCTAAAGACATTTGAATATTTTCTTTATCACTATCTACTACATTTAATACTATATCGTTATCATTACTATCTTCTTCTACTACAATATTAGGTATTAATAAAGTATTATATAATGCTTTTTTTATAGTGTTATATAGTAAATTGTTTAAATCATATAATTTACTAAATTTAATATCTTGTTTAGTCGGATGAATATTAACATCAATTAATGTTGGATCAGTATATATATTAATTACCACTATTGGATAAAATCCTTCATGTTTATATGTATTATAAGCATCATTTATACTTCTATTTAAATCAATATTTTTAACTACTCTTCCATTAACAAAAGTATTAAAATGATTTCTATTCTTTTTAAGTACTGATGGTTTAGAAACATATCCATATATTTCAAAATCATCATTTAATGCTTTTATTTCAATCATATTACTTGATACATTAGTACCATATATTTCATGAATAGTTTTTAAAAGATTATTACTACCAGTAGTTTTTACTACTTCTTTTTCATTATTAGTTAGAGTAAAAGATATTTCTGGTTTAGCTAATGCTAATTTTTCAATAAATGCAGTGATACTTGCAAGTTCACTAGTTTCACTCTTTAAATGTTTAAGTCTTGCCGGAGTATTATAAAATAAATTAGTAACAGTTATCTTAGTTCCTTTTCTTGCCACTCCTGGAGTATTTTCAATTATTTTACCGCCCTTTATATGCACAAAAGTACCAACTTCACCCTTGCATGTTTCTAACTTAATTTCTGATACTGATGCAATTGAAGGTAATGCTTCACCACGGAATCCTAAAGTATCTATAAAGAATAAATCATCATCTTTATATATTTTACTAGTAGCATGTCTTTCAAAGCACACTAAAGCATCAGATGAATCCATTCCAATGCCATCATCTATAACAGTTATTTCTTGAAGTCCACCATTTATAACGCTAACTTTAATGTTTTTAGCGTTAGCGTCAATACTATTTTCAACTAATTCTTTAACTACAGAAGAACACTTTTCTACTACTTCTCCTGCAGCTATCTTATTAGCTAAATTATCACTCATTACTTTTATAACACTCATAATTACCTACCTATTATAGATTTTCTAACTTCTAACTTAATATTACTTTCTACTTCCATAGAGGATTTAACATAGATAAATCCTCCCTTAGGTAGTATTATATCACTCTTATTACTAATAGTTTGTTTATTATCTAATAAAATATTACTTTTCTTAGTTATAATATTTTTACTACTATTTAGAATAACAGTAATATTACCATTACATCTAAGTATTAAGTTATCTATTTCTATAACATAATCTTTATTTATTTGAATATTCTTTATAATTAATTTATTATTATCTTTAATATTGTTATTTATAATAATTCCTGGTGTATCATAAATAACATTATTATCATAATTAATTTTTATAATATCTAATGTAGTATTATTATATTTACTAGTAGTTAATTTACTATTAGTTAAATTATTAATAATAGTAGATTTACCAGAAGATGTTTCTCCACATAAAATAACTTTATTATTAGAAATAATAATATTATTTAATATATCCATATTAATATTATTTTTAGCACTTACACATAATACTTCATCTATATTATATACACTTTTAATATTATCTACTAAATGGTTTAAATCAATTACTTTAGGTATCATATCTATTTTATTAATAAGTAACATTTTTTTATTATTAATACTATTATATATATCAATAACTTTATTATTAATATTTTCTATATCAGTTATAAATAGAGTAAATAATTCTAACTTATTAATATCACTAATTATTTTATTATTATCTATATCACTTACTTTTTTCTCTTCATTATAATGAATAGTTCTAAAACACCTTTCACAATATAAGTTATCTATATTAGTAGTATATCCTAAAGAGTCTTTATCTTCTGTTTGTAAAAGTATTCCACAACCAATACACTTATTCATAATACTTTCCTCTAGTTAATAATTCTTTTTTGTTTAATTTATTAAATAAATGATTATCTATTTTCTTAGCAAATCTCATAAAGAATGGTTCATCATAAGAAACACTATTAACTAAAATAGTAGTGAAACACATTTTATTACCTGCATTTATATCAGTAAATAAAGAATCTCCTATTAAAGCTATTTCTGTATCTTTAAAGTTATATATATTCATTATCTTTTTTAACTTTTTAGTAAATGGTTTTTTAGAAGAAAAAGAAGCATCAATATTTAATTTTTCTTTAAATGGTCTTATTCTATCTTTATTACTATTAGACACTATTATAACTTTAAAATCTTTTTCTAAATCAAATATTAACTCTCTTAGTTTATCTGTTGGATAATCTTCATTATAACTGACTAAAGTGTTATTTAAATCAAATAAAAGACATTTAATACCTTTTTTCTTTAACTTTTTATAATTAATAGTATAAATACTTTTTTGATACATATCTGGCATATATTTATCCATATATAAACACTTCTTTCTTTTTTACTAACCACTTAAAGTAATTGTATCATAAAATATTATAAGAAAGAATAAATTAATTAAAAAAAGCCATTAAATGGCTTTATTTTAATAATGAATTAAGTCCTAAAGTAATCATTTCATTTAAACTATTTTGTCTTTCTTCTCCACTTAATACTACATCACTAAATTTTGAATCAACTGCTGTTAGAATACATGCTGCTTCTTTATTAAAGTGTTTAGCTATATGGAAAAGTCCAAAGCATTCCATTTCTTCTCCCAATGGATGAACATCTTTTGGAATTCTATCTAAAACTCTATCATAATCTATGTATGGACCAAATACATCCATTGTTGTTACATCTCCATAGTGAACATTTAGATTTAATTCTTTAGCAACTTCTTTTATTTTGTTATTTAAATCATCACTAGGATATGTAATATGTTCCTTATAGTTATCGAATGTATATGCAAAGTTTGATTCACTATAAGCACGTTCTGCTACTATTAATTCTGGAACATTAACAGATGGATCTACTACTCCACAAGTTCCTATTCTAATTATTTTTTTAACATTAAAATAATGGAATAATTCCCAAGCATAGATTCCCATACTAGGCATTCCCATACCAGAACCTACTACTGATACTTTTACTCCTTTATACATTCCAGTATAACCTAACATATTTCTTAAATTACATACTTCTTTAGCATCATTTAAAAAGTTTTCAGCAATATATTTAGCTCTTAAAGGATCTCCAGGCATCAATACAAGCTCTGCAATACTTCCTTTTTCGGCATTTATATGTATTGGATTTTCTCCTACAAACATTCTCTCACTCTCCTACAATAATAATATCAAAAAAAGATATTCTTAGAATATCTTTTATTATTTTTTTACATTATTTTACATTTACTATAAAAATATTAAGCTAAATACAACTTAAATATTAACGTTTAACTTTTTCTTATGATATAATAGCATATAAGAAAATTGCAGGGGGCAATATGAGCAATACAACACAAGAAGTATATATTAATTTAGATGATTCTGGCAAATTAACATTTAATGAAAAAATATCTGTTTATGGAGGTTTACTATTTTTTTCTAAAAAAGAAAAAGATAAATTCATTACACAATATAGAAGCATAATAAATGATATAAAATGTAAATATTGTCAGTTTTCTAGTGATAATTGTAATAAGAAATGTCCAGAAATTAAAAATACAAATGTTAAACCAAAAGATAAAAGACGTATAATGAATTATATAAAAAAATATTTTGTTATTGCTCTAATTATTAGAAATGATGATGTATACGATCATATAAAAAATAACAAAGCAGCTAAAGGAAGATTTACAGATTATGCTATTCGAAGGTTGATAAAAGAAACAATTATATCTTTGGTTAAATCGAATACTTTAAATTCAAATGAGTCGATTAAATTAATTATAAATATTGACCAACAAAGTACAAAAAGCAATGGATACTATAATTTACGTGACGGATTGATTGAAGAATTAAAAATTGGATTTAATAACTTCAATTATTCTTTTAAAACAAAACCAGTTTTAATTGGAGAATTGAAAATTGATATTTCATACCAAGATTCCGGTAAAAGTTATGTTGTTCAAGCTGCAGATTTATTGGCTGGCACAATAAGGAAAAAATCATTAGAAGCTCTTTTAAATAATCAAGATATGAATAAAGAACTATCAGAATTTGTTGATTTCAAAATAATTTTACCATAAGAAAAAAGGCAACAGTATGTTGCCTTTTCCCAGTTAGGGCGACGTACATATAGCACGCTTAATTTATAAAAATCGACACCTAACTATCGACCTGACAAGATTTCTCTCCGGTACATCAATGATACTATATAATTCTATTTTTGTCAACGTAAGTATCATTGTGTTATTATTATATGTACTAAAAAGAAAAATATATGTATAAATCTATATTAAGAAAAATTCATATTTCATTAAACACTTTAGATAGTCCTATTAGGAAATAAAAAGAAGCATAAGCTTCTTATCTATTAGTAGTATTTATAGTAATACTTCCTATGCCACCATTTATTTCAATAGAATTAGTGCCATTATTATCATAAAAGCCACTACTTAGTTCTTTATCATTTAACATGATACTTCCTATACCTTTTTCAATATTAAATCTATAATCACTAGCATTACCAACTAAAGTAAGATTAAGTTCTCCAATACCAGCATTAATAGAACTATTACCAGTGATTATTCCACTAATATTAGATGAACCAACACCCATTTCAAAATTTAAATTGTTTAAACTACAAGTTCCAATATTTAGTTCCCCTGCTCCAGTAGATATATCACTACTATTATTAACATATAGTGAATTAATAGTAACTTTACCTGCTCCTAATTCAAATTTTAAATCATTAGAATATAATTCATCAATATTAATTACAGATGCTCCAGTTTCAATAACTGTACTATCAAATGTATATTCTTTTGGAATAGAAATGATTACTTCATAATCATTTCTTCTATTCCATTTCTTTTTAGCTTCTTTAATTAATAATTTATTATTATTAGTAATAACACTTACTTTATCATTATTAGTGTCTACTTTAAATTCATCACCTACTTTTAATACTAATTTAGTACTATTAAGACTAATACTAATATCATTTATTTCTTCTTCTATTTTAGTAGTAACAAATTCTTTTGGAGCAACTTCTTCATTTGCAAAATAACCTACTAAGGAGATTAATCCGTAGATAATATTAACAATAATAAATACTGCAAATGCTATAGCAGCATACTTAATTATTTTTTGAGTCTTTTCCATAAATATCAATTCCTCCAAATAAGCATAAACATTCTATGTATAGTATTTCTTTTGAACCATCATTTTTATTACACTTATTATTTACACTACCAAAGATGGATACAGATTTAACAATTACTTGATAATTTTCTGGTACTATTACAGTAACTTTACCAAATATTGAACTAGAATTAATAACAGAATCTTTCTTTATTCTAGAATCTCTACAATCTAATTCTAAATTACCAAATACTGCATTAACATCTGCTCCAGTAAATGTTGCACCACCATCAATGTTTTGACTAGAGAATGTTGCAAAATACTCTCTTGTATTATTAGATTTAGGAATATTAACTTTTTTAATAGTGTTTTTAAATAATAGTGATAATCCAACTAATACTAAAATAATTGGGAATATTAATTTTAAAATAATATCAAAATCAATTATATTTCTTACTCCTAAAAGCAAGAATACTCCAATAAGTATGCCAATTATATTACCAATAGCGTCATCTCTTCCTTCAACAAATAAATTAACTAAGCTAGGTATTATAATTAGTAGTGTCCACCATCCTTTAAAAAATATTTTAATGTTGGTAATTTCAAGTGCATTTAGTGCAAATACTACTCCTACTGCTATTAATACTAACCCCCAAAAAATGTGTTTATAACTTCTCATAACTTCCTCCTAAAATAATTATAATACTTTTTATTATTACTATCTATATTTTTCATTAATAACTTTATTATAAGTATTATTAATAAATTCTTTAGTTAAACCATAACTATATCTATAATGACTATGTTCATAATCTTCAGTGTATTTATCTAATGGTATTAACATAAAATTATTCATATTTTTATCAAAATAATTAACTATTATTTCTGTATTAACATTATCTATTGTAATATTATCATTATCTTTAATAACTTTTATAGAAGATAATAATCCAAATTGATAAGCATTATCAAATTCTTCTTCTTTTTTAGGAGTTCTTGCTATATCATCATCTGCAGATACAAAATTACCTAAAGAATAATACACTAAAGTTTTATGATCACTACCTATTACTTCTATAGGAGATATATTATGGGAATGACTTCCCATAATAATATCTACTCCTAAAGAATTAAGATAATTAGCAAGTTCTTTTTGTTCACTATTTGGTTCATATTGGAATTCTTTACCCCAATGCATAATAACTATAACAACATCACTATTATTCTTAAGAGTATTTATATCTTCTTTTATTTTATCTTTTAAAATACCATTACTATCTTTATAATAATTAATTAGATTATCATTACTCTTTATATTAGTACTATAAGTATAAGCAGTAATACCAAATTTCATATTATTTTTTTCTAAATAAATTAAATAACTATCAGTAGTATTTTCTCTAGTACCAGTAGTTAATATATCAGTATTTTTAAAATAATCTATTGTTGATACTATGCCTTCTTTTCCTCTATCAAAAGCATGATTATTAGCAGTTCCTAATACTTCAAAATCTAGTGTGCTTACTAAATCACCTACCCATGATGGAGCACAAAAATTATATCCATCTCCACTAACTTTTAAAGATTCATTACCTATTACTACTTCCATATTACCAATAGATATATCATCACTTTCAAAATAATCTTTAACTAAACTAAAGTATTTATCTTTCCCATCCTTTTCTACTGATTTATAAAAGGGACTTTCAAATAAAAGATCTCCTACTAAAGTTAATTTAACTTCATTTTTATTTTTTTCTTCTACATTAGTGTTCTTATTATTATCTATATCATTATAAGTATTATTATCTTTAGTAATAAACTTATAAAATAATAATAAACATATTACTAATATTATTAAAGGAATAAAATTAACTATTTTTTTCATTTCTACCTCTATCTAATTACAAAAAAGATACCTAAGTATCTTATTAATCATCTAATCTTGGTGTTAATATTTCATAACCATCTTTAGTAACTAATATAGTATGTTCAAAGTGTGCAGCAGGACTCCCATCTTCAGTTTTAACTGTCCATTCATCATCTTCTACATATACATGTCTATCTCCAAAAGTTAACATTGGTTCAATACAAATAGTCATACCTTCTTTAAGTCTTACTCCAGTATTTTTTTCACCATAATTTGGAACATCAGGATCTTCATGCATATCAGTTCCAATACCATGACCACATAATTCTCTTACTACTCCTAAGTTATGATTAGTTGCATATTCTTCTATAGCACTTGAAATATCACCAATTCTATTTCCTGGTTTTACTTTACTAATGCCCTCATATAAAGCTTTTTCTGTATGCTCTAATAAGTATTTCTTATCATCATCTATAGCACCTACTTCATAAGTCCATGCAGAATCTCCTTGATATCCTTTATATCCTATTACAACATCTATAGTAATAATATCCCCATTTTTAAGTCTATAATTATTAGGTATACCATGAACTACTGTATCATTAACACTAGCACAAATAGATGCTGGATATCCTTCATAACCTTTTTCTGTAGGAACACCACCATTACCAGTGATAAACTTTTCACATAATCTATCTAATTCTTTAGTAGTTATTCCTTCTTTTATATATGGCTTAATAAACTTATGCATCTTTGATACTAATAAACCAGCTTCACGCATTAACTTTATTTCTCTTTCATTTTTAATAGTAATCATAAAACACTTCCTGTAGTAATTATAGCATAATTATTATTATTCTGAAAATACAACAGTATTATCTACTAAACTTTCTAACTCATCATAATTATTACTTATATTATTAAATCCTATTTTATTATTATTAATAATATCATTTGTTATAAAAATAATAGAATTATTAAAATATATTGTATCTCCTTTATTATCTTCTATAAATTTATCTTTTAATATTTTTTTAACTATATTCTTAATACTATCATGAGCATAATGATAATTATCAAATAGAATAATATTAAATAAACTATTTTTAACACTACTTAATACATGATCATCATTATATCCAACATAACCTTGTGATGAACCTATTAGTTTATTTATATCACTATTATTCTTATATTCTTTTAAATCTATTCTAATATAATTACATTTAGGATAATTATCTTTAATTAAGTTAACTATATTATTATCTTTATATCTTTTAAGAAGTATTCTTAAAAAACACTCTTTATTTATTAAATTATTCTTTATTAAACTAATAATAATATTATTACTAATATTATCTAAAAAAGATAACTTATTTTTATTAAATATTATATTAGTTTTATCTTCTAATACTTCAAGTACATCTTTTTCTTTTACTATCACTTTATTATTATCTTCATCTATTATCTTTTTAATATTAATTATTCTATTATATATATTTAATGCTTTATCATAGTCTTTATTTTTTAAACTATTTTCTTTCTCTTTTTCTAGTATTTCTATTTGTTTATTTAAATCTTTTTTAATAGAGTTATATTTATTATTTATTTTAGCTTTAGAACATACTGAATCAAGAAACTCAATTGATTTATCGGGATTCTTTTTATTTAATATATATTTATCAGTTAAATTAACAATATTATCTATAATTCTTTCATTTATTATTACATTATGATGATCTTCATATTCTTTTTTTATTTTCACTAATATATCTTTAGTTTCTTCTTTAGTTGGCTCACTTACATTAATTATTTCAAACCTTCTCATTAATGCTTTATCATTAGAAAAATGTTTTTTATATTCTTCTTTTGTAGTTGCTCCAATACACTTAATGCTTCCTCTTGCTAATGCAGGTTTAAATATATCTCCTGCTGTTATAGCCCCTTCTGCACCTCCAGCACTAACCATAGAATGTATTTCATCAATAAATAAAATAATATTATTATTATTTTCCACTTCTTTTATTATTTTAGTAAGCTTTTCTTCAAACTCTCCTCTATATTTAGTTCCTGATACTAAAGAGCCCATCTCTAAAGATACAACTTTTGTATTATATAACTCTTCTGGTACATCTTTATTCATTATTCTTCTAGTTAATTCTTCAATAATCGCAGTTTTGCCTACTCCAGCATCCCCAATTAGTAAAGGATTATTTTTTTTCTTTCTTAAAAGAGTTTCTATTATTAAATCTATTTCTTTATCTCTTCCAAATACTACTTCTTCTTTATTAACTAAATCATTTAATACAGTACCTGTTTCATATAATTCTAATTTTTCATTTCCTATATTACTTTTACTTAAATCATTATATAACATATCAATATCAATATTCATTTCTATAAGTACTTTAATAGCAATACCTTCTCCTATTTCTAACATACTTATTAATAAATCTTTAGAAGTAATATTGTCTTTAACATTATCTAATGAATTAGAAATAGCTCTTTTTAAAAGAGGTGTATATAATACTGCCTCTTCTTCTTTTTTACTTATGCCTAAAGTATTTATTAATTTTTCTTTAAATAAATCATATGTTATATTATATTTTTTTAAATAAAGAGATAACTCTTTATCATTTTTAAGTATTGCTAATAATAAATGCTCTGTACCAACGTAAGGATGCTTTAGAATTAATCTTTCTTCTTCTGCTTCTTTAAATATCTTTAAAGTATTTAACCCAAAATTATTAAACATAGTATCTCCCTTTTTATTCTATGTATATATTGAATTAAATATTAAAAAAATATACATAAAAAAAGGAAGATAACTTCCTTTTTAAGCATAAGTCATTATTGTAAATAACACTAGTAATAATATTAGCATTGCTAATATAAATATCCAAGCATATTTAATCCATGACTT
>JAEEGL012899292.1_pt1 | contig 10943 bp, 4 predicted proteins | sample 9134231 | NCBI WGS metagenome assembly JAEEGL01 (sample SAMN16246548, study PRJNA631951) | gut metagenome | biome: gut microbiome; feature: rumen; material: fiber-attached | host: Bos | place: Iran: Karaj | collected 2018-10 | reverse complement strand
CTCTTTTCGGTAAGCCTGAGATCCTTAAAGCTGTGGACGGAGTCAGTTTCACCATTAATAAGGGTGAGATCCTGTCCCTGGTGGGAGAGTCCGGCTCCGGCAAGACCACCACAGCCAAGGCCATCCTTCAGCTGGTGCCTGTCACAGGAGGTTCCGTGGTATTTAACGGAGAGGAGATCGTGGGAAAGAGCGATCTCACGGAATTCCGCAAAAAAGCCCAGATGATCTACCAGGATCCATATCAGTCCCTGAACCCCAGGCAGTATATTTCTGACATAGTTGGTGAGCCTCTGGAGGTCAACGGCCTGGTATCCACCTTGGAAGAAAGAGATGCCAAGATCAAAGAAGCCCTTGAAGAGGCTTCGCTGATCCCCGCGGAGGACTATTGGTTCAGAAGACCCTTCGAACTGTCAGGAGGGCAGAGACAGAGGGCAGCCATCGCCGGATCCCTCATACTTAAACCGGATCTGGTGGCGGCCGACGAGCCCGTGTCCATGCTGGACGCATCCATTAGGACGGGCATCATAGATCTGATGCTTAAGCAGCGAGACATGAAGGGAGTAGCCTATCTTTTCATCACCCACGATCTGTCCCTGGCGTGGCTCATCTCTGACAAGATAGCCATCATGTACCTTGGTAAGATCATGGAGATCGGAACGGCACAGGAGATAGTCCATGAGTCGAGACATCCCTACAGCAAGGCACTTCTTGATATCATGCCAATCCCCGGCAAGACCCTCACGGAGAAGAGGAAGATCCTTCAGGGTGAGACGCCTAACGCCAGCACTGACATCAAGGGCTGCAAGTTCTGCGGAAGATGCCCCCTGGCAACGGAGATCTGCTTTGAGGAAGAGCCCACCTACAAGGAAGTGAGCCCGGGACATCTGGTATACTGTCACAAAGTCGAGGAGGAAAAAACAAGTGATTGACTCTCTTGATATAAAAGAATTTTTTGAAAAAGAAAGGCCGAAGCTTCTGGAAGATCTGGGAGAGCTGATAGCCATCAAAAGCCGGAGCGTGGAAAGGGAAAGCTGTGAAGAAGCTCTGGACTTCATGCTGAAACTGGCGGAGGATATGGGCTTTGAAACAAGAAAGGGCCGTTATGGCGACGTAGGAACTGTGGTCTTGGGCCAAGGTCCTGAGACCATAGGGATCCTGGTCCACGTGGACGTGGTACCTGAAGGCAATTTAGAGGGCTGGAGAACGGATCCCTTTGAACTGGTGCTCAAGGACGGCTTCCTCTACGGAAGAGGTGTGGTGGATGATAAAGGTCCTGCCATGGCAAGCCTTTACGCCATAAAGTACCTGAAGGAAAGGAACCTTCCTCTCACAAAGAAGATCCTGCTCATAGTGGGCACAAGAGAGGAGATAGTCTGGGAGGACATGGACCATTTCAAAGAGGAATTTGACCTGCCGGACTACGGTTTCTCACCGGACGGAGCCTTTCCCATCTACAACAGGGAAAACGGCTACATGGATGTGGAACTGATCTTCAATGAGCCCGAGCTTAAAGGCGATGAAGATATCACAGGCGGCACAGCCCACAACAGCATCCCTGCCATGGCATCCTGCTTACTTGGCGGAGAAAGGCTGGAATACGAAGGTAAGAACGCCCACAGTTCAGCCCCCTACATGGGAATAAATGCCATTGCTCTCATGTGCGAGGATCTGGCTCAAAAGACCAACTGGGGTTTCGCCAAATTCATGGCAAAATATTTTCCTGAGAAGGCTTATCATTCCAATCTGAAATTCCTGATGAGCGATGGAAATCTTAGAAACGACGAAAGCACCTTCATGGTACCCACCATGATCCATCAGGATGGCCAGAAGATAACTGTGAGCATAAATGTAAGAAATGATTTCAAACTTCCATCAAAGTCCGTATTGGATGCTTTGGAAGAAAAGAGTTCAGAAGGGGATTATGAAATAAAAACCATCGAAATTCTGGAGCCCATCTGGGTGGATGAGGATCTGCCCTGGATCCGGAGAATGAAGAAGGTGCTGGAGGAAAACGGAGTCAAGGGTGAATGTCGGTTCGCTCCGGGTTGCACCTATGCTAAGAGCATACCCAACACGGTGTGCTTCGGACCGCTGTTTGATGAGGATCCTGAAGGCGCTCATCTGGATAACGAAGGTCAGAGTCTGGAAAGTTACATCAGGAGTGCGGAGATCTACACCCAGTATCTGTTGGGTGAGATGATCTAAAGGGAGGGAGATGCTTTAAATGGAAGACTTAAAGGAATTGCTGAAAAAACACATAGATGAGGATCTTTTGATCAAACTCACCAAGGATCTGGTATCCATTGAGAGCCATCCGCTGATCCCATGTCAGGAGACAGCCTGTGCGGAATACATCAAAGATTTCTTTGATAAAGAGGGCATACCTTGCTACGTGAAGGAAGTAAAGGATGGGCGTTGCAACGTGGTGGCCACATATGATAGCGGCGTTCCCGGAAGGACCATCATGTTTAACGGCCACACGGATACTGTAAAGGCCGATGGCATGGTGGATGCTTTTAACCCCTGGATAGAAGACGGCAAACTCTACGGAAGAGGTACCTCAGACATGAAAGGGCCTTTGGCTTCCATCATGGTTGCCATGAAAGCCCTTAAGGACACCGGAGCTCTTAAAGCCGGCAAGGTCGTTTTCACCGGTGTAGCGGATGAAGAACAGAACTCCATCGGCACCATCGACATCCTGGAGACGGGAGTCACCGCAGACGCTGCCATAGTTTGTGAACCCTCCGAACTTAAGGTCTGTAACGGAAACCGAGGTCTCGAGTGGTTCAGGTTCCACTTCATAGGAAAGGCAGTACACGGAGGCGAGCAAGCCAAGGGCATCAACGCCATAAAGAAGGCTGTAGATTTCATAAACGCTATGGAAGAAAAGCTCATACCGGATGTTTTTGCGAGAGGCGGAACGGTGAATTACGGCGTCATACATGGAGGCACCCAGCTTTCCACGGTAGCAGGGGAATGCGAACTTTTGGTGGACAGAAGATATACTCAGGATGAGACCTATGAGAGCATGTATAAGGAATTCACGGATCTTTTGGATGAACTATCTGCCAAGGATCCTAAGTTTCACTGTGAGATGGAAGTACTGGACGTAAGCGTTATGAAGGAGGGCTACGTACATGAGCCTGCCTTCACGGATGAAAATGACGATATTGCAAGAATAACCAAGAAATATTGTGTTGAGATAAACGGTGAAGATCACAAGGTGGAACTCCTGAAGGCCTGGACGGATGCAGGGCTCTTATCTACTTATGCTAAGATGCCAGTCATCATTTGCGGCCCCGGCCTCATGGAAAACTGCCACGCCCTTCACGAATACATACCTGTGGATCACCTGCCAAAAGCAGCTTTGATCTACGCTCTGACTGCCATTGAGTTCTGCGGAAAGGAGTAGAGATGCAGTTAAAGATAAGCGTTCTTTCTGAAGAGGAAAAGAGACTGGTTCATGAGAAGACCATGGAGATTTTAGGCACCGCCGGGATCTGGATCAAAAGCCCCGTAGCCTTTGAAATGCTCAAAAACACCGGGGCCAGGACGGACGACGAAAGGCAGATCGTATACTTCACCGAGGAGATGGTGAAGGACGCCCTGAACAAGGCGCCTAAATCCTTTAAACTTGGCGGAAGAAATCACAAGTTCGATCTTGTGGTGCCTTCTGATGAAAGCCATCACATCATGAGCGGCATCGCCACCAGCATCTACGATGTGGAGACCGGCGAGAAGCGCGATGCTGTGATAAAGGACGTGGTGGATATCGGAAGGGTTTTTCAGAAGGCTGAGACCGGAAGAGTCTGTTGGACTGGGGTGACCGCATCAGACGTACCTCAGAAGACCCACAATCTCCATGAGATGGCAGCCGTGATCCAGGGGACGTCCAAGCACGTTCAGGTGGAACTTTCAAGTACCTATGAAGCACCTTTTGCGGCACGTATCCTAGAGACCATCTGCGGCAGCAAAGAAAAGGTCGTAGAGGATAAGATCGCATCCTTCCTGTACTGCCCGGTATCGCCCCTTACCCAGGACAAAAAGATGCTGGAAGCATATCTGTCCCTTGCTGAATACGAGATACCTATCAGCATCTATCCCATGCCTATGATAGGACTTACGTCTCCTGCATCAACGTTTTCGACACTTTGCCAGAATAACGCGGAGGTGCTTTCGGCTCTGGTGATCTTCCAGACCGCTCATCCGGGCTGGCCCATAATCTACGGCACAGCAGCCGGAGCCACGGATCCTATGACTGGAGTCTATGTGAGGGGAGGAGAAGCTCCTCTAATAAGTCTTGCCTGGACGGAAATGGCTCGCTTCTATGGTCTGCCTTGTCAGGTCATCGGAGGCGGAAGCTTCGAGACCATGCCTGCATACTTGGGAAATCCGGATCTCATCGACGGCATCGGCTGCATTGAGTGCGGCATGGCTGTGGATCTTCCCATGATACTGGCTGATGAGGAGATCGGCAAGCGCTGCATGAGAATCAGAAAAGGCATAAACACTGGAAAGGGCGGAGACCTGACAGAAGATATCCTCAAGGAAGGACCCGGGGGCAATTATCTTTTGCACCGCTCCACCATGAAGAATTTCAGAAATAACGACGAGATTTATCATAATACGACTTATCCTCTGAGCAGACGTGCCCAGATCGATGAGAGAAAGGTGAACCGCGAGGCTGCTTTGGATATAGTGAAGGGCATTCTGGCGGGACCGCATGAAGATGCGCTTCCCGAGGAGATCCTTAAGGTAATGGATGAGATCCTGAAGGAAGCAGATGAAGGAATAATTGAATCATGAAAGATCTGGTAATCATAAACGGACAGATAAATACCATGGATCCGAGGATGCCACAAGCTGAAGCGCTTGTGGTAAAGGGCGGCAAAATACTTTTGCTCGGCACCAATGAAGAGGTGAGAAGAGCCATGCCTTTGGGAGCTGAGATCATAGATTGCAAGGGCAATTCGGTGTTTCCGGGATTTTTCGATACCCACGTCCACCTTACCTTTACAGGGTTAAATATAACCACCCTAAAGCTGGAGAAGGCGTCAGACAAAAAAGAACTACTTGATCTCCTTTTAGCAAGAGAAGCAGGTCTGGCGCCGGGGCTCTGGCTTCATGCCACGGGCTACGATGAGACTAAGTATCCGGATAGAAGCTTACCCACCATGAAGGAACTGGATGAGCTCTTTGGCTCAAGGCCTGTCCTTCTGGAAAGGGTGGACGCCCATCAGATCTGTGTGAACTCAGCAGCCTTCGTGGCCTTGGGCTTAAGCATAGGAGAGCAGGGCGTGGAGCTGGATGAAAAGGGCGAACCCACCGGGATCGTCAAAGATCCCGCCAATGGAAGAGCCCACAAAAAGTTTTCTGAAGAACTGATAACCGACGAGATGCGCCGGGAATTCCTTAAGAACGCCTGTGAAGAGAGCCTGAGGATGGGAACGACTTCCTTAAGCGCTCTGGAGGGCGGAGAGCTTTTTTGCGATCGCGACGTGGACGTATTCCTGGAAATGCAGGATAAGCTGCCGATAAATACTGTGCTGTACCACCAGACTATGGATGTGGAAAAAGTCATCCGCGAGGGTCAGAAGCAGATCGGCGGCTGCATAGTGCTGGACGGATCCCTGGGATCCCACACAGCGGCCTTATTTGACGATTACAGCGACTTAAGCGGCTGCAAAGGGAATCTATACTATTCGCAGGATATCGTCGATGATTTCGTGCTAGAGGCCCACGAGAAGGGTCTGCAGGTATCGATGCATAATATAGGAGACAGAGCCACGGAGAGGCTGCTCATAGCCTACGAAAAAGCCAGCGCCAACTATCCCCGCGCCGACCATCGCCACCGCTTCGAGCACTTCAGCATGGCCACAGACGATCAGGCGAGACGCGCACTGGATCTGGGCTGCTGCCTTGCGATGCAGCCATCATATGTGGTTGGTGATCAGATGATCAGGGCCAGGGTAGGCGAGGAGCGTATGGCGCAGAGCTTGAGGTTCAAGACCTTCATGGATATGGGCCTTAAGATCGGCGGAGGATCAGACGCGCCTATCACGCCGATAAGTCCTTTTCATGGAATAGCCTGCTGCATAGAGCACTTTCTGCCGGAAGAGAGACTGGGCTTCTGGGACGCTGCCCGAATGTTCACAGCGGACGCCGCTTATCTGACTTTTGAAGAGGGAGCGAGGGGAAGCCTGAGCCCCGGAAAGTCCGGCGACATAGTAGTTTGCGACAGGAATGTTTTGGAAATGGATATTAGCGATTCTGAAGCCGTTAGGAGTATCGGATTCACTCACACCGTTGTCGGCGGTGATATAAAATATAACAGATAAAATAGGTTGTTACAGACAAAAGAGGGCTGTAAACACGATCTTTTTGCTTTATAATGAGGATAATATAGGTTTTTGGACTCTAAAATAATAAGAATATATTTTTTCTGATCAAAAGGAGTTGTCTTATGGAAAAGTTATTAAGAAAAGCGCTTATTCTGGTATTGTGCATCGTCATGGCGTTCTGCATGTCGCTGCCGGCCTATGCCGATACCGGAAACGGAGCGGATGAGGAAGAAGAAGTTGACCCGATAGAAGCAATGCTCAGCCTGGATTCAGTTGTCCCTGATGAACTCACGGATCCGGACTCGAAGCTTCCCAATGAGGTCTATGGCGTCGACGATGACATCATCGAGGACGGTGAAACGAACACCAACACTCCGTTCCTGCTTTCAGAGCAGAACGAACTCGCGCTTATCATGCGAGACAACAAGCAGACGTCTTTTTATCGTTTCGATAATTTCTACATGGGCAATACCAAACTGGAGACTTCAGGTGTTGCCTGGGTGGACGGTATCAACGTATCAAATGCCGGCAGTTATGACCAGCTGCCATCCACTAAGACAGAGATCTATAATGATATGAGAAGTATCCAGTCTGTGGGGCTTGACAGAGACGGGACCGGCAGGAAACAGTTCATGGCGTCAGTAGGAATATTCACGAATTATATTTTGCTGGTGATTCAGAACGCTTCCACAGGGGATATCAAGACGATCAATGTAGGAGATGCCGCCGGTGTGTCAGAGGCTGCTGAATGGCTGTCAGATAACTATCTCGCCATCACTGCAGGCGATTATGACGGAGACGGCAAGGATTCAGTTGTGATCTATTATCCCGGTGACGGAGAGAAACCCAGGATCATAGAGTATTACTTTGACAGCGGCAGTTCCAAATGGGAGTCGAGGCAGGTAATACAGTTATCGGCAATTCTGAAGGAAAGGACTTTCTTGACAGACAGCAACTATAGGTTTAAGCCTGTTGTCAGCCTGGTGACCGGAGACTTTAACGGTGACGATCAGGATCAGCTGGCCTTCTCGGCGGGATTCTACAACACCTCCGGCAGCGTTAAAGACGGCTATCAGAATACTTCGGCCGATTCACTGGATAAGTTTTCGACCTGCGTAAGTGTATGTGATTATACTTCAGATGGATGGGTAAGTTCGGAACCCATCTGGATGAACGATATCGCGGATAAGTATTCCGAGGAAAACGGCGAGAGAAAGTACGGTGTTACCATCATGCACGCCGGAGTATTGGCGGCAGGCGACGTCGATAACAATGGCATTGATGAGATCGTGGCCGCGGGATACTCTTCGCATGATGAGGCCAAAGCTATCTTTACCAGGGGTACTGATGGCGAGTGGAGACTGAGCAAAGTACATAATATCTGTAACTGGGCTGAAAAGAACGCTCTCGTAAGCTCTGTTATCTATCTTGATGAAGATGAATATGTCAGAACGGAGCTGGAGCGCTTCGAGATGAGCAAAGCCCAGAAGTATACCCATGACAAGTACTGCAAAGAAGAAGACTGGGCCTTCGCCAAGCTGGCCATGGCCTGCGGCAAGACCAACGGCAGCAATTCACCGGAAGATGTCTTTATCTCAGGTATAGTATATAACTACAAAGATTATTCACCTCAGGTGAAGTTCACTCCCAACGCTCTGGGAGAAAGCGATCTCAGTAAAGTCACTGGCAAGACTGATTATTCATCTTCAGTCAACTGGATCAGAGCCGTGGCTCCCGGAAACTATGACGGAAACGAAGCCGGAAGAGAGCAGTTCGTATTCACTCTGTGGCAGAAGGCATCAAAAAAAGAAAACTATTCATGCAATGTGGGCGTTATTTCAGGAGTTCTTTTCAATGACTTGAACAGCAAGGGTAAACGCATAGAATACAGAGCTAAAGACGTGGTCAGTTTCGGACCTCCGGAATACTATGCGTGCAACCTCAACGCAGGTGATATTACCAAGGGCAATTATCCCCTTAAGGAATACGGCGAGAACAAGAAGGGCTATACACAGGCTCTGGCTGGAGCCTCCACCTCAGGCAATATTTTCGTAGTGCCTGTGGCGGTGGATACAGACGATGACGGCATTCTGGGAAGATTCCGCAAGAACGGATATGTATATACAGACCCTCAGGTGCTGGCAGTGCTGGAGGCGGGTCCTTACTACGGTGAGATAGATGAAGCAGGAGGATACGCAGACCCCTGCGGGACCACCTACAACGTAGAGACCGGATTCGGCACAGCCGTATCGAGAAGCGACAATGTGTCATTCGAAGCCGGCTTCGCCGGAGAGGTCGCCGCAGGCTGCGGCAAGATGTCTCTCGAACTCGGATATTCCATGGATTGGTCTCACAGTTATGAAACGTCGTACAACGTTTCCTCCGGGTATGGGATAGGCGCTCAGGAACACGACCTGGTGATCCTTAGCCGTGTGCCTCACCTGGTATATACCTATGATGTCTGGGAGCCTAAGACCAAGGAGTGGATAGAGAACGGTTACAGCGTCAGAGTTCCTTTGTCGCCGCACTATTGTACTCTCGGGATCGATGCTTACAATGAATTCGTAGATAAATTCAACGATATGCTGGGAAGCAATTATGAATATCGCCTGAAAAAGATATCCATGGGCAGCGATCTGCCTAAGGATCATGAAGGCAACCCCGATAAGTACTGGTCAAATTGGTCCAAGGCAGGATCCTCAGGCAAGCAGCTTTCAAAGGAAAGTTACGTCCTTGGGACTGACGGAGGATATATCCAAAGCACTTACAGCAAAGAAACGGCCAAGACCGAGGGAACAGAGGTAAGCCACGGTTTCCACTATGGACTCACCCTACAGTTCGGAGGAGAGTACGGCGTGGGCGAAGCCTGGGCAGGCGGCTATGTGAATCTCGATTACAGCCAGTCCACGGGTCACTCGACTACTAAGACTAATACAACGGCAGTAGCAGGTCAGATCCAGAATATATCAGCAGATGCAGTCAACGGACTTACAGTTAAACAGGTCCAGAGCGGATACGGTTTCACCTGGACTTACGGCAAGTGGACCAGAGTGCTAACAGAGCAGGGAGACGTCGTTCCTTTCTACGGTTATGTTGTAACTGATGTGAAACGCCGCGCGCTTCCTCCTGAACTTGGTGAGATCACAAAGAACCTGGCCATGGGTTATTCTGCTGTAAGCGATACTGATACTTTGTCACGACTGGGTTCTGTGCTCACAATAGAAAAGATCTCAGGCGACAGCAAGATCACCTGTGATTCCAAGGCCAAGACCATGAAGATCGCCAGCGGCCTTGAACCGGGCAGGTATGAGGCCGAATTCAAGATCTCCAACGGACTTGAAAGCGCTAAGCCCAATACTGAATTCTCATACGATACCACCTTCACATACATAGTAAATGTCAAGGGTTCAGCGCCTAAGATCGAAGGACCGAATGAGATGTCCATCGACGAAGGTTACGATGGCGATCATTATTCCGATCCCTTCATCATCACCGGAAATCCCACCCCTGAAATGAAGCTCGAAACCTTTACGGATAAGATCAGTTACGATCCGGATGAACAGAAGATCAAGGTGACTCCGGGACTTTCAGAAGGAGAATACAAGGTCATCCTGAGAGCTGTCAATTCCCTCGGTGAGAGCTGCGTCAAAGAATTCACTGTCAGGGTGAAATGCAGCTATGAAAAGAGGGATGCCATGGAAGTTTCCCGAAAGATCAGGGATCTGGACTTTTCAAATGTTTCTTTGAAGACCGGTGTCTTTGATGAAGTATACGGAAGCATAGAAGACGCAAGAGAATCCTATGAGTATCTTTCAGATGAGCAAAAGGCATATCTGGGACAGGCTGAAGTATTAAAGCTCGAAAAGGCGAATGCGATCTATGAGTGGATAAGAAATAACGACGCTTCACTTCATGCTGCTGATAATTTTGTTTCTGATAATCAGTGGCAGATCGATGAACTGAAGTATAAGATGGAAGAGTGTTATAATAAGATCAGAAGCGGTAATCAGGAATATATAAATGAATTCGTGAATGGCGGATATGACGAACTATTCGGAAGCCTTAAAGAGAGATATGAGAGTCTGATGAATATGGATGTCAAAGCCAGGATGTTCCTCATAAGCAATTACGACGGAAACACTTTCTTCGATGATCTTCTGCACTGTGATCTGCTGCTCCAGAAAGCGTATTTCCAGGCATCAGGTCTGGGAGACCCTGAGAGTGAAGAGGATCTCATGAACATGAGAGAGATCCTGCACATAGAGTATGAGTATGTAGAGGGAGAGATCAATTCCTTTATCGAAGCAGCCGGATCAGTACAGGCCGAAGATGATTTCGAAGCCATCGGTGAGCATGATAAACACGCCAGAAACGAATACCTGAACAAGGACTTCAGCAAGGCGGGCAGAGCGCTCCTTCCCAATCTGACAGCCTTCACTGAGGCCGAAAAGCACATATACAGCGTACTTAAGACTAAATGTCAGAATCAGCTGGACGAGATGCTGACGGGCACAGAACCCTTAGATAATGCTATCAGTGTCACCATCATGATAAATGAATTAGTGGGCGGAACAGCGCTTAATGAAGGAGGCGGTCTCTTTG
>JAEEGL012533291.1_pt1 | contig 10943 bp, 8 predicted proteins | sample 9134231 | NCBI WGS metagenome assembly JAEEGL01 (sample SAMN16246548, study PRJNA631951) | gut metagenome | biome: gut microbiome; feature: rumen; material: fiber-attached | host: Bos | place: Iran: Karaj | collected 2018-10 | reverse complement strand
CGAGAACGGTCCTAATACTTAACGAGTGCCGTCCTCATTCGTTACGACTCGGTAGCAAGCAACCCATGAGTCGGCACCTTCGAATGAGTCGGCCGTAACCTTCGATTGAGCGAGTCGGCACCGACAAAAACTGGCGGATCCTTCACTCTTCACTTTATAAAAAGAAAACCACAGGCACAAGGCCCGTGGATTCCCTCTCTTATGAAAAAACTCAAAACACCTTAGAATTCTTCTTCCTCTTCGTCGAGGTCATCCTCGGCGTAGCGGCCACGGCCTTTGCAGCCATAGCCTGGGGCAAACTGATTACCGCTACCCTGCTCATTGTGCGGGCTATTAGGTAGTAGCAACGACTGTTCTATCTTTATCACCTCCATCTGAGGCTTCTTATAATCTTTCTTCATAATTTCTCTATGAATTTGAATTAATTCTTTTTCTAAGGAACCCAGGAACTTAGGAATTATTCCTATATTCCCAGATTCCTTAGACTATCATCACTTAATCACGAACTTCTTACCGTTATGGATATAGACTCCTGCGGTAGTCGGCTTCTTACCAATCTTCAGGCCCTGGAGCGTGTACCACTCGCCATCCTCAGTCGTCAGCTGCGGCCTACTAATCACTGTCGTATCATCACCGAAGTCGAGTGAGAACTCAGGAGCACTGCTGAATCCTGTGAACTGGAAGTATGCACGGAAGGGGTACAACGTACGAGGATCTGTACCAGTATAGAAGTCCAGAACGTTACCAGCCGTCATGTAGTAAATGTCAGTGTCGGTATTGTCAATCTGGAACGCATCGTAGTAGCCAACGAACTTCACCTGCGGGTCAACCCTTGAACATTGATATGTTAAGGTTATCGTTATCGTTTTCGTTAAAGTGAATTACTTTGGGACTTGGACTTCGTGGGTGGTGCCGTCGGAGCGGCGGACGGTGAAGGTGTAGGTGTTGCCCTTGACGAAGCCGAACTGCTGGTAGGCAGCAAGGGAAGGAATGGCGGTGTTGTTGATCTTGATGATGATGTCGCCCTGGCGGAGGCCACGCTTGTAGGCTTCGCTGTTCTCACGGATAAGGCCTATCATGGGTCGGCCTCGGTGGGGCACGATGGACATCTGAGGCTGCTCGTTACCGACGGTGACGACACCGCTTTTGTTGTAGGGCTGGAACAGCATGCGCTTCTTGAAGGGATTGATGATGACGGCACCGTAGTCGAGCAGTTCGGAGCCGATGTGGGAACTGCCTCCCTGGGTGATGATATGCACATCGCGGAACATGAATTCACCCCACTTCAGACGCTCGAGGGCGAGGAAATAGACGGTGTCGGCACGTTCCACGCCATGTGCCCCGATGGTGTGCTGTCCGATGGCACGACCCTCTACCTGTGCGGCGACGTGACGACTCTTATAGACATGCTGCTGAAAGCTCTCGCGGTTCATGGAATAGAGGTGCTGGAATCCGGTGTCGAACAACACATGGTCCATGTGCCGCATAAACGGGCTGACCCACACGTAGGGCACGAAACCACTGAGCTTATACTTTACTTCGTAGCCCTGCTCCCCGGCAAAAAACTTCTTCTGATTGGTGAGGATGAGGCGACGGTTCTCCACGTCTATCTTGCAGCAGAGTCCTTTGTTGACGAGGTCGAAGCCGATGATGCCGTCATAGCCTCGGGAGATGGGGCCGCTGGGGATGACGGTACAGAGATAGCCGTCGATGGCGAGATGACCCATGCGGAACATGGGCAGCTGCACCACACGCAGGGTATCGGGGTGGTTGTTGATGTCGAAGGAAATGACGTTACCCACCTCACGCAGCCGTGAGCGCTCACCCTTCTTCCCGTAAAGGGGGGAAGGGTTAAAGACCGCTCCCTGCGTGGCTCCGGTGTCGAAGAGGAAGCGGTACTTCTTGCCCTCTATCTCAACGGGCAGCAGGATGCGGTGGTTATCGAACTCAATGGGGATGGTGTCAGCGAATGTGGCATTGAGCATTGAGCTTTGAGCATTGAGCTTTGAGTATTGGGCAATGAAGGTGACGGTAAAACCCAAAGAATAACGATGCATCTGTGCCGCCAGCGGCAGGCACAGACACATCGTCAATAATATGGTCGTCAGACGCCTCACTTTACAGGATTTATCTCACGCAGTAGGCGGTCGGCGTGTCCCCAACGGTCCATCATGAAAAGGACGTAGCGGATATCGACGCTGATGGTACGGGCCAGCTGACGGTCGAAGAAGATGTCGCTGGAGAGGCTGTCCCAGTTGCCGTCGAAAGCCAGGCCGATGAGCTCGCCATTGCCGTTGAAGACGGGTGAGCCGGAGTTGCCGCCCGTGATGTCGTTATTGCTGAGGAAGCAGAGTTGCATCTTGCCGCTGGTGCCGTCGGTATAAGGTCCGAAGTCGCGGGCGGAGAGCAGTTCCTTCATGATGGGCTCCACCTCGTAGTCGATGACGCCACGCTCGCCCTGTAGCATCTTATCAACCATGCTCTGGGCCTCGGTGTAGTAGCCTGAAGGCTTGCCACCAAGTGTATAGCCACCCACTTGTCCGTAGGACATGCGGAGGGTGAAGTTGGCGTCGGAGTAGTTGGGCATGTCCTGCTCCATGCGCAGCTTGGCAGCACAGAGCAGCTTCTCCTGTTCAGAGATGGGGTCGTCAAGCATTCCGATGGCCATATAGGTGGACATAAGGAGTGAATAGACGTCGAGGCCGTACTCCACGCCGAGGTCACGCGTGTATTCCTTCTGATTGATGTAGATGGGCTTGCCGGTACGCATAAGCACGGAGTTCTCGTAGAGGTAGCGGGCATAGCGATTGCAATCGCCACCAAAGCGCTGGTCAATCACTTGGTAGAAGTCGGGGATAAAGTCGGAGAGAGCCTGCTCGCGGTAGTTCTGCAGCAGGGCACCGAGCACCTCGGCATCAGTGTCGAGGTCCCACTCAGAGGTGTTGTCGCGGAACTCGATGTACTGCTTCTTAGCCTTGTTCTCAGGACCTTTCACCTCCAGACGGCCCGTGCTGCTCTGGAAGGCACGCAGCGAGAGCTGGTCGCCGAAGAAGGTCTCGTAGATGAGGGTGAACATGCGGTTGGCCTGATAGCGGTGCTGGTAGAGCTTGCTCAGCTGGTCGAAGTCGAGCTCATTCTTGAAGTTGCCGGTCTCGTCCATCCAACGGCGCAGCTTATGTTCGAACACCTGCTTCTGGGCAACGAGTCCGATGCTGTCGATGCACTTGTTCATACCGAGGGAGTTTTTCCAATAGTTGGAGCTCTGGGCGTACTTGGAGTCGTACATGATGCGGACGGCCTCGGAGGCACGCATGTGGCGAATCATCACGTCCTGCTTGACACCGCGAACCTGGGCACGTGTGGCGTTCTCGGCATAACGCTCCAGAATGCCGTAGCTGGAGAGGTAACGACTGGTGGAGCCGGGATAGCCCATGGTCATGGAGAAGTCGCCAGGCTTGTAGCCCTTCATGGACACGGGAGCCCAGTGCTTGGGGTGATAGGGCACGTTCTTCTCACTATACTCGGCAGGACCGTTGGTCACGGGGTCGGCATAGATGCGGAAGACGGAGAAGTCACAGGTCTGACGGGGCCACATCCAGTTATCGGTCTCACCACCAAACTTACCCATGGATTTGGGAATGGCAAATACCAGGCGCACGTCCTTGAAGTCGCGGTAGGTGGTGAGGTAGTACTTGTTGCCCTCGTAGAAAGGCTTGATCTCAACACGCAGCGTGGAGTCCTGGACGCGGATCTGCTGGGACATGGCATTCTCAATGCTATCGACGAAGTGGCTGATCTCGCTGAAGGGCAGGTTCATGAGGCCCTTGGCGTTCAGCTCGGCGGTAATGTCGCGCTGCTCGACCATGAAGCTGACGAAGAGGTCTTCGTTGGGCAGCTCCTCGGCATAGCTCTGGGCGTTGAAACCGTTGAGCATGTAGTCGTGCTCCACGGTGGAGTGCTGGCGGATGCAGTCGAAGCCACAGTGGTGGTTGGTGAATACCAGACCGTCGGGGCTGACAACAACACCCGAGCAATAACCTCCGAAATTGACCACAGCCTTCATGATGGCATTATCGCCTGCATAAAGTGACTCGTAGGGAAGGGCAAAGCCTTCGGCCTGCATCTGCTGATAAACAGGCTGGGGAAGGTCGTAAAGTGTCCACATACCTTCATCGGCCGATACCTTTAAAGGCGAAAAGGCCAAAAGGGTTAAAAGTAAAAATGCTACTGTCTTTTTCATTATTCGTTTGTTTTATTATTTGATGTATTATTCTTCCTGAAGTATTTGCCTATGATGGGGAAATAACTGAGTGGCAGGTCGTGATAGATAACATGTGCCAGGAACAACAAGATGAGCACTGTGTTGAGCGTTATCGATGCCCAAACAGGTAACAACTGACGTCCGTTGTGCATAAAGATGTAAAACAGCACGGCAAGAATCACGTATATGGCAATGGAACGGCGTGGATAGACAATGGGATGATAGATGAGGCCCACAATATAACTGAGCATCATCGCCGTGAAATAGCCGGCAAAGCCTGCCCACGCACAGGCAATGTAACCCGAGCGCGGCACAAAGATAATATTAATGACGATGAGTACTGTGCAACCGATGCCCGAGAAGATGGCTCCCCAGTAGGTCTTGTCCTCTAACTTATACCAGAACGAGAGATTGAAGTAGATTCCCATCATGATTTCTGCTGCCATGACAATGGGTACCACTCGCAGGCCTACCCAGTAGTCAGGGGCAATGAGGTACTTGATAATGTCAATGTAACCCACCACGCAGAGGAAGGCCAACAGTGTGAAGATGATAAAATACTTCATGGCGGTAGCCTGCATCTCGTCGTTGTCCTTGTCGCGCGTCTTGCCAAACACAAACGGCTCGTAAGCATAGCGGAAGGCCTGGGTTATCATAGCCATGATCATGGCTATCTTCACCGTACCGCCATAGATGCCAAGCTGCATGCGCATGTCCTCACCCTTATAGATGAAGGGGAAGAGAATCTTGTCGGCCACCTGGTTCAGGATGCCTGCCACGCCGAGGATGACAATGGGCCATGAGTAGCTGAGCATGCGACGCATGAGCTGGCGGTCGAAGCCGTGACGGATGCCCCACAGCTCCTTGTAGAGGCAGAGTGTGATGACGGCGGAAGTGACCAGGTTGATGTAGAAGGCATATCCCGGATCATGACCGTCGAGCAGGACGTAATAGACAACGTTCAGCGAGATGTTGACGGCTATGTTCAGCAACTGCAAGGCAGCAAACTTCAAGGCTTTCTTCTGCTGGCGCAGATAGACGAAGGGAATGGCTCGTACGGCATCAATAGCTACCGTCAGGGCCATGGCCCAGACATACGACGGATGGTCGGCATAACCGAGGAAGTCGCTGACAGGTGTAAGGAACAATAATACCAAAACCGAGAACAGCAGTGCAGCCGAGCTGACGCCAACGAGCGCCGTGGAGAACACCCGCTGCGGGTTCTCGTCTTCCTTATTGGCAAAACGGAAGAACGTGGTTTCCATGCCGAACGTCAGCAGCACAAGGATAAGGGCCGTCAGCGCATACATATTGGTGATGACGCCATAGCCTCCACTCTCTGCCGACATCTTAGCCGTATATAGCGGCACCAGCAGGTAATTAAGGAACCTGCCAATGATGCTACTCAGTCCGTAAATGGCCGTATCCTTGGCCAAAGTCTTCATGTTTGCCATTTCAAGGGGCAAAGTTACAACATTTATTTGACATAGCCAAAAAAAAGAGCGCCCGCATCACGCGGGCACCCTCTTCAATAAAAATATAGAGTATTTGATGTTATTCAATTAACGGAGCTCATACCAAGTGGCTGCATTACCCTGTAACCACTCTATGAACTTATATACGTCATTGATGAATACACGTTCACCAACCCAGTTAACAGATGCGGGAGCAGCTAACTTCTGGGTTTCAGCATTCTTCTCAAGAGCCTGAAGTGTAATACTGCCGTCCAAAACAACGGGGATATCGTTAGCATTGGTAACCATATTGTCAAGACGGAAGATAACCACGGGACGCTCAGGACCAGCACCTGTGTTAACCATTTCGCTAACATTTACGCCAAACATCTCATGAACTTCCTTACCAGCAACCGTCAGAGGCAGTGTACCACCAGCTGCACGAAGTGTGATAATAGTCTCCTGATGATGAACACCTGCATTATCCCAATAATCTTGAGGTAATACATCGAATACGGCATCGTTGAAGTCCCAGTCGCTAATGCTGAGCTTGCTCAAGTCATCAAGACCAGCAATGAGGTCCTCAACAAATACACGCTGCCCCTGCTTGTAGAGACCCGGAGTAATCTTAACAATCCAGTTGTCGAAATAGTAGTCACGAGCAACCTGCTGAGTGTTTGCATCTACGCCATGAGCCTCGAAGTCGAAACCAACGAAATACATGCCAGCAACAATCGGATCGATGCGGTCACCAGGAATGATAACATAGTTATCAATGTAGAAGTTTGAGTCGAAAGAGTTGTGGAAGCCGAAGTACTCCGTGCTGCTATTCACCATGAACTCAATCTGGTCAGAACCATAGATACGGTCATTCTGATCTGTTGCACCAGGCTTCAGGCCATAGCATACATTACCATATGTACCAGCAGTACCAGCATTGAAGTTATAAGTGTGGTCGGTTGAGCTACCGCAGTAGAGATAGTTCATATTGGGACCCCACTCACCTTGATAAACCTGCTGTACGAAGAAGTCACTCCAATTTACTGCAACGCCCTGAGGATTCTTGTTGGCCTTGAACCACTCGGTTACAACATCCTTCTGCTCCTGTGTCAGGGGCTCGGGAACATTTACATACAGACCCCACTCGTTACCATTGGCATTTACACCACGGGTGAGCGCACCTGCATTTATTAAATTACCATTCTGGTCGAACTGAAGCGGAGTCTGATTCTCAAAGCCCCATGTTCTGTTGGCATCAGTCTTAACTACCTTACCAAAAACTGTTTCGAAAGCAATCTTGTACTTCTCTGCAGGAGTTAAATCATTGACATTAACAATGTCATCCTTGTTTGAACAGCTGACGAAAGCACTACCAACGAGTGCGATAGCTGCTAAACTCATCAAATACTTTTTCATAAGATTTTGTTTAAAATAAATAATTTAAATTGGTTTAATTTTCGATTTCGGCTGCAAAGATACACTTAAAATCGAAAATAACCATCAAGAAAAGTGTTAATAAACAAAAAAGAATGTGAAACAATCTGCTATTTAATACATTTCATAAAGTATATGGAATTAAAAAAGAACAGGCATCCGTTTATTTGACGGATGCCTGTCCTGGCGATATCTTTTTCTTAATAGAATGTAGCACGGTGTCCTTGTACCCATTCTGAGAACTGGCCATCCCATTTTTCGTCGATGTCCTGTCGCTCGTCACACCAGTCGGTATTCGGATCAACACCAATCTTGCTGGGTACCCTACCCTTAACTGCGGTTAAAGTTTTCCACTCGTTATTCTTGAATACCAACACAGGAATCAAGTTGGCGTCATTATTACCGTCGGAATCCTCGAAATTACCTGTAATATTAAAGATTGGCATGGGATATTCGGTCTTCTTACCATCAATAGTATTCACCATAACTGATGTACCGACATTGAACTGTCCGTGTACTTCCTCTCCACCTACGGTCAGGGGCAACGTACCTCCAGCGGCTACCAAACGAATCTTGGCACCTGTTGCTGTCCACATCACGTCGAATACCACATCGTTGAAGTCGAAGTCACCAGCTTCCTCAGCGCTCAGGTCTTCTGCCATCACACGGATATCTGGAATAAACTCTTCTACAGGAGGCTTCGGACCATTCCAAGTAGCAGAGCAAGAACCCGGCGTCTTGGTAAAGCCTGTAGCGGCAAAGTCGCTGCCAGTAACAATGTTCGTCACGTTGTGAAGATCCCATGTGATGTTTTCACTTTGAACTGCTTCAAGAGCTTCTGCACTTGTTTCCTCCCAGAAGCTAATACCAGAGTATTCCGAATACTGACCTATTTCATTATAATTATTGAAGAACTTAATATTATTATAAGCCAACGTCAGTTTAGTACCCTGCACATGGAAAGCACCACCCTTGTGAGCGGGGACATAAGTCTGGTCACCCAAGCGGACATAAACTACAGCATTGTCGTTGACGGCCTTGAAGCCCTGGAAAGTACCCTGTTGCTGTCGGCCCCACTTGCTACCGTTCTTAATGTTGATGCCAGAATTGTTGTGCATATTCACTATGAAGTTATTGAATAGGCCTGTTCCCATTTCTGCATAGCTGTCAGCCATCATATTAAACTCACCATCCAAGAACTTGCAGTTACCTGTTACATTCAACTGACAGTAGTTGTAGAACGTAGCGTTTCCTGCGCTGAAGTTCAGCGAACCTGTAGTATAGTGACCATTGTTAACCCATACGATACCAGCCTGTGTTACTTTGGTTGAACCACTGATTACAACGGTACCGTCACTAACGAAACCACCATTGGAATCAAGGATGAACTCATCTGCTGTCAGCTCAACATCATCACCGACATTATAGAAACAAGGAGGATTACCTGCACCAGCATTGTAATTCAATATACCATCAACATAGAAATTGCCTTCATTATATACATATGCATGGTTACCTATTTTATAAGCACCCGTGTTCAGGGTACCGCGGTTGTACAGATGGACACCATCGTTGTGGGCAAGGTGATCACGACCGTCATTCAGTGTAGCGCCTTCAGCAACGCTGATAGTACCGCTGAATTCACCGAAATTGCTGTCAAGCGTAACATTACCCTGCAAAATGTAAATGTTCATGTACTCAGGACCTCTACGCTTCAAGGTAACATTGCCGTTTACCTTTACATATACACTAATACACTGAGGGGTGTCCCAATTCTGTTTACAATCCCAGCTACCGCCAATCTCTACTTCACCAGTATTGGTAACCTTGTAGTTGTGGGTACCATTATTACAATAAACCCAGAACAAATCACCACTAAGATCCTTAATTTCATCAGCATCGCCAGGAATAGTCGTGGGATAGACTGCCAACAATTCATTACTTGTGGGAAAGGTGAACATGTCATAGACATCACCGTTAATAGTTGCGGAACGCGTTAAATTACCGCGTGTAATACTGAAGCCCCAATCCTGGTCAGGAGCAGGGTTTCCAAAGTGTGCTTTGAATGCTGCCTCGTACTTTGCTACGGTTTGGTCAGCACTTGCGTCAAAGACATCATTGTTTGAACAGCTTACGGCAAATAATCCAACTGCCATAGCTGCCATGGTGTTCATCAAATACTTCTTCATCTTGTTTTAATAATGTTTGTTATTTTCGAAAATATTTGTTGCAAAGGTACGGATATTATTCGTGAAGTTGGCATACATGTAGTTAATATTTGCAAAAAAAGGCGAAAACGTTTGTCCTTTATAACTTTTCGAGCTGAAAAACACTTAACTTTCAATGATATTTTGTAATTTTGAAGCCCAAATATTGAATTGAATATGAGACACTGCAAATACACTTGGCTATTAGTAGCAACCCTTTTGGGCATTATCACCTCGTGTGAAAAGGAACAGTTTGACAAGGAAGCCTACAACGAATATGTAGATTATGAGTTCATGGTTGACAACATGGACCGCTCGCACGACTGGAACCTGACAAAAAGTGATACCATCACCATCATCGCGCCAGCAACCATAAAAGCTGTACAAATACTTACAGGGACTCCCTATGGTGGCAATGAAGTGGAAATTGCTGCTGAGGGTGTGTGTTATGGAGATGAGACAACATTGGCCTATACCATTCCCAGCATACAAACTAAGCTCTATTTGGCTGCACTCTCACCAGACGGCAAGTACTTAGGGGTTACGCCTTTTGATTTCAAGACAAAAAGTATTGACCTGACAACCCAACAGCTTTATATAGGCACAAATCTCAAAGAGCCAACACCTCAGACATTCACCTATCTCTACGAGGAAGACTTTCCTCTACCTGGTGACTTCGACTACAATGACATCGTGCTGCGCATTAGTAAAGACTATACAGAATCGTCCTATCAGGTGGTACTTACTGTAAAAATGGATGCCGTTGGAGCTGCCAAACAAATTGCAGGTGGCATACATCTTGCCGGTATCCAGTATGATGATGTGGCAAAGGTGGAAATAATTTCTGGCGAACAAATGGATAAGAATTATCCCATGCCTCGACGCTATATTAGCAGTGAAGAGTCTCTTATAAAGGGAAGAAACGGTGAAGCTGTTGTCAACCTGTTTGAAGATGCCCATTGGGTATTACTGAAAAACAAGAATACCAATGGCAGCATCACCCGCATGAGAGTAAATACCTCACATACAGAAATTGAAAACCAGATGACCACCGCTACTTCTGTCACTACAACCTACTGCATTACTTTCAAGACCAGGGAAATGGCCCGAGGACTGACTTTCGACCGCATCGACCCCTTCATCTTAGAGGAATACAATGGCAGTGTCTGGGAAGTCCACACATACGCATATAAATTTAATGACGTGCTGAAAGACATCTTCCGTGGAAATCAAAGTGCCTACGACAACCACGTCAGCTGGTGCGTCGTAGTACCCGAAAAGGATTTCCGCTACCCCATTGAGGGAATGTCATTAGGTACATACAACAGCAAGAGTGGTGAGATTTTCGGTCCGTATAGCAACTTCTCCAATTGGATACAGAACCATTTTTCCTATAACGATTGGTACAAAAACGCTACCCGACCGCAGCTATTATATTAATAATGTACGCGCGCAATATAGAAAAGTATGCGCCCCGTTCGTAATGATGCGAACGGGGCGCGTGTATTTTCCGTCTTACGCAGAATGATTATTCTTCATAGACCTTACCTTCGGCAGGATGCTTATACCAATCTGCATAGTCCTCAT
>JAEEGL011107326.1_pt1 | contig 10943 bp, 7 predicted proteins | sample 9134231 | NCBI WGS metagenome assembly JAEEGL01 (sample SAMN16246548, study PRJNA631951) | gut metagenome | biome: gut microbiome; feature: rumen; material: fiber-attached | host: Bos | place: Iran: Karaj | collected 2018-10 | reverse complement strand
TTTGGACAATTTTTTTATAATTTTTGCCGAGTTTTCCACAGGAAAATATTTGAACAGATAGATTTTTAATAAAGCTATTTTAGTGCCGTGGAATTAATACAAAGTATCATCACAATGATTTAGAAAATATGTATAAAATGTCGTTTTAGTTTTTCGTTTTGAACGCGATTGGTACTTATGGCGTGTAAAATGTGGGCAAAATGTTATGTAAAATGTGTGCCAAATTTTGGCTAATGTTTTTAATAATAAGTTGCTGATCGTAATGCAATGTTGGTAGCAAACACACAATAGTTTGTTTAGAATTATAGTACGTGAACGTGAACGATTTGGATGTGTGGATTGTAATATGTGCGGGAATGGCGGTTTTAGTCTTAAGTATTGTAGATGCTGTAAAAATGGGGAATTAAACCATTTATTCGTTGTGAATTTTACAACAAAATAGGCTATTTTTATATTATTGTTGTATTTATTACAACATACATTTTTTCGTGTATTAACAGATAAAATACCACGATTTGTTGTAAAAAATATATAAAAATTGTGTTCAAAAAGGTATTGCTTATTTTTATAATTTGTGCTAGTATAAAGATGTCGTTATCAAACATAAAAACGAAACAGGAAACTTAAAAATGAAAGCAAAATAAAAGCACGATTTGGCGGGCGAAAAGGTAATTTCTAGCCATAAATTACAAATAGGAATTACCTAAAGCTCCGCCAAAAGAGCGTTGAGCGCGTTAGATCCTACAATCGTTAGCACCTTCTAAATAACAGAACGAATGGGGAACTAGCAAGGACATATGCTCTGCTAAACGCAGAGCGGTCAAGACCTCAGAGTGGTACAGTTGCGGCCTAAAGTAATTGTATCGTGCCGGATAACTCGCCACTCTTTGGTCCAAGTTAAAACTTTCTTGGGGGATTTTACCAGTAACATGATATAATGAGGTTATGGTTAACCGCATTATCCTTATATCAAGTCTTGCAGCGATTGTGATAATTCTTGTCATGTTAAACTTTACGACTCCGGCGTCAATTGGACCGCTCGGAGTTTTAGTTTTTTTTACAACATTTTATATATTGATGTTTGGTCTAGCGGTGGGGGTGATGCACCTCTTTTACCACATGATGGGGAGGCGAAAAAAGTGGATGCGCAGCGATTATTTTTACGCTATTGTGATTGCATTTGGGCCAATCATGATTCTTTTAATGCAGGCGTTTGGTTCGATGAGTCTGTTGACGCTTGGTCTTGTTGTTTTTTTCGTTTCTCTGGCATGTTTTCTAATAAATAAAAGGTTTTCTGTGGTAAAATAAGCATATGGACAATAAGAATATTATTGCTGGAGGTAGAGAGCGGGCTGAGGTAGAGCCTTTTGATACTAGCCCATTTGAGAAGGCTCCAGATCCGAATGTGACTGAAAATGTTGAACAACCTCAGGAGGGTGGAATGCTTTCACGAGTAGATCTTTCGATGCCACCAGGGGCAAGTCTAGGCGAAATATCGCTTGCGGCCCAGCCAAAGCCGGAAGTAAACGTAAAGATGAATCTTAGGGGTGAACCAACCAAAGATACGATTGCTGCGATTGATGCATTAGAGAAACATTGTGATGATCCGGCGATGGTGCAGGACGAATACCGTAAGATGAGAAAAGAGTGGTTAGGCATGAATGGCATGCTAATGGGAAAGGATAAATAAGCGATGCCGTGGTGGGCTTCAACGGTGATGTTTCTAGTCTTAATCATCCTTTTGATAGCCTTTTTGTGGACACTTTATTTAACAAAAAAACGTAAGACTGAAAGATATAATCGTACTCTTAGAATGGTACCAATGCTGATTCATCTACCGCCAGCGACTGATGATGTGGAGATCGGCTCGCGTGATGAACGCGATGTGGCAAATGAAGCGTTAAGCCAGGCACAAGTGATGTATTCCATTCTGTCTTCAACTTATGAGAAGAGCCATAAGGCTAGTGTTTTTGGCCAGCGCCATCTAGCGTTTGAGATTGTAGCAAAGGATGGAACGGTAAAGTATTACGTGATTTCGCCACTTAATTTGGTAGAAACGGTGAAGCAGGCAGTGCATTCGGCTTATCCGACCGCCTTGATTGAGATAGCAGACGAAGAAAATATTTTTTCGAGTATTGGTAAATCCGGTGGCGTATCGGGTGGGGAATTGTCTTTGAAGAAGGACTATGTTTATCCAATTAACACTTATGAAGAGACCAAGCGTGATCCATCGCGTGCAATTCTTGATGCAATGTCGACAACAAAAGGTGATGAAGGGTTGGCGATTCAGATTTTGGTGCGTCCGGCTGGCGATAGTTGGGTAACTAAGTCTAAAGAGGCAGTTCAGAAGATCAAGGATGGTCAGAAGACTACGACGGGTGGTTCGAATGCGTTAGATCATGCAACCAGTTTTGTGGCTGATATGTCTAGGGCGCTTTGGGAGCCACCAAAAGTGCACGAAAATAATGAACACGAAGAGATTAAGCCGCTTACTGCTCTCCAGAATGATGAGATAGCGACGATTGAGAATAAGACTAAATATCCTGGATTTGAGACTTTGATTAGAATTATTGCCAGCTCTACTAGCCAAACGCGTTCGGAAGCAATGGCGGGTGGGGTAGTGTCGGCCTTTTCGCAATTTGACTCGCCAGCCAACAATGGCTTTCGCTATGGCAATTTAAAGAGTACAAAGAAATTGGCGGCTGACTACATTTTTTACACGTTCCCACGAAAATCTAGGAATTGTATTTTGAATAGCATGGAGCTCGCATCCATTTTTCATTTGCCGGCTCAGAATGCGATACCAACCTCACAAGTTGAGCGTCAGACTATGAAGCAAATTGATGGTCCGTCGAAGTTGGCGACTGAAGGATTATTGCTGGGCGTGAATGAATTTAGGGGGCAGCAGAAGGAAATCAGGCTGTCCGAAAAAGACCGTAGACGCCACACTTACGTAATTGGTGCTACTGGTATGGGTAAATCTGTTTTGCTTGGCAATTTAGCTTATCAAGATATGATGGATGGGCGTGGCTTTGCCTTTATTGATCCGCACGGTGATGTGGTGGAAGATATTTTGAGCAAGGTGCCGGAAGAGAGGATTGACGATGTAATCTACTTTGATCCGGGTGATATGGATAATCCAATCGGCATGAATATGTTTGAGTTTGACTCGCCAGATCAGAAGGACTTTATCATTCAGGAAGGCATTAATATGCTTTATTCGCTGTATGACCCAGGTCATACCGGTATTTTTGGTCCGCGTGGTGAGCATATGTTCCGTAATGCAGCCTTACTTCTGATGTCCGACCCAAATGGCGCGACCTTTATTGATATTCCGAGAGTATTTATCGATCCAGATTTCGTACGTGAGAAGCTAAAATATGTTACTGATAAGACAGTATATGATTACTGGACGAAGGAGTTTCCAGCTTCGCAAAAGAGTAGTGATGCTGGTGAAGTGACGACGTGGTTTGTCTCGAAATGGGGTCCGTTCTTATCTAATACGATGATGCGCAATATTTTGGGCCAGACAAAATCTGGATTTCAGTTGCGTGACATTATGGACAATAAGAAGATTTTACTGGTGAATTTATCAAAAGGTAAGATGGGCGAGTTAAATTCAAAACTACTTGGTATGATTTTTGTGATGAAGTTCCAGACGGCGGCAATGAGTCGCGTGGATACACCGGAAGAGGAACGTAATGATTTTTGTCTATTTGTGGATGAGTTCCAGAACTTTTCAACCGAGAGCTTTGAGTCGATTTTGTCTGAGGCGAGGAAGTTCCGTCTCAATTTGATTGTGGCTAACCAGTTTATTACGCAACTTTCTGACAAAATTAGGGAAGGTATTCTTGGTAACGTAGGTACGTTTATCGCTGGCCGTTTGGGTGTGACTGACGCTGAATTGCTTGAAAAGGTGTTTGCGCCGGTATTTAATGCAGAAGATTTACATAAATTGCCGAATTATCACGCGATTTCAACCGTAATGATGTTTGGCGTACCTTCTTCGCCATTTACGATGTCATTACTACCACCGATGGGGAAGAAAAATGAAGCAGCTTTAACTTCATTGAAGGCATATTCAGCGGCTAAATATGGTCGCCCAAGAGCGCAAGTGGATGCAGAAATCGATAAAAGGCTCGCTTCAGTAAAGAAACCTGAGCCGAAGCCTGAACCGGCACCAGAAGCACCTGCTACAAGGCCGCAGAACAGCTTTCTAGACACTTGGAAACAAAAGAAGGCTAGCATTGAGGCTGAAGCCAGAAAAGCGCCCACAGAGCCTCCTAAGAGCCCAGAAAAGCCAAAAATAAAGCCAGAACCGGAGCCAAAACCGGAAAAAGTGGAAGAAAAAGCCGAAGAACCGGAATCTACCCCTGAAAAAGAGCCGGACGAAATCATTCTGAAATTGCGCTAAACCCTTGAAAAATAGAGATAGACCATATATAATATATGGGTATATTTGTTAAGTTGAGGTAAAAACTTCATGTCAGATGCGAAAAAAAGCGGTGGAGCCGAGAGCTATGATTCGTCCGAAATTCGGGTACTTGAGGGGTTGGAACCGGTACGTCTACGTCCTGGTATGTACATCGGATCGACTGGTTATGATGGGCTGCACCATCTAATTAAGGAGATTGCGGATAACTCAATCGATGAAGCGATTGCAGGTGAGGCTAATAAGGTTGAAATTACATTATTAGCGGATGGTGGTTGCAAGGTTGAAGATAATGGTCGTGGTATCCCAGTAGATATTCACCCAAAAACCCATAAATCCACACTCGAAACGGTACTAACGGTTCTCCACGCTGGTGGTAAGTTCGGTGATGGCGGTTATAAGGTATCTTCCGGTCTACATGGTGTTGGTTCTTCAGTCGTAAATGCGCTTTCAAAACACATGGTGGCAGAGGTTTATCGTGACGGTAAGATTCACCACATTGAATTTGATACTGGTAAGCCAGAGTCTGATTTAAAGATTATTGGCAAGACGGAAAAGCGTGGTACGGCGATTACTTTCTATCCAGATCCAGAGATTTTTAAAGAAACAACGACTTTTGATTATAATTGGGTTTCAAGTTACGCTCGTCACCAAGCCTATCTGACGAAGGGAATATTAATTACTGTTACGGACGAGAGAAACGGCGCTAAGGAAGCCTTCTATTTTGAAGGTGGTATCAAGAGTTATGTTAAGCGCTTAAATAATGGCAAGGAAGTGTTGTCGGATGACATTTTTTACGTTGAAAAGAAGATTGAAGATTCTGAGGTAGAAATTGCCGTTCAGTACAACGATACTTATGCTGAGATCATGAAACCATTTGCCAATAACGTGTTGACACCAGATGGTGGTATGCACGTAGTTGGTTTTCGTACTGGTCTTAACCGCGTAATTAATGACTATGCCCGTAAAAATGGTCTTCTAAAAGAGAAGGAAGAAAACCTTACTGGTGATGATATTAAGGAAGGTTTGACGGCCGTAATCTTGGTAAAATTGCCGGATCCACAGTTTGAAGGTCAGACTAAGAATAAGTTAGGAAACCCAGAAGTTCGTGGTTACGTTGATAGAGTAATGACCGAATACTTTGGTTATTATTTGGAAGAAAATCCAGCGATTGCTAAGAAGATTGTTTCTAAGGCTACGCTGGCTGCAAGAGCGCGCAAAGCAGCACGTGCAGCACGCGATAACGTCATCCGCAAGGGTGCGTTTGAGGGCATGAACTTGCCATCAAAATTGGCCGATTGTTCATCTAGAAGCGCGGAAGAATGCGAGCTTTTTATCGTAGAGGGTAACTCTGCTGCTGGTTCTGCTAAGGAAGGTCGTGATTCACGCATTCAGGCTATCTTGCCGCTACGCGGTAAGGTATTAAATACGGAGCGTGCACGTCTAGATAAAATGTTGGCTAACGCTGAGTTAGTGTCATTGATTAAAGGTTTAGGCGTGGGAATCGGGGAGCAATTTGATATTTCTGGTCTACGTTATCATAAGATTGTGTTCATGACCGATGCCGATGTCGATGGTTCACACATCTCGACTTTACTTTTGACTTTCTTCTTTAGGTATATGCCAGAAGTGATTAAGGCTGGTCATGTATATTTGGCAAAACCGCCACTGTTTGGCCTGATCAAGGGAACTGGTTCTGGGCGTAAGATTGACTATATTTATGATGAGAATGCTCTGGAAGAAACTTTGACGAAGAAAATCGAAGAGCGTAAAGCTAATGGGGTGAAGATTGACGAAACCGCTGAGCGTTTCAAACAAGCTGGTTACACCGCACAGCAGCGCTTTAAAGGTCTTGGCGAAATGGACGCAGCGCAACTTTGGGAGACGACCATGAATCCAGCTAACCGTATCTTAATTCGTGTAAACATCGAAGATGCTGAAAAAGCTGACGCCATCTTTACAAAATTGATGGGCGATCAAGCAGACCTGCGTAAAAACTTTATTCAATCGAGAGCAGCAACCGTTGATCTTGATGATCTGGACTTTTAAGGAGGAAGTATGGACGAACATAAGGAACACGAACATATGAAAAACCTAGACGAAGAAGGCAACGAGATTAAGCAGGTGGAGGCTGTTCATGCGGATGATGGAGCGACAATAACAGAAGATGGCATTGAGCTTCGCACTGTCGAAAATACGATGGAAGATTACTTCCTGCGCTATTCAATGTCCGTAATTGTAGACCGTGCACTTCCAGATGTACGTGATGGTTTGAAACCAGTTAACCGCCGCATCCTTTATGCGATGGATAAGAACGGGTGGAAGGCGCCGCACGCAACAGTTAAATCGGCTCGTATCGTTGGCGAGGTGATGGGTAAATATCATCCACATGGCGACTCTTCAATTTATGATGCAATGGTGAACTTGGCTCAATCTTGGAAAATGCGTTATACATTGGTGGAAGGCCAAGGTAACTTTGGTTCAATGGATGGCGATGAGGCAGCCGCCTCACGTTATACCGAGGCTCGTCTAGATAAGATTGGCTCGGAGTTATTGGCCGATATCGATAAGGAAACTGTTGATTTTCGTGATAACTTTGATGGTACCGAAAAAGAGCCGGTTGTTTTGCCGGCAGCAGTGCCAAATATCCTTTTGAATGGTCAGATGGGTATTGCTGTAGGTATGGCCACTAATATTCCACCACATAATCTTGGCGAGTTGGTGGATGCTACAGTCGCACAGATTGATAACCCAGATATTTCACTAGACGAGCTGATGAAATACGTAAAAGGTCCGGATTTTCCAACTGGTGCAGAAGTTTATGGCGGTGAACCAATGAGGCAAGCTTATGCAACTGGTAAGGGTTCAGTTACGATTCGCGCAGTTGCTAACATTGAAGAGCGTAAGAATGGTCGTTACAATATTGTGATTACCGAAGTTCCTTACGGCATGAGCAAGGAAGGCTTTATTGATAAGGTCAGGGAATTGGTATTAAGCAAGAAACTTGACCATATTGCTGATGCGCGCGATGAATCCGCCCGCGGTAAAGTGCGCGTGGTCGTGGAACTAAAGAAGGATGCTTTTCCGAAGAAGATTTTAAACCAGCTCTACAAGATGACAGGTTTACAGACAAGCTTCCATTACAATATGTTGGCGCTGGTCGATGGAATTCAGCCACGCATCCTTGGTCTAAAGGAAATATTAGCTGAGTTCATTAAGCATCGCCAAAAAGTGATTCGTAGAAGGACAGAATACGACTTAAAGAAGGCTAAAGAGCGCGCTCATATCTTGGAAGGTTTGAAGATTGCGCTTGATAATATTGACGAGGTGATTAAGGTAATTCGTGCTTCTTATGATGACGCTGATCAACAGTTGATGAAGCGCTTTGGTTTGTCTGAGATTCAGGCCCAAGCGATTTTACAGATGCAATTACGCCGTCTCCAAGGACTTGAGCGTGACAAAATTGAAGAAGAGTTGAAACAACTTCACGAGTTAATTAAGAAACTTGAAGCTATTTTGGCAGACGAAAAAGAAATCTTGCGCGTGATTAAGGAAGAGTTGATTGCGATTAAAGAGAAATATGACGATCCACGTCGTTCGAAGATTATTAATCATGAGGTTGGAAAGTTCTCAGAAGAAGAGTTGATTCCAGAAGAAGAAAGCGCGATTCTTTTGACTACTCAAAACTATATGAAGCGCGTGTCGCAGGCCGATTTCCGTCGCCAGCACCGAGGCGGCAACGGTAAGCGTGGTATGACTACGAAGGAAGAAGACGTAATTGCCCAGATTATTACGGCAAATTCACATGATTTCTTGCTATTCTTTACTTCACAAGGTCGTATTTTCCGCTTGAAAGCCTACGAAGTCCCGCAAGCATCGCTTTCGGCTAAGGGTACAGCGGCTGTAAATATGCTTAATATGCATCCGGATGAGAAGATTACCGCGATTATTAAACAAGGTACTGGTCTTGAAGATGGCTACCTCTTTATGGCCACTAAGAAGGGAACGATCAAGAAGACCTCAATCAAAGATTTCTTTAACATCCGTTCTAACGGCTTGATTGCGATTAAACTAGACGCTGGCGATGAGCTAAAGTGGGTAAGTGGTACGACTGGCAATAATGATATCATTATTTCGACTTCGGCTGGCCAGGCGGTGCGCTTTAACGAAAAAGAAGTGCGCGGTATGGGTCGTTCTGCAAGAGGTGTACGTGGTGTTCGTCTCCGTCCAAAGGACGAGGTGGTAGGTATGGATGTAATTACTGACCCGGGCCAAAAAGTGATTGCCGTATCAGCTAACGGTTATGGTAAGGCCTCACTAGTTTCGAATTTCCCAGCCCATAAGCGTGGTGGCGTAGGCGTAAAAGTTGCAGCTGTGACTGCAAAAACTGGTCCGATTGTGGCGGTACATACGCTGGATCCAGCCGCTAAAGAGGTGATTATGATGTCTACTAAGGGGCAAGCGATTCGTGTAGCGATGAAAGAAATCCCAACGCTTGGTCGTGCTACCCAAGGTGTTCGAATTATGAAGATGGCTGAGGGTGATACGGTGGCTTCAATTGGTATTGTTTTACCAGATGAAGAAGACAAGCCGGATGAAAAGAAAGCTGAAAAATAATCCGCTTGTGGTTGTAACTGATTAAAAAACTAGTTTATGCTCGCAGTATTATCAAAGTAATACTGTGAGGAAACATGAAAAAAGATTTTAAAAAGTTATTGGTCGTAGCAATAATAACTGGGGTAATGCTAAGGGCATCCCCAGTTTTTGCGCTAGAAGCTAATAAGCCGGTTGATAGGTTGACTTCCTATATTTCGAGGATTAGTTTTAAAGATAATTCTATCTCATTAGTTTATAAAGGACAGAGTGGAAAGATTGCATATAATATATATACGATTGCAATAAAGGATGGATACGATGAAGAATACACAGACCAACGAGTGGTGCTTGATAACAAGGCAGAAGAAGCGGAGTGGGCAACGCCGATTTGGCAGATTCTCTGTGAATCTAATCATGATGATAAAACGGATTGTTGGCGATTTGAATATTCTGCGAGGACGGGAAGTATCGATTTTCAAAGCTATTACCGCGGGATTTTGTATGTAAAAACGGATTATAGTGCCGGACCAACTAATTGGTCGGTAGAGAAGTTCGACTATTCGATGTGCTTAAATAGTCCAGATTTTAATCCAGAGTATGATTGTGTATATAGAGAAGAATACGGTGATTTTGTGCCAGAAGCGACTGGATTAGAGGCGCCATTAACTGGTGATTCAGGCACCTCGGACAGCAATGATGATTTAGACAGTTCGGATGGATCTGGAATGAACCCCGCGGTTGTTATAGAGGATCCGACGTCACTACCAGTAGATTTAGCAGAGCCAACTCAGGAGCTCGTTGTCGCTGATGATGTGGTAAAGACTGAGGAATCGAAGGTAGAAACGGTAGTAAAATACGTATACGTAACTCAGCCAAGTGCGGTTGCTGCGGGGACAAAAGAGAAAGAACCTGTAAAAGACATTGCAAAAAATGTGGCAACGGTGATTGATGTGCCAAAGGTGGGTGAAGAAGTCGGAAGAGATACACCGTGGTTGCTACTTGCTGCCGTGATAGCAGGAGGGGTGGGGTTATGTATATGGTGGTTATGGCCGGTTAAATACCGTGATGAAGATTGAAACGTTTCCGCTCATGATATAATAGAGATATGGAAGGCATATATATTATTGTAGCTTTTGCGCTAAGTTTTATGTTGGCGCAATTAATAAAGATTGTAGCCGGTTTTATCAAGAAAAAAGGCAAAATGACTTGGCTAGAATTTACGTATTATCTAACGAAATCGGGCGGGATGCCGTCTGGTCATTCGGCGGGCTTCTCGGCGGTAACAACTTATCTAGGTTTCTCTCAAGGAATCACTTCGTCAATCTTTGCACTGGCCTTTTGTATGACAGTTATCATTGTTTATGATGCGGTTAATGTACGCTACGCGGTGGGCGAACAGGGAAAACTACTGACAAACATCATTAAGGATCATCGTTATAAAAACGTGCCGACGCAGATCATTGAAGGACATACAGTGCCTGAGGCTGCGGCTGGAATAGTGCTTGGTGTGCTTATAGGGTGGGCAATCTTCGCATTATTCTAAAAAATCTCTAAAAAAACTCTTGACAGTTTCGTTTGGATGCGATAAGATTATCTCAGTCTAAGCTGCGAGTACTTGGTATTTTTAGTAGTCTAGTGATATTTTAACAATTTAGTTGTGCAATTATATTTAAGAAAAACTTGGTTTTTCTTAATTTCATCGTCAGTCTTTTATATTTGAGTTTTCAAATTCTTGGCTTTTTAAAGCCTTTAATAGAGAGTTTGTTCCTGGCTCAGGATGAATGCTGGCGGCGTGCCTCATTCATGCAAGGCGCGCGGTAACAGGGCTTCACCGTTCTCTTGTCACACTTGGCTAGATAGCAAGTTGGTTGATACGAGGGAACAGTGAAGCTGCTGACGAGCGGCGGACGGCTGA
>JAEEGL010191138.1_pt1 | contig 10943 bp, 10 predicted proteins | sample 9134231 | NCBI WGS metagenome assembly JAEEGL01 (sample SAMN16246548, study PRJNA631951) | gut metagenome | biome: gut microbiome; feature: rumen; material: fiber-attached | host: Bos | place: Iran: Karaj | collected 2018-10 | reverse complement strand
CGTTGTTTGGATTTACGGCGGATGAGGACGTTTAAAACGCGCATGGCGCTCATAACTGCGCGCAGCGCAGCATAGCTTGTCTAATGCAATAATAACCCTCATAACTAAAAAACCGGCTCGAGCCGGTTTTTTTGTCCTGTTACAGCTTATTCGATTATCCTCACGCGTATTATGTTCTCGACCTCGTATATCTTCTTTACCGAAGATTCGGGCAGCGTTCCGTTGATCTCGATTATCGTACAGGCGTAATCGCCTTTGCTTCTGTTTATCATGTTCGCGATGTTAAGCTTTTCGTCGGCTACGACGGTGGCGAGCTTCGCAACGATACCGGGCATATTTCTGTGCAGTACGCAGATGCGGTAGTCGCCGCTGTGCGGAAGCGAGGTATCGGGATAGTTCACGCTGTTTTTGATGTTGCCTATTTCAAGGTAATCGCGCAGCTCGTGAGCCGCCATTACGGCGCAGTTGTCTTCCGATTCTTCGGTCGAAGCTCCGAGATGCGGTATCGCTATGACGTTATCCATATTCGCGGTCTTCGCGTTCGGGAAGTCGGTGACGTACTTTCTCACCTTGCCGGAGGCGAGCGCTTCGGCGAGCGCGTCGTCGTCGACGAGCAGATCGCGTGCGAAGTTGAGCAGTATCACGCCGTCCTTCATCTTTGCAAACGCGTCGGCGTTTATCATTTTGACCGTGCTTACGTTAGGATCGTCGTTTTTGATCAGCGGAACGTGTATCGATATGAAATCGCAGACCTCGTAGAGCTCGTCTCTCGTTTTGACGCGTTTAACGTCGCGCGAGATGTTCCACGCCGCGTCTATCGTGATATACGGGTCGCATCCGTAGACCTCCATACCGAGGTGACGGGCGAGGTTGGAAAGCGGTCCGCCTATGGCGCCGAGACCTATTACGCCGAGCTTTTTGCCGCGCAGCTCGATACCGGCGAATTTCGATTTGTTTTTCTCGACCGATTTCGCTATATCGGGATCGGCTGAATTCTCTTTTACCCAGTTAATGCCGCCGACCACGTCTCTTGCCGCGAGAAGCATACCGGCGATTACGAGCTCTTTTACGGCGTTCGCGTTCGCGCCGGGCGTGTTGAAGACGACTATGCCGTCTTCGGCGCAGCGGTCGATCGGTATGTTGTTGACGCCGGCTCCGGCTCTCGCTATGGCGAGCAGGTTTTTGTCGAACGTCATATCGTGCATCGAAGCCGAACGGACGAGCACGGCGTCCGGAGATTCGATATTATCGCCGTACGTGTAGTTTTCGTCGAATACGTCCGTACCGACTTTGGCTATTTTATTAAGAAGCTTGATATTATACATTTCTTTACCCTTTCGGATTGTTCTTTGCGAATTTTTCCATGAACGAGACGAGCGTCTGCACGCCTTCGATCGGCATTGCGTTATAGATCGACGCTCTCATACCGCCGACGGAACGGTGGCCTTTTATGTTCTTGATACCGATCGCGTCCGCTTCCGCGGCGAATTTCTTATCGAGCTCGGGATCGCCCGTTACGAACGTTACGTTCATCATCGAGCGGCAGTCCTTATCGGCGGCGGCGATATAATAGTTCTGAGAATCGAGATAATCGTAAAGCAGAGCCGCTTTTTCTTCGTTTTTCGCTTTCATCGTGGTAAGACCGCCGAGCGATTCGATCCATTCGAGCACGAGCATGGCCATATATATGGACCAGCAGGGCGGCGTGTTATACATCGAGCCGTTGTCCGCCTGGATCTGATAATCCATAACGGACGGGATATCGGGTCTTGCGTGACCGATAAGATCGTCTCTTACTATGACTATCGTAACGCCCGCGGGAGCCACGTTTTTCTGCGCGCCGGCGTAGATGAGCCCGAATCTGCTGACGTCGACCGGCTCTGAGAGTATGCACGAGGACATATCAGCCACGAGCGGAACGCTTCCGGTGTCGGGGATATAGTTGTATTTTGTACCGTATATCGTGTTGTTGAAGCAGATATGCAGATAATCGGCGTCTTCACGGACGTCTTCTCTCTTTATCTTCGGGATATAAGCGAAGTTTCTGTCCTTCGACGAGGCGATCGCGACGGCGTCGCCGTATTTACAGCCCTCTTTATAAGCCTTTGTCGAAAACTGACCTGACAGGATATAATCGGCTTTTTTGTTTACCATAAGGTTCATCGGAACGGACGCGAACTGCAAAGACGCGCCGCCCTGCAAAAACAGCACCTTGTAATTGTCGGGGACGTTCATCACCGAGCGAAGAAGGGATTCGGCTCGGCCTATTATCGCCTCGTACGCTTTTGAACGGTGGCTCATCTCCATAACGGACATACCGGAATCTCCGTATTCGGTAAGCTCAGCCGCGGCCTTTTCAAGTACGGGCAGAGGGAGGACCGACGGTCCTGCGGAAAAATTAAATACTCTCATGTTGACCCTTTCCGCCGTGTCTGTTATCTGGTATTCAGATCACGGACATATTGCAATATATTATAAGCAAACACTTGCGAATTGTCAAGTATTAATTATGCATTTTTGCGATTATTTTTATAAAAAGTTGCCGAATATTAACTTTTTAACGCAAAAGACCGCCCAAAGCGGTCTGTAAAATGCAAGTTTATTCTCGTTTTATTTCATTTTCTGTTCTGCCGCATTATTTCAAAGCCGAGGACCGCCGCCGCGGAAGCCGCGGACAGCGCCGCCGGAAAGTCTCTGCCGTAGTCGATCTTCACGATCAGATCGGCGCTTTGGAGCATCGCTTTTGTTATGCCGCGTTTTTCACCGCCGACGACGAGCAGAAGCGGCTTTTTACAGTCGGCGTCGAAGACGGACACGGCGTTTTCCGTATCGGCGCAGAATATTTTGTAGTTTTTGCTTTTGAACATCCCGCAAAGCTCCGGCGGAGCGGTATAAAGCTTCATAAGCTCGGAAGCTCCCGCGCTCGACCTGCACACCACGCCTGCGGCGCTCATCCAGTTTCGTTTCGGCAGTATCACGGCGTCGGCTCCGGCGGCGTAAAGCGAGCGGAGCGCGTAACCGAAATTGTACGGATCTTCTATGCCCTCGACGTAAACGTAAAATCCGTCCGATACGATATCTTCTTCGGATACGGGTCTTACCGTTCTTCCGGTGCAGAGCGCGGCGACTCCGCCGTGAGAGGAGCCCACGGTCATCTTATCGAGCTCCTCCGACGTAGTTTTTATCATTTCGAAGCCCTGCTCTTCCGCTCTGTGGCGCAGAAAAGCGAGCGGGCGGGAAAGCTTCTCCGCCCTGCTTCCGTCGTAATAAAGCTTCAGTATCTTTCTGTCGGAATTTTCCGAATTTATCACCGCCGATATCGAGGTCATTCCCTCGAACAGGGCGCCGTCTTCGTATCTGATATCTTCTTTTATCATTTATTGAATATCCTTATGGCTTCGAAAATGCTCGACATTTTCCTTGTTTCTATGCTCGTCTGCCCGACTTTCGCGCCCTTCTGATAATTTCGCGACGGCACCGCGGCGGAAGAAAATCCGAGGCGTTCGGCTTCGCGAAGGCGCTTGTCAAGCTCGGTCGCGGCGCGTATCTCGCCGGCAAGTCCGAGTTCGCCCACGACTATCATATCGTCGGGTACGGGTATATCGCGCAAAGACGATATCAGCGCGAGCGCGAGCGCGAGATCAGCCGCCGGCTCGTCGATATTCATACCGCCGACGACGTTTACATAGCAGTCGTGAGTCGAGAATTTCAGTCCGAGCCGCTTTTCGAGCAGGGCGAGTATCAGCGATATCCTGTTGATATCGATCCCGTTCGCGGCGCGTTTCGGCGACGGATAGTAAGACGGCGTGACCAGCGCCTGCACCTCCGCTATGATCGGGCGCGTGCCTTCCATCGTACACACGGCACAGTTGCCCGATACGCCGGTCGGTCTGCCGCGAAGCAGAAGCTCGGACGGGTTTTTCACTTCGATAAGACCGTGCTCCGCCATTTCGAACACTCCGACCTCGTCGGTCGCGCCGAATCTGTTTTTGATCGCGCGTATCATACGGAAGCTCTGCCTTCTGTCGCCCTCGAAATAAAGCACCGTGTCGACCATATGCTCGAGCACCTTCGGACCGGCAATGCCTCCCTCTTTGTTCACGTGGCCGACTATTATGACCGCCGCGCCGCTTTCTTTCGCGTAACGGATGAACGAAGACGAGGATTCTTTGACCTGTACGACGCCGCCGGGCGAGGAATTCACTCCGTCCTTCCACATGGTCTGTATCGAGTCGACGATCACAAACGAGGGTTTGAGCCTGTCCGCGTGGTGAAGAGCCGCGTCGACGTTCGTATCCGCCAATATGTATATTCCCTTGCCTTTGACGTCCAGTCTGTCGGCTCTGAGCTTTATCTGCTTCTGCGATGCTTCGCCGGAGACGTATAAAACGTCGCCGCCGCTTGAAAGAGCCGAGCATATCTGCAGAAGCAGCGTAGATTTACCGATGCCCGGTTCGCCGCACAGAAGCACAGCCGAGCCGCTTACGATACCGCCGCCGAGGACCCGGTCGAGCTCCTCGCAGCCGGTCTTCTGCCTTATGTAATCCGGCGTGCCGAGCTCGGATAAGCTCTGCGCCTCGGTTTTGACCGTTACGGCGCTTTTTTTCGTCACGGGCTCGGGCGTGTATTCTTCAAGAGTGTTCCAGCTTCCGCAGCCGGGGCATTTGCCGAGCCAGCGGGCGGACTGATAACCGCATTCGCTGCAGACGTATACAGTTGTGTTTTTCATTTTATCATCCTTGCGTTTCGTTCGTTACGGAAAAATACTCCATTACCGCGGAAAAAAGCGCACAGGCGAGTTTTTTGCGGTAATCTTTCGATAAAAGCAGTTCGAGATCTTCTTTATTTGACAGAAATCCGCATTCGACAAGCACGGCGGGAACGGCGGCGCGGTCCAGCACGAATATTTCGGAGCCCGCTTTTTTGATCTGCCTTTCGTTATACGGCTGAAGATTTTCCTTTACGCTTTTCTGTATCGCGGCGGCGAGCTTTACGGACCGGGCGTCGTTTGCCGAGTAATAGACCTGCGCGCCGCGGCAGGAGCTTTGCGGAAACTTGTTCTGATGTATGCTGACGAATATGCAGTCGGCGTCTTCGGTCAGCTTCAGCCTGTTCGTAAGATCCTGCATTTTCTTCGACGGTTTGCCGCTGTCGCAAAGCATAAAATCGCCGCTTCGGGTCAGGCGGTATTCCAGCCCCGCCGCGCGGCACAGCGCCGCAAAATAAAGAGCGACGCTGAGATTCACGTCTTTTTCGCATACGCCGCCGCACACGGCTCCGCCGTCTTCACCGCCGTGACCCGGATCTATGACAATCACCGGCAGCGTATATTCTTCTTTACTTATGAGATCCGCCAGATGCGCGGCGGAATCTCTGTTTTCGCGTAAAAGCGGCGACGAACATACGACGAGGACAGAAGCGAATATCGCCGCGGCGCATACCGTTGCCGCGGAAAATCTCAAAAACAGACCGAACTCATATTTATCTTTCACAGCAAAGCCTCCGTAACCGTTTATAATATGATATGAAGGCTTTGCGCTTTGTATTCGGGGCTTTTCAGCTTTGCTTTTTGTTTTTGAATATGAGAAACGGCACGCCCTTGTATCCCACCGAATAACCGACGACCACCATGAACACGCCGATGAGCGCCGTTACGAGATACGTGTACGGTATCTCGCCGATCCCCATGAGCTTGTTTACGCCGAGGTAATATCCCTGAAGGAGCTTTGACACCGATACCGCGACCGAACCGATCGTCTGCGCCGTATCGTTGTTTATCAGCTTCAGAAGTCCGACGAGCCCGAGAATGAAGTTCGGCACGTTTGCGACGAGCCCCATAAGAAGCGGCTTTTCGGGTTTGCGCTCTTCTCTTTTCGCGTCGACCTTTATACGGTCTTTTGCTCCGATCTCCCACATGGTGGCGTAAAGTATATAAAAGTACAGACCTATGCCGATTATTCCGAATATGAGCTGAAACACAGGCGAGCTGCTTGAAGCTACAGCCGTCACGATACCGAAGACCGCGAGAGCGATCTGGTCGAGAAACAGTTTCAGCGTCTCGTATTTTGTGCTTGTAAACATCGTCATGACAACGCATCATCCTTTTGAAATGGTTTATTACTTACTATTTTACACCGTTGCGCGTATTTTTCAAGTACAAATAATGAAAAAATCAAAATAAAGTTAAAAGTTTACATTCTGTATGTCGACAAAACAAAAAAATTTTGTATAATAAATTCGTAAATAACGTAACGGAGAACGAAATGGAAACACACCCCAAAGCAGAAGCTCTTACGAGCCGTATACTGCGCGACTTTGCGCGGTACAAGATAAACGTGCAGAACAGATCGCAGCTCACCGTCGACGAATATCTGCTCGATCTGCGCATATTTTTCAAATTCATAATCGCGTACAGAGAAAACTCGAACGGAAAAGACGTGGAGTATAACGGCGAAGAATTCTACGCGATACCGATAAACGGCTGCGACGGCGAATTTCTCAAAAGCGTGACCGCCGACGAGATATACGAATTCATCGATTACCTTCGCGCCGACAGAGATATCAAGCCGCGTTCCATACAGAGGAAGCTTTCGGCGGTGAAATCGCTTTTCAAATACGCAAACGTCACCGGCGTGATAAAAACAAATCCGGCAAGAGACATAGATCATTCCGCAAGCAAGAAAACTCTGCCGAAATATCTCACTCTCACCGAAAGCGAAGATCTGCTCAACACGATCAGCTCGGAAAAAGACAGTATAACGAAGAAACGCGATTACGCGATAATACTGACGTTTCTGAACACAGGCATGCGTTTATCCGAGCTCGTTTCGATAAATATGGAGGATTTCGACCGCGATTTCACTTCTCTTATCGTTACCGGCAAACGGAGCAAGCAGCGGATAATATATATAAACGAGGCTGTAAAGCTCGCGATATCCGATTACAGAGCCGCCCTTTCGGACGAGCAGAAGGCGGTGACCGATCCGAAAAGCAAAAACCGCCACCCCGTATTCTTATCGAACAGGAACGCGCGGATCTCGAACAAAACGGTGCAGTGGCTCGTAGGCAAGCATCTGAAGGAAGCGGGATTCGAATACAAGCAGCTGTCGACCCACAAGCTTCGCCACACGGCCGCGACTCTGATGTACCGCGAGGGCGGCGTGGACGTTCGCGTACTTCAGGATATACTCGGCCACGAGCAGCTCAGCACGACTCAGATATACACGCACGTTGCGTCGGAGGACGTTGAACGCGCGGTAAGAAAAAACCCCCTTGCGAATTTCAAGCCCGATACCGACGGCGACGACGAATGAACGGAGGAAATAAAATGGAGAAAATACTGGTAGTCGACGACGAAGAAAAGATCCGCGATATGATAAAAAAGTACGCCGAATTCGAAGGCTATGCGATCGAAGAGGCGACCGACGGCATGGACACCGTCATCAAGTGCCGCAAAAACAGCTACGATCTGATAATAATGGATATCATGATGCCCGAGCTCGACGGCTTTTCCGCCGTTAAGGAGATCAGAAAAACAAAAAACACGCCCGTCATTATGCTCTCGGCGAGAGGCGAGGAATACGACAAGATACACGGCTTCGAGGTCGGCGCCGACGATTACGTGATCAAACCGTTTTCTCCGAAGGAACTGATGATGAGAGTCGGCGCGATCATCAAGCGTTCGAAATCAGCCTCGTCGGAATCTCACGATACGGTCAGATACGACGGTCTGACGGTCGATTTCACGAGCAGGACCGTTTGCGTCAACGGCGAAAAAGTCGAGATGACGCCGAAGGAATACGAGCTGTTATTCTATTTCATAAGAAACGAAGGCATCGCTCTTACGCGCGAACGGCTCATAACCGAGGTGTGGGGCTACGATTTCTACGGAGACGACAGAACGCTCGATTCTCATATAAAGCTTTTACGCAAAAGTCTCGGTGAATATTCAAGATTCATAGTGACGCTTCGCAGCGTCGGCTACCGTTTCGACGGAGAAAAAAAGGATTAGGATGAAGGCGCAGACAAAAAAAATACCCGGCATAAGAGCTAAGCTGTCCGGTTTGATACTTTCCTTCACGGCGCTTCTGCTTGCGGCGATCTGGCTCTTGTTCGTCGTTCTGCTCGACGATTTCTATAAGCAGGCTATATCAAACGACCTGAAAAGAACCGTAAAAGACGTTGAGGCTCTGCTCAGCCTTGACGAAAAGACGGTAATATCGGGCATAAACGATATAGCCGCCTCGACCGGCACGAACATGGCTCTGATCAAAAAAGACCTCTACGGGCGCGAGGAATACTGTATTCTCAGCGCCGCGCAAAGGAATATACTCTCTAACCGCATATCGGTCGACGGAATAATCAAACGGCTCGAAGCCGACGGCGGCGAAATGATCTACATTCTCGGCTCCGACGCTCCGCCCGAAATAAAAAAGCGCGTCGGCATAGCCGATCAGACCATGCTTTACGCGAAAACCGTTCTGCGCCGCGACGGCTCCGCCGTCATAATGATATGCGTGCCGCTCGCTTCCGTCGACGCCACGAGATCGACGATAGCGCAGATACTCATCACGGTATCGGTGATATTCGTCGTCGCCGCGTTCATCATAAGCCGCGTGCTGTCGGATAATCTCGCGATACCGCTCGAAAAGCTGAACGTATCGGCAAAGGACGTGGGAACGCCGAAATACAGTAAAATGCAGGAAAATCCCGGGTGCCGTGAAACGGCGGAGCTGAACGAAACTCTCGCAAGAGCTTCCGAAGAACTGGAAAAAGTCGACGGATTGCGCCGCGAGCTTATCGCCAACGTTTCGCACGACCTCCGCACGCCTCTGACGCTCATATCCGGTTACGGAGAGATGATGAGGGACATCCCCGGCGAGAACACCAAAGAGAACATACAGATAATTATCGACGAGGCGGAGCACCTCAACCTTCTCGTTAACGACGTGCTCGCGCTTTCAAAGCTTGAAAACGGTATGGACAGACTCGAGCTTTCCGAATTCAATCTGACCGCGGAACTTAAGGCTCTGATAAACCGTTATTCCGCGCTGCGGGCGGCAGAGGGTTATACTCTCGATTTCATCTATGACCGCGAATACACGGTCGTCGCCGACGAGGTCAAGCTTTCACAGGTGTTTTACAACCTTATAAACAACGCGATAACGTATACCGGAAGCTCCGCACGCGTACAGATAAAACAAAGCGAGACGGAGCACGGCGGGCGCCCGTTCCTCCGGTTTGACGTCATTGACGACGGCGACGGCATCATGCCCGATAACATACCGTATATATGGGACAGATATTATAAAGAAAAGCGCGCTCACAAACGCGCAGGCGTGGGATCCGGTCTCGGTCTTTCGATCGTGAAGCGCGTGATCGAGCTTCACGGCGGTCTGTACGGCGTTATAAGCGAGGTGAACAAGGGCTCCGATTTCTACGTTGAGATCCCTCTCGATCTTAAATGCGGCGAAGACGCCCCCGGATAAGCGCGATACGAAATATGCAAAAAAGCCGTGATATCACGTACGGATATCACGGCTTTGCCGTTTGAAGCTTTTTTCCGGAAATATCACGGTTTTTGTTTCGCTTCCTGATTGTTTTTGTCGCTCTTTTTCGGTATCACGAAAAGCGACGTATCGGTGATAAGGCGGATACCGTCCGAGTTGAGTTTATCGTTGTTCACGGTGACGGTACTTATATGTCTGTTGTTCGATACTCTCCGAATGCTGATTTTGAGATAGCCTCTGTCCGCCATGGTATTCGCGATATCCTTGACGGCTTCTCTTTCTATACCGTAAACGTCGGATACCGTATTGATGACCGAAGTAAAACTCGGAGCCTTGCCTGAATTCTCGCCGAAACGTTTTTTAAGCTCGTTTATCTGATATACGATCATCGAATAGTAGGTTCGTTCCGGCTCGCCTTCCTCCGGCAGCTCGATGCATTTGCTCGCAACGTTTCTGAGCATTCCCGAAAGCCCTTCCCTGACGGCGTAGATCAGCACTTTTTTGCCGCATTTATCCGCAAGAAACTTCACTACCGAAGAAAAATGACCGTCGCCGGTAAAAATGATAAACGTATCGACGTTGTTATCCGCGGCTACCAGAGCTTTCTGATAAATATAATCGAGCATTATGAAATCTGTAAAGTCTTTTTTATAATGCGGGCTCGTATTCTGAGTTTCAATAACGAGATTTGTAACTTCCCGTATGCGCGGTATCTCGTTTCTCATTCCGATATTTGAAAAATCGCCGAAAAATATAAGTTCTTTTATATCGTATTCCGAGGCGATCCCGTCGCGCCATTCTCTGATACGCGGACGAAGCCCGAATTTTTTATACATTGATACGTACCAATGCTCGTAATCGACAAAAACGTATGCGGCAGGCTTTGAGTTCTTCTTTCTTATGCCTGAAAACAGTCCTATTTTTCACACCTCCTTTCATTCCTCAAAGTATAATTATATATAAAATCGCCGTTTTGTCAAGTATTTTTGAAAACCGGAGCAAAAAAATCGCCGAAAGACCTTGCTTTTTCATAAAAAATGTGATATAGTATGCATAATGTCTCCGTAGCTCAGCAGGATAGAGCGTCCGCCTCCTAAGCGGAAGGTCAGCGGTTCGAATCCGCTCGGGGACGCCAAAAACGCCGGAATCACAAATGATCCCGGCGTTTTTACGTCTTATCTGAACCTTCTTTTTTGTCCGAAAAAACCGTCTCCGGAGAACGGTCTGTCCCCGAACGGTTGTTCTTTGGGGCAGGGCTGACTCCTGCCTGTAAAACGGTCCGGACTTTATCAAGCGGATGATTTTACCGTATATTTTGAAGATAATTTAATGATTATTGCAAAGAGTGCGTTCAAAGCCTCTTGACAACGTTTTTAATTAGTGGTAGTATAATGGTATAAATTACCGATTTTTTCTGATCATGATTTCGGATAT
>JAEEGL017238924.1_pt1 | contig 10944 bp, 8 predicted proteins | sample 9134231 | NCBI WGS metagenome assembly JAEEGL01 (sample SAMN16246548, study PRJNA631951) | gut metagenome | biome: gut microbiome; feature: rumen; material: fiber-attached | host: Bos | place: Iran: Karaj | collected 2018-10 | reverse complement strand
TGCCGTTTGCCCAGTAATGGCATAGTGGAAACGATTCTGTACCATTTGATAGAACTCGCGGGTAGTGGGTGAATTGCGGTCATAGTCATATGAACACTCGGCATATATGTCTGTGATCTGCTGCCAGATGCGCCGTTCGCTGGCACGAATGCTGCGAACCCTTTCAAGCAACTCACGGAAATAATCCTTGCCGAACACGGCAATTCCTTGTTTCAGCCTATCGTCATCAAGGACAAACCCTTTGCGAATGTATTCATTCAGAATCTTTGTGGCCCAGATACGAAACTTCGTGGCACGAGCAGAAGAAACACGGTAGCCAACGGCAATAATGGCATCAAGTGAATAAAATGCCGTTTCGTTCGTCTGTGTTTTGCCTTCAATAGCACCATGCTGAGTGGTTATTTCCATTTTGGAAACAACCACTTTGGCATCCAGTTCTTCCTCATCAAATATATTCTTTAGGTGTTTGCTTATGGCAGGAACTCCTACACCAAACAACTGGGCCATCGCTTTCTGTGTAGCCCATATTGTTTCGTCCTTAATGATCACCTGCACCTTGCCTTCTTCGTCAGGCAGTTGGTATAATATGAATTGTATTTCGTTGTTCATATTCCTCTATTTTTTTGTAATATCCTCGGCTGCCATAAGAGGTATTTCCTCGGGATTGAACATTGTATTCTGATCCATATTTATAATAATGTTTCAATTATTCTTGTTGATAAGGTCCATCACCACTTTTTTATCATTACATTCTTTTCTTCTGCACTCTTCAATCATCAGAGTTTGCACTTTTCCTTTTATAGCACCATATTGAGTGGTATTCGCAATTAATACGACAACCATAGAATCGGCCTAAAAGCTTATTTATGTTTTATAATCACACCAAAACAATACAGCTATTTGTTCTCATGTAGTTTTTTCAAAAGCGGACGCAATACCCAACATGTTTCCATAATCTCCTCATCAGAAAGCCTGGCTTTTGAATGCTGAATAAATGCTTTTATGTTCTCTACAGTCATAATTCAAACTAATAGCTAAGAAAAATATTATCAATTGCATTGACATAGATAGGCAAGTCTTCATGCTCGATACCGAACTGCTTTTCAATCATGAAATCAACAATCATATTTCCATCTATTAGAATCACTGGGACAGCACCTTGCTTGATAGAAAATTTCATTGCTTCCTTAGAGAAAGACGAGGTAGTAAAGAATATACCTTGTTCAAATTCACCTTGAATGGCACCCCTGAACGCATCTATTTCTTTTCTACTAATTGTTGTATTATCCCATCTTTTACACTGAAAAGCAACATTCATGTATGCAAGTCCTACTTTTAATTTTCCATGTCCATCAATTCCTCCATCTCTGCTCTTTTGTGTAACGGCCACATTTATAAAGCCATAAACTTTGAGTAGTTGCATGCAAAACCTTTCAAAGTCGTATGTATTCATTCTCTTCAACTGAACAAGGATATTTGCTTTGAAATCTTTCAGGTAAGAATCGTATAGATTGCGGAATTGAATTAAATGGGGCTTATCTTCACGGGTGGCAAAATTATTCTCTGTTTTCTTCTGTAAGGCACTAAACCGACCATTTGTCTCGTCATATACAAAATACTTTTTCTTTGAGGCTGTTGGGAAATCAATCCCAACAGAATGACGACGAATCTCACTTCTCAAAACAGATATTGGATTTTGAGCATGAAATGTATACAATGATTTATCAATTATTCTTTTGTATATTTCATGAACGGAAAGCGATTCTTCAACCCCTTTTAGGATACTTAATGTTGCTTCTATAATGGTCATAAAAACAATTTATTTATAAAAATGTTATATCTTCAGGACATAAATCATCTTTTCCAATAAAACCTAATTTGTATTTTAGAATTCTTCTTAATCTCGTTTTGCCGACACCAGATAGTTGAAAATAATTATTGGAATAATCTACTTCACAAATTTGGGAAATATAACTATCAAAATCTCTTATTGCAGCATCTTTCTCTAATATTGATCTCAACAAATCAAACAATACCGCAATACCGATTGTTTTAACTATAACGCTTCGTGGTTTTGCATTATCCCATAATAATTCTTTAATAGACTTAAAATAAGAGGAAATAATACTGAATATCTCATTGTCATTGCAATTTATATATAGTTCTCTAAGCACAGATTTATCCTTATTGCTTGAAAGAATCTTACGTGATTTATCCCCCCATAAAAAATCTTTTCTCATAGCTAGCATATCCCTGTCACGTTGGGGATTTGAGGAGATTAAACCTAAAATTCCCTCAACCATAGCAGCTGTTGATAACATCCACTTCGTTTTGTCGACAGAATCTTCTATTTGAGAATACAATGGTGCCAATTTTATTCTTTGATAAAGAGGAGAACTCTCTGTGAAATTGAATTTCCTTGTTAAATAAACTGCCAACTTTTCTGGAGACCATATGTTTTCTGGCTCGTTGTCAACATTGAAACCAAATAATTCTAATGCAAGACTCTTGTCTACCCGTTTTTGATTCCCATTTATTGTGGCAAATAGATATGCTTGATATGGCGTAGGCAAATCAAAAAATATAGAACAAACTAATTCTATATTTCCAAATTCTTCAGGAGTATATTTAAAAGAGTTCAGTCGATGCTGTCCGTCAATAATCAGAGAAGAAACTCCATTGACATCAGGGATTACTATATTATAAACATCATCTTGAATGTGTTTAATTTCCCATCTATTTTCTCCCTCATCAATCAGGCCTCTTTCATTAACATTTGCTGCGACAATAATTGATGTGGGGAAGCACATTTCTTCTGACTTAATGAAATTTGCGATAGCCTTAAGTCTGTCTTGTTTAAGGGGACGTTGATTTCCCACAAGTTGTCCGTCTTTATCATATCTTAACATTGAAGACGTTGAAACACGCAATAAATCACGTGCTTTTATTTTTGTTAAGTAAAAATCACCTAATGGCTGAGATATTTTTATTGCAGTAATTATCATATATTCCCTCCTAAAGCATTATTAGGTTCATTAAAAGCATTATTGTCTCTATTTTGATACCACCAAAATAGATAAACACTAAGAATTCCGATAAGTGAGAGTATTGTGGAGATTATAATTTTTTCCTGATTATAGTAAGAAGTAATGAAAAGGCACAACACAACAGCAATTGCTATAGCGATTGTATAGATGAGTAATCTTTTTTTCTCTATTTCTCCAAATTGCGACAACAACTGCTCTATTGTTGAACAAACAACCGCAGAACAAATATATGTTCCTGTACTTATACAGAAAGCTCCTGGTTCATACCCATACAGAACCAATGGCATCCAAACGCCAAAAGATCCGAAAGGAAGAAAAACAAACCAGAAAAAAATAGACTTTATAGACATTGCTTTCACTTTTCTTTCCAATATTGTACTACATTAAATACGGATGTACGTGGATATTCCTTGATGTTTGAAACAGCTTGACCATTTGTGAGCTTCTCTATATTACGCAAAGCAATAGTTCCATCTTTTTGTGTCAATCCGAGGAACTTATTTATTGCCTTCGTATTCGCCATATCATTGATTGGTAATAAAAAGGCTGTTTCGCATTCTTGTGAGAAGTCAAAGTTAGCAGTATTGTATTCCGCAATACCTTGAGACAGCAAGAATACTGACACTCCAAATGAGCGCATTTTACGTAATATAACTTCCAGTATCTCCAACGATTTTTTTTCACGGAACAAATCGTGTGCTTCGTCAATCATAAGAACGTACCGCATTTCCCGAAATTCTCCATTTACATCAGTACTTCCCATATTTGAAAAAACATTAAAGATATAATTGATAATCAAAAATACAGACGTAAAACGTACTGTACTATCCAGTTCACCAGATAAGGACAGATAAAAATTATTGTTCAGGAAAGTACTTGGGTTATTGATCTTTGAAGCAAACAATTCATAATCTGTCAGACGACTCATTATTTCAGTCAAAGAGTCCGGCTTGCCTTCTTTTTCCAAAATAATATCATATACCTCGCGCAAGGACGGGTAATCACCACCTGTTTGACGATTAAACGCTTCCAAGACAGCATCTTTCAATGTTTGTTGCTGTACCTTTCCTAAATTAGAGTACTTAGCAATAATATCTACAAACTTATTGATGCCGACTAGTTTGTTTGTCTTATTGATGTTATCAATAAACGACAATGGATTTAATGGGAATGGTTCTTCCGGTGCATTGATACATTTTGTTTTGGTAGTATCAAAAAAGTCTGCCATTTTTTCTCGATCTTCCTTGGATATTCCTTTGAAATCAAGGAACAGAAAGTTAACTTGTCCTTGTGTTTTAACGGTTAACTGACGTAAAAACTCCAGTGCAAATTGTGATTTGCCAGAACCAGACTTTCCTGCAACGGCGATATGCTGGTTGTTATAACGTTTTGTGTTGTTAAAGCAAAACTCTATTGGTTCTTGTGTATTTGGATTATAACCAATTTTGATGTCTATCGGTCCCGTAAAGGACGATTTTGTAATATGTTGGTTTTGATTGCGAACTGCATCTAATGAAACAGGTGCATCTTCAATGGCATCAATACCTTTACTTAAATTTTCTACAAGGAAATCGAAGAATGTGAATTGTGGACGGTTCTCAAACAAATAATATATTTGTGCCAATCCATGATCAACATGCAGTTTGACATATTTAGGAATAAGGTCACTATTCTTATTGATGCCATAGGCTTGGCATATTAAAGCTATATAGTAGTCCTTATTGGCCACATCAAACAAAATACTATCCTTATACTCCTTACCTTGGGAATCATAGATGTTGAACTCCGCTTGTGTAAATCGTTTGCCCAGTGACAGAGAAAAGCCAAGCGCTATACGAGCAATTATGTTTTCTTTTTGATTACCTGGTAATTTCTGTGTTAGAAAGGAAACCACTTCTTGGTTTGCCTTTGATGTTTTAATATTGATAATCATGCTTGTTTCCTTTCTGATTGTTTGTAATATTCAAAAAGACTCTCTGGTTTTACCTCTACAAAACAGGAACCTTCATTTTCATTTTTAATAAGATAGGTCTTGCTTGTAATGTTTTGAATGAGTCCATATTCCTCTTCTGTCAACTCTTTGAGTAATAATGGGAAGAATACCACCTGTTTAGATACTGTCGGATAGAATTTTGTTAAAATATTCTTGCTATGGCTTGGGTCAAGTTTTTGCATAGGGCTATCAATAAAGACGGGGAATTCCAATTGTGTTTCCTCAACTAAAGCACCTAGCAACGCAGAAGCAAACAATTGCTTTTCGCCCATCGAGAGATTAGCTTTGTCTATTTTCTTGTTGTGGCTATCAAACAAATTGATATCTACATCCTCACCATTCCCCTGAATATCAACAATTACCTTATGGACAAAATTGGACTTATGCATAAAAGCTTTTAGTTTCTCTTCTAATTTCTGTTCAAGGGCTTTCTTTTTTTCTGCTTTAAATCGCTGAAGGAAAGTTGATATTGTACGGATAAGACGTGTAGCCTCGTCATCAACCGCTTTATTTTTATCGGATACCTCTATTTTCTTAGAAAGTCTCTCCTTGTTTTGCTTGTCAGTCTTGATGTCTTCTTTCAGTTTATCTTTACGCTCATTTAAACGACCAATTGCTTCTGAAATTTCATTAATCTGTCCATACAAGCTATCTTTCTTTCTACGAAGTTCTTGAATATACTCGCTTTCTGCATTCTTTTCTGCTTCTCTAATTTCTCTATCTATCTTATAGAGTTCTGCCTTTGCTGTATTATATTTTTGTGAGAGAACCTCAAAAGAAACTTTGCTTTCCTTTATTTTGACGATCAAATTAAAGAACTCTTCGTTCTGTAAATCCGTAAGATCATGCAATATATGGAATCCTTCAAATTGTGCAGCATCGTATTCACTATAAAAGTGCTTAAGAATTAACTTCTTTATTTCCTCTTCATAGAAGTTACGAATCTTAACATCAATTACACCTTGATAATTATTGCGTGCTTGATCTAATTCGTTAATAATCATATCGGTCTTTTCTTCAACTCCTTCTAGTTGGACTTTATTTTGCTTATAAGCTTTCTCTTGTTTGAGTTGTACGGCAACCTCTGATACGATGTTTCCTGCCAAACCAAAGGGTATATAACTATACAAGTCTTTCAAACCATCTTGAGCTTCATCCAAGTTTGTTTGGTGCGTTTTACGTTTTCCTTCTAATTCTTGCAAACGCTCAATACTCATTAAATCACCTTCACGAATGAGTTTTTCTTGCAATTGGGTAAAATCGTAACGCAATTGAACTTTCTTTTCTTCATTCTCTTGGATTTCTTTATCTATATCTTTTATTGCCTCTTCTCCTTTCTCGATTTTCGCACTAAGATCAATAAAATCTGCTCTTTCTTGTGGCTGAGCAGACTCTCTTCGGTATTCATCCTGTAAACGTTCTAATTCCTTTTTAAGGGTGTCATACTTTTGAATACCCAACACTTGAGAATATGCTCTGCTCAATTCTCGACGTTGCTCTGGAGTGTTGATTTCTGCAAATGAAACAATTTTCTCCGCATCAAAGAAGAAAAATTTAGCAATTTCTATAGGAAGTATATAATCGCGAATAAAGAATTCAGCTTCTTCACGATTAGCAAAAAGGTCACTATCTCTACCATCTATAAGAATATGCAATTCATCGTCTGTGCTTATTGCACTATCATACGAACGAATGAGGGTTATTTCAGTACAAGTCGTATCAGGGATTTCGACATCGGTAAATGTAACAGAAACTGAAAAACGTGTTTCGCCCTTACGCTGTGCTTCCTCATTCAGACTATGGCCAATATATCGCCCATATCCTCCCTTCTCATCTATCTCTTTTTTGTAAAGATCATCAACCTTATCCATCTGACGACCATAGAGACACCACACAAGCGACATTAGGAAAGTGGTTTTCCCGAATCCATTATTACCGCTAATAATCACTATATTACGTTCCGAATCATGAGTAAAATCAATTCGATTCACTCCCCGATAGATACGAAAATTGTTGAGTTCAATACTTTTAATAATCATTTTTTCTTCCTATCTAAAAAGTCTTTGAGACGTGTTTCTATGTCACTCGGCAAACCGTGGCGACGTTTCATGAGAGACTTGCTTTTTTGTAAAAGAAGGAGCTGCTCTATGAGTTCACCTTCTTCAGGATTATCTTTGCAAACTTCGCGCATCAAGTCTGCCTCTAACTTGTTTTTGCTGTTCTCATCCATAGCGAGAGTTTTTTTATAAATTGAGTTATAAATTTCAGAAACGGAATAACCAAAGTTGAAATCGCGATACCAATTAACTTGAATAGCTATTAGTTCTTGGTCTGATATGAGTTTGATCAGAGAATCATATTTTTGTAACTTATATTGAACTTCCAGTAATTTTTTTAATATTTTTGCCCTATATGTGAAAGTATAAGTCCCCATGTCATTCACAGCACGTTTCCCATCACGTCGAAACGGCATTCGATTTTCAAGGATATTTCTTTCCTTATCTAGCTCTATGCGAAAATCATAAAGTGGTTGCATCCACTCACGACCATTTCTTATGAGCGATCGCATAGATTTATCGTCTTTTACAACAGTACAAACCCAACAGCCGAAACGGCTTTGTCCACAGGAGCCATGACTTTTGTCAGTGACTACAGTCGGACACTCATAATCATCAGCACTCGCATCCAAATAAATATTGAACAGGATCTTATTGTCAAATCCCCAAGGGCATGGAATGGCATTGATGATATACCAAACCTCTTCCAACATCAGCTCCTTTATTGGGGCATATACATATGTGTTATGTAATATGGTATGGTGGGTAAGTCGTTGACCATGAATTTCATGTTTCTTGATAGACCTTGCACGGGTGGCACTTTCTGCTTTACGAGTACCAATTAAAATGATGGCCTCGCCACATTCATCCACTTGCTCCGTGATAAATCGAGCTGTCGGCTTTATTTTCATTTTATCTGTACACCATCTAAAAGCCGTGTTTGGTACTGGGTATCCCTTACCAATAACATTGACCCAAAAGGAATCTTCTAACCTCGGTATTGTCTTACGAACAAATATAGGCATGTCCTCTTCACGGGCTTGCTTCTCTATCTGATTAAGAACGTCGTCAACATATGCGGAGATGATGGGGTTTTCAACCATTGTATCATTACATACCACATAAATAGGTCTTCTCAATTGAAAATGCGTGATGATATTCTCTTTAATTTTCCTTAGAGCCAACCAGACCAGTGTAAGTAATACCGTCGAATCTTTTCCGCCACTGAAACCAATAATCCAAGGGCGATCAGTCATGTCAGCATACATATACTGATCTAAAATCTCATCTATTATGTATTCTAAGCGTCTATTCATTAATTGTCTTTAACAATAGTGCTAACATATTTTTTATTCAACAACTCGTCTATCTCTACTTCAAGTAATTTCGCTATTTTAATATATGTTTCCATTGGAGGTTGACAAGCATTTGTACACCATTTTGAAACTGTGGTAGGCGCACAACCTAACTGTTCTGCTAACCATTTGTTGGTCTTCTTCTTTTCTACAAGTACAACTTTGATGCGATTGATATCTTTATCCATGATGGAATTATAATTATATTTGTTACGGGTACAAAGGTACACTTTTTATCTCAAACAATACATAAAATATTGCGTTATTTAACAATATAATTCACTAAAATGATTTTTTCACCATTATAGTGTGTATTTAAGAGCACAAAAAGAAATGGATAAGGAATGGTTTAATTCCATTCTATGGAAGTCATAGATATTCCATGAATTTATATGAGTGTAGAAAGCCAACAAAATACGTTTGTTTACGCATTGTTTACGCAGACATGAAAAAAGCACTTGCGAGAACCTCGTAAGTGCTTGACTTTCAGTGTGGACCAGCCAGGGCTTGAACCTGGGACCTCCAGATTATGAGTCTGTTGCTCTAACCAACTGAGCTACAAGTCCTGATTTTTGCGGTGCAAAGGTAGTGATTATTTGCAAGACAGCCAAATTTTTTACAAAAAATAACGCTGGTTGCTTTTCAGGGGGGCTAATGGAAGACGAGATAGTTGAACCAAAGTTAATTCAAAGAGGAATCAAAGATGACACTTTTCAACTAAAAACGGTTAAGAATTCGTGTTTTCTTGGCGAAAAACAACGGTGATTTAATAATATTGTGTAATTTTGCAAGCGTAATTTGAAATAACACCGCCCCATAGGTTTTTATTAAGAAGAGACAGGTTTTTATAGCAGATTTCATAAAAGTAATACAATCATGCTGTTACCCATTCATCGGTTTGCCGCCACGATAGGCTTCTTCGACGGTGTTCACCGCGGCCACCAGTTCCTGCTGAAACAGCTGCGGGAGGAGGCTGGTGCCCGTGGTTTGAAGAGTATGGCCGTGACCTTCGACCGCCACCCGCGTCAGGTGGTTCAGACGGACTGGCAGCCGCAGCTGCTCACTACACTTGAGGAAAAGAAGGAGCTACTCTCGAAGACGGGCATTGACCAAGTCGTGGTGCTTCCCTTCGACAAAGCGATGGCTGGCTTCACGGCCCGGGAGTTCATGTCCGATGTGCTGCACGAGCGGCTCCACGTGGAGATGCTGCTTACAGGCTATGATAATCGCTTCGGCCATAACCGAACGGAGACCTTCACCGACTACGAACGCTACGGTCGCGAGCTAGGCATGGAGGTGGTCTGTGCCCGTCCGCTGACGATGATGCAGGCGGGACAGGGAACAAGGGAGGATGGTGCTGCCGGGAAGGCTTACAGTTCGTCGATAGTGAGGCGGCTGCTGGCTGAGGGCGACGTGAGCAGGGCCGCCGAGTGCCTGGGGCGCTATTACTCCATCAGCGGTCAGGTGGTACACGGCGAGCAGAATGGTCATACACTGGGATTCCCCACAGCCAACCTAATGGCAGACGACCCGATGAAACTCATACCCGCGAACGGTGCCTATGCCGTATGGGCGACCCTGCCCGGCAATGACGGCACTCGCTATGGCGGCATGACGAACATCGGCATGCGTCCTACCTTCCACGGAGAACAACTGACGCTGGAGACCAATATCTTCGACACCATGGGCGACCTCTATGGCCAGCCTCTAAGGATAGAGTTCGTGGCGAGGCTGCGGGATGAGAAGCTGTTTCCCTCGCCTGAGGCACTGGCCCGTCAGCTCTCTTTGGACAGGGAACAGGCCAAGCAGATTCTTAAATCGGTGCAGACTAACACAAACATATGAAGACCAAAGAAAGTCCTTTCTGGGCCGTGGGCTACGTGCTCATCTTTCTGGCAATCCAAGTGATGGCCATGACGGCCACCACCATTGTCTATTCACTTGTCAGCGGCCATCCGTCGGGGCAGCTTAATGCTACATGGACCATCGCCTCCATGGTGCTTTTCTCGCTGTCGGCCATCGCATTGTTCACTTTAGCCAAATGGTCGCCGGTATCGCGCAGCTATGTTCTCAGCCGACCATGGGTAGTGCTGGGATGGAGTGCGGTGGCAGCTATCGGTGCGCTTTTTCCGTCGCTCTTCGTACAGGAGCTGTTGCCCGAATGGCCGACGGCTATCCAGCAGTATGTCGAGGAGATGGAGGAGCAGGCAGCAGAGCTGATGAGAACCCCTGGCGGCTATGCCGTAGTGTGTCTGCTGGCGCCGGTGGCAGAGGAGTTGGTGTTCCGCGGTGCAGCCTTGCGAACGCTGCTGGAGTGGAAGCCCGAGCGTCGATGGCTGATGATTGTGCTTTCGGCGCTGCTCTTCGCTTTGGCCCATGTGAATCCCGCACAGTTCATTCATCCTTTTGTCATCGGGCTGCTGCTGGGGTGGATGTACGAGCGTACACGCAGTGTGCTGCCCGGCATTGTCTACCACTGGGCGAACAACACC
>JAEEGL016881281.1_pt1 | contig 10944 bp, 6 predicted proteins | sample 9134231 | NCBI WGS metagenome assembly JAEEGL01 (sample SAMN16246548, study PRJNA631951) | gut metagenome | biome: gut microbiome; feature: rumen; material: fiber-attached | host: Bos | place: Iran: Karaj | collected 2018-10 | reverse complement strand
TCATCATTGGATAATGCCACCGAAATGATGATCCAGGAATCTCTGGAAGAACTCGCACAGGGACGGACCTGTATTATTGTCGCGCACAGGCTGTCGACTGTAAAGAATGCCGACGAGATCATCGTTCTGACCAAGGACGGGATCGAGGAGCGCGGCACACACGAAGAGCTGATGCTAAACAGTGGGCTGTACAGGGAGCTGTATGAGTACCAGTTCAGGACAGAATAGAAAATACTAAAGCTTTCAGCAACTGGATCAAACAAACAGAAAAAGCCGATTCCGGGACATGACTTATCAGACATGATGCCGGGTCGGCTTTTTTTCTGTAAAAAGTGTTTTATAGAGAAAATATACTATGATAATCTGATGTTGATTGAGAAGATGTATACATATAATGCCGATATGTTTATTACAAGCATACAAACGATGAAGGGATAGCAATCCCGCAGACCTTTCGGATTTTTCAATACAGGACTCACAATAGTGAACAAATATTTATAATTTGTGTTGACAATACGTATATTGCTATGATATAATTCATCTTGCATCAAAGCAGCTCGTAAAACTGTACAGAACTGTATTGACGCCGGAGGACGGAGAGGGTTGGCTGTGAGGACCTCCTTGTTCCCCGATTACTTTTATGTTGCCTTAACAGGTATACATAAAAGTAAACAGATACCGTAAATATTATTGGAGAAAGGATGTGTATGCAATGAAAAAGATTGCAGTACTGCTTGCTGTTATCATGGCATTGACTGCGATGTTCGGCTGCTCCGGCGGACAGTCCGATTCCGGTAAAGCCGGTGAATCCAGTAAAGCAGCAGAATCCGGTAAGGCTTCAGACTCCAGTAAGGCTTCAGAGTCCAGCAAGGCTGCCGAGTCCAGTAAGGAACAGAGTGAGGCTCCGGCTGTTACCAAGACTCTGACCAACTGGGATGGAACTACCATGGATCTGCCGATTGTTGAAGCCGGATCGGTTTCTCTGTCCTGCATGCAGGGTATTCGTGATGTAGACGCTACCACTATCAGTGATGACTTCTGGTACGTTAAGAAGTGTGAAGAAGATACCGGCGTTCATATCGTATACCAGCAGGTAAATACCTCTGACTGGGACAATACGCTTAATCTGACATTCGCTTCCGGCGAATATCCGGACATCATTATGAAGAGTTCCGGCAAAGTCGACGCAGAGGTTTACGGCGTTGACCAGGGCATCCTGGTTGCCATTGACGACCTGCTGCAGTACATGCCCGTATATAAGGCGCGTCTGGACAAAGAAAGCGATTCCTGGCGCTCAATCATCCATACTGACGGTAAAATGTACGGTATTGCCAAGATGTCCGATGACGGTACACGTATCGGCGGCAACTGCTGGTTCATCAATCAGGATTGGCTGAACAATCTGGGACTGACCGCTCCGACTACGACGGATGAACTGCTCGATGTAATGCGTGCATTCATGAAAGAAGATGCCAACAAGAACGGCGACGCTAATGATGAGGTTGGTTTCTGCACGACATTTGACAACATGACGACAGGTACTTTCAATTTCTGGGGAATTCCGGAGAATGCAAATCATATTGCCATTGACACCAATAAAAAAGTCCGGTTCCTGCCGTTTGCCGAGGACTACCGTGCCGGCGTCGAGTACCTGAATACCATGTATGCTGAGGGTCTGATGGATCCGGCAAGTGTTACACAGGACAGCAACAGTGTAACCAGTGTTCTGAACCAGAACAACGTCGGCCTGGTTAACTACTGGAGACTTCTTTCTGCAGGCGTTGATCCGCTGCAGGAGAGCATGGTCTGGCTGAAACCCATTCATGCTGAAGGCAAGAAGTTCCTGACTTCTACCAGTGTAGGTTCTGCTTCTGAAGGCCTGTTCTTCACTGTTACCAATCCGAATCTGGAAGTTTCCGCAAAGTGGGTCGATTATCTGCTGTGCGACCAGCCCACTTATGAGACTTATTATGGACCGGAAGGCAATATCTGGAGCTGGAATGCGGATCACAAGTGCGAAGTCGGTCCTGCCGGCGACCAGGGTGTTCTGCAGTACAGTCTGGGTGTTAATGGAATCTATTATCTTCCCGGCTGGTATTATAATGAGACTTTCGTACAGCCCAATTACCGCGAAGAGCGTATCGGCTATGATAAGTTCTATAAGGAACAGGGCTATGAGGAAGAGAATCCCTATGGAATCCTGAGCAACCGTATTTCTATGAATCCGGAAGATTCTGCTGAGAGAAGTCAGATCTTCGCAAATCTGGAGAGCATCTATGATGAAGCTGTTGCCGATATGATCATGCATGGCGTGACCGATGACAACTGGAATAAGATGATCACCAACCTTACAAATGCCGGAGCAGACCGTTATGTCGAGATGTATCAGACATATCTGGATGCATATTACGCTGACAACTGATCCGTAAAGTACTGAAAAAAACCGAAGAAATCGAATAAAAGAAGCCGTCCGTCTGGGCGGCTTCTTTGCTTACAGCAGATTTTCCTGTGCAGGAATTGTGGTTCAATCCTTAACGATTAGCGGAATCCTGTAATCCCAGTTTCCTTTTCCGGGCACAGTGATGTGGACGAGTCCGTCTTCTCCGAAAGTGGCCGGCAGACCGGCGGTATTGTCCAGCCTGCAGGATTCCGGGATGCGGATTCCGTAATGTGCTGACGTATTGTAGCCCCAGTTCAGTGTAAAATGCAGTGCACCGTCCCGGATCGAAAGATCCGCCAGTTCCTTTCCCATGGAGAAATGCGCATCGCTGGTAACCACGGCAGGAGCGGATGCGGCAGGCTGGATCTTATACAGTCCGCATGCATGCGGCTTGATAAGCCCGAAATCACAGACACTGCCTGCGGCCGTGTCTTTCCAGGTACCGTCAAAAAAGCTTGAAACCGTATAGGCAGCATACTCTGCGGCATAAGGTCCCAGCAGCGCAGAATCAAGCCGGAAAACCGCGGGGAGGTCCTCCGTATCCGACCAGTTTAAGAGCGCAACCAGATGATAATCCGGATAAGCGATATCCACGGCTTTAGGATAGCGCTCGCTGCTGAAAAGAAATCTCGGATGGGCAGTTCCTGCATAGACCGGCATTACATGGCGGAGCAGGAGCAGACGGTCTTCGTCGGTCTCGATGAGTTTCTCCGTATCGCAGCACAGGCCGCAGCCAAGGAACATCGCCATGACATTTGTCATCGCTTCGTCATCGGTCAGCAGGCCGAGAGAGAGAAGGTCACCCTTGTCGGGCTCTGTACGTCTGCGGAGCATCAGCGCGTCCGGATCGGCATCCCAGAAAGCGCTGAAATAATAACGAAGCAGATTCTGCTTGGAAGTATAAGGGATTGTCTTTGGGCTCGGTCCGGCCGTAACGCTCCACATGCTCTTGACGTCTGAACCTGTGCGCTGTGCGTCTACAAGCCCGATCAGAGGATCATAGAGTCCGCCGCACATCAGGAAATAAGCGTCTTCTCCCATCGTCCTGCGGATCGCGGCGATCGCGTCACGGTAAGCTCTTGCCATCGGAACGGTCGGATCATGACGTACGGCATCCGGATACAGAACCGCGGCACGGGTGAAATCAAGCTTATGATAGCGGTAGCCCATTTTGCGCAGGTCGGAATACAGGCTTGCAGCCCACTCGACGGCTTCCGGTATCGTGATATCCAGAACACGGTAGACTGTATCATTCATCGGGAACAGACACCATTCTCCGTCCGGATATTTAAGGAACCAGTCCGGGTGTTCACTGGTGACAGGAGCGGTTTCATGCGCAATAAAAGGACTGGTCCAGATACCGGCAGTCATACCGGCTTCGCGGATTTTGTCCGCAAGAGCAGCCATGCCGCTCGGGAATTTCGTGTTCGGCCGCCAGTCGCCGAGGACGCGCTCCCATCCTTCATCGATCTGATATACATCAAACGGGAGACTGCGGTCGAGGCAGGCCTGCAGATTTTCCCGTACATCGTCTTCGTTTACGGTCAGTCCGTAATAATACCATGTGCAGAAGACCGACGGGATCGAAGCCGTCTTGCGTGCGTGGAGCCGAGCGGCTTTGCGTGCTGCCCAGGCATCGATTGCTGCCCACGGATCCTTCGGGAAACTGATGCGCAGCACTTCCGATTCGATCTCAGCACAGGGATCAAGCCGGATCTGCGGGAGGCAGACGGACTCAAAACAGCGGTAATCATGGCCGGCAGAGAGATAAAGGCGTGTCTCGACCAGCAAATCTTCAGAAGTCTCATAGGTCAGGAGCAGATTGTGTTCTGCGCCGTCCGAGAGAAGCGTCATGGTATCGGACTCGATCCTTGAAGCGATCGTATCCGCGCCGAGACCGCTTTCCTGCAGGGTTGTCCGCAGATCCTGAAAAGCCGGGCCCTTGTCCGACAGCCGCGCAATCGCGGGCAGATCGTTCTTGTGACGGCCCTGACGGTAGATATACCAGTCAGAGGAAGGAATGCCGTCAAGGACGGGATCTTCTGTATGGAGCAATATGATCTCGTCGACCTGGAAAGACTCTGTCCCGGTATTACGGACAGTCAGGGACACTTCAAGATCGTCCGCCGAACCGTCGTAAACAGGCTGTGTATGTACAATAAAACGTCCGCCGGGGAAAACGCATTTTGCCCCGGGGAAATACCGCGTACCGTTGATCTGAACTCCGAATTCCGTATTAAAACCGGCAATTTTCATATGTGACACCCCTTTTTGTTTTATTATATCACGGACCTGTCCTGCAATACAATACGGAAAGGCAAGTACCTGCAACATTCCGGGGATCTGACGGGAAAGAACCGTATAGATCCTGTAAGTTTTACCGGCGGAGGCATTGAAATTTATCCCGGAATGGTGTATCATAAATAAGCTGACGTATTATACCGTTCAGACAGCCACATGTGTAAGCGGGGCGCCCGGAACAGGGAGCATGCCCCTGACAGATAGAGAGGAAAGAGCGTCATGTTGTCTACGAATATCGGAATCGACCTTGGAACTTCCAGTGTACTGGTTTATGTCCGCAAGAAGGGGATCGTACTGCGGGAACCCTCTGTTGTTGCTGTGAATACACAGGAGGATAACCAGGTCGTAGCTGTTGGAGAAGAGGCCAGGAAAATGATCGGCCGCACGCCTAAGTATCTGACGACGATCCGCCCGCTGCGTGAGGGCGTTATTTCCGACTTCCAGTATACAGAGAAGATGCTCAAGTATTTTGTGGAACGTTCGATCGGCCGCCGTTTCCTTAAATCCGTTATCGCGGTCTGCGTGCCCAGCGGTGTTACCGAGGTGGAGCGCAGGGCGGTTATGGACGTTACCTATCAGGCCGGAGCGAGCAAGGTTTATGTAATCGAGGAGCCGCTTGCGGCAGCGATCGGAGCCGGAGTCGACGTTACTAAGCCTGCCGGCAGCATGATCGTGGATATCGGCGGCGGAACGACGGACGTAGCGGTCGTATCGCTAGGCGGCATCGTTCTCAGCGAATCGATCAAGGTAGCCGGAGATGTTTTTGATGACGCGCTGACACATTATCTACGTAAACGCTACAACCTGCTGATCGGCGAACGGACAGCGGAGGATATCAAGACCAAGATCGGCGAAGCCTATCACGCTGAGGAGAATCATTTCATGGACGTTAAGGGCAGAGATCTTGTAACCGGACTTCCCGCGACGATCCGCATTACTTCGCAGGATACGCTGGAAGCTTTCAAAGAGCCGCTATCCTCGATTCTCGATACGATTCACAGCGTTCTCGAGAGGACACCGCCGGAGCTTTCCGCGGATATCATGGACCGCGGCATCGTCATGACGGGCGGAGGCAGCCTGCTGCATGGTATTGACCGCCTGATACAGGAGAATATGGGAATCGATGTGTTCGTAGCGGATGACGCGATCTCTTGTGTCGCGACGGGGACAGGCAAATACGTGGATTACATCACGCAGAAATATTAAGGAGGATTATCAGATGAGCCGCAGATTTTTTTCATCAGAATCGGTAACAGAGGGCCATCCGGATAAAATGTGCGATCAGATCTCCGACAGCATCCTTGACGCGATCCTTGAGAAGGATCCTCTGGCGAGGGTTGCCTGCGAGACGATCGCGACGACAGGCGTCGTGCTTGTCATGGGAGAAATTTCGACAAAGTGCTATGTGGACATTCCCAGGATCGTGCGTGATGTCATCCGCAGGATCGGTTATGATAACGCGGATTACGGATGCGATTACAAATCATGCTCAGTCATTACGACGATCGACGAGCAGTCACCCGATATCGCGCTTGGCGTAGACCATTCTGCGGAAGCGAAACAGGGCCGTCAGGAAGAGGATCTTTCTCTCGGCGCCGGTGACCAGGGCATGATGTTCGGTTATGCCTGCGACGAGACGCCTGAGTATATGCCGATGCCGATCGCGCTTGCGCACAGGCTGTCCAGGAGGCTGGCTGAAGTCCGCAAGAACGGCGTAATCCCGTATCTGCGTCCGGACGGCAAGACACAGGTTACGGTCGAATATGACGAAGACGGACGCCCGAGGCGTGTGGATACTGTTGTTGTATCCGCACAGCACAATCCGGACGTAACGCTCGCCCTGCTACGGGAAGACATTATCCGTGAAGTAATCCGTACTGCCATTCCGGCGGAGATGCTGGACGAGAGGACACGTTTCCTGATCAATCCGACAGGCAGATTTGTTATAGGCGGACCGCAGGGAGATTCGGGACTGACCGGACGCAAGATCATCGTGGATACTTACGGAGGATATGCCAGCCACGGCGGCGGAGCTTTCTCCGGCAAAGATCCGACTAAAGTAGACCGCAGCGCGGCCTATCAGGCGCGTCACGTTGCCAAGAACATTGTCGCGGCCGGGCTCGCGTCCTGCTGTGAGATCGAGCTTGCCTACGCGATCGGCGTAGCGGAGCCGGTCTCCATTCACATTGATACAAAGGGTACGGCCAGGGTTCCGGAGGCACGTCTTGAGGAGCTGGTCCGCAAGCATTTTGATCTCAGACCCGCCGGCATCATCAAGGAGCTGGATCTGCGCAGGCCGATCTACAGTCAGACGGCCGCGTACGGGCATTTCGGCAGGACCGATCTGGATCTGCCGTGGGAGAGGACCGACAAGGCGGAGATCCTCCGTAAGGAAGCCGGACTGAACGGCTGAGATATACAGACCAGATAAGATCCGGAGCAAAGGATAAGAATGACAGAACTAAGCCGCATTGAGGGATCCGTAACCGAAGTGATCTACGCGAACGATCAGAACGGTTACAAAGTCTGCGAAGTGACGCAGGAGGACGGAGAAACTGTAACGATCGTCGGGATCATGCCGGATCTTTCGGCAGGGGAGTCGGTCGCTGCAGAAGGAATCTGGAAGGATCATACAACCTACGGGCGGCAACTGGAAGTACAGTATTTTGAGAAATCCATGCCTAAGACCCGGGATGCGGTAGAGCGTTATCTCGGGTCTGGTTCTTTAAAAGGAATAGGCCCGGCGCTTGCCAAGAGGATCGTTGCTAAATTCGGCGACGAGACACTTGAAGTCATCAGCCGGGAGCCGGAGAGACTCGCGGAGGTCCGCGGAATCAGCATGAAAGGCGCAATGGAGATCGGGGCACAGTTTCAGGAGCAGTCGTATCTGCGGGACAGCCTGATCTTCCTGCAGCAGTACGGGATCTCGACGGTGCTGGCCATGCGGATCTATACGGCTTTTAAGGAAAAAACGATCCAGATCATGCGGACCAATCCTTACGCGCTTGCTCGGCGGGTCCGGGGTATCGGATTCCGCAAGGCAGACGAGATCGCGGCGAGGATGGGTATACAGCCGGATTCAGAGGAGAGGATCCAGGCTGCTGTGGAATACGTACTGACAGAGGCTGCCGGGAACGGACATGTGTATCTGACGCTTGAGCAGGTGGAGGATCAGGTCGCGGAGCTGACAGGTGTTGTCGGTGTGGACGTAGAGAATGCCAAACTGCAGCTGATTCTGGATGGACGGATCGTTGAGAAAAACGAGGGCGGTGTGGACCGCCTGTACGTTACGGCTTATTATATGGCGGAGGTACATGTTGCGGCCAGGATCGCCGAGCTGTCCCTGGACGCGCCCGGCGGGATCGATGCTGCGGTACCGGAGGATCTTGACGATATCATAACCCGCAAAGCGCAGAAATACGACGTCGTACTGGCCGATGAGCAGCGGACGGCGCTGATGGAAGCGCTGCAGCACGGTATGATGGTCATTACCGGCGGACCCGGTACCGGAAAAACTACGATCATCCGGATCCTGCTGGATATTCTGGAAGACAGGGATGAAGATTATCTGCTGGCGGCACCGACAGGACGCGCAGCCAAAAGAATGACTGAGGCTACCGGGCGGGAGGCGCAGACGATTCACAGGCTGCTGGAGATCGAATTCCAGCCCGAGGACGGACAGCGTCAGAATTTCAACCGGAACGCGGAGAATCCGCTGGAAGCAGATGTCGTCATCGTTGATGAGACTTCGATGGTGGATATCCTTCTGATGGATCATCTGACGCAGGCAATCATGCCCGGAACCCGGCTGATCATGGTAGGAGACGTGGATCAGCTGCCTTCGGTCGGCCCGGGAAGCGTACTGCGGGACATTATCGATTCGGAATGCGTACCGGTTGTAAGGCTCGATCATATTTTCCGGCAGGGGGAAGAGAGTCAGATCATCGCGAACGCACACAGGATCCTGCACGGACAGGAACCGGTCTACAATACTGACGGGACGGATTTCTTCTTCATGCGGAGATCCACGCTGGAAGCGGCATCGACGGCTCTGGCAGAGACGGTAAGCCGACGCATTCCCAAATACCTGAAATGCAGCCCGGTTGACGATATCCAGGTGCTGACACCGATGCGCAAGACGCCGCTTGGAGCGGAAGCGCTGAACGTGCTGCTGCAGAAGACGCTGAACCCGCCTTCATCCCGTAAGAACGAAATGGAATTCCGCAGGAATATTCTGCGGGAGGGCGATAAGGTTATGCAGATCCGCAACAATTACAATATCGCCTGGACGGTCCGGAACGAATTCGGATACACACTGGAAGAAGGACAGGGCGTTTTCAACGGTGATATCGGCCGCGTCCTGTCGATCGATAAAACGGCAAGAACAGTCAGAGTCCGGTTTGAGGACCGCCACGAGATCGATTACGAATACGCGGCGCTTGAGGAGATCGAGCTTGCGTACGCGATCACGATCCATAAAGCACAGGGCACGGAGAGTCCGGTAATCATCCTGCCGCTTCTCGGCGGACCGCCGATGCTTTTCTCCCGCAATCTGCTCTATACAGCAGTAACACGCGCCGAGCAGGCACTTGTAATTATCGGGGAGAGGGAGGTCGTCAGCCGGATGATCGCCAACAACCGCCCGACAAGACGCAATACGACGCTGCGGATCCGGCTGTGCGAGGCATTCGGCAGACCGGCCGCGATGACCGGCTGGCAGCAGGAGATTCCGGAGACGGACTGGACGGATGAACTGATCGGAGCCGATAATGTGGAGTATGATTTTTGAAAACAGGTAAGATCATTGCTGAGACACTGCGGAGGATCGTGTATCCCCCGCGTTGTCTTTTGTGCGGGAATCTGCTGGATTACCGCGCAGAGAGCCCTTTATGTGAAAACTGCAGACCGGAACGGTATCTGCCGCCTGAACCAAGATGTTATATCTGCAGCAGACCGGTTGGGCGTGCCGGGGACAGGTGTCCCGGATGCCGCAATCATCAGAGCCGTATCAGAGGCCGGGGCACGTTTGTCTATGACGGTGCCGTTCTTGAGTCGGTCCATGAGGTCAAGGACAGCGGGATGAAAGCATATATTGCCGGATATGCGGAGCTGATGGTACGGTGTGACGAGGCATTCTGGCGCGGACAGGGACAGTTCTTCCTGGTCCCGGTGCCGGTGCATCCACGCAGATTGCGGGAGCGAGGCTATAATCAGGCAGGCATACTGGCAGAAGAGCTGGCAGCCCGGCTTGCCGTCCCGGTCTGGGACGGACTGGAAAGAGCCGAAGAGACCAGAGCCCTGCGCGGACAAGGCGCGAAAAGCCGCCGGGACAGTCTGGCGCACGCTTTTTCGGTGAACACGGAGATCCCGAGGCCGCAGGGAACCGCTGTCATCGTAGACGATATCTACACATCCGGAGCGACGGTCGAGTCCTGCGCGAAGGCGATCCAGGAGGCGTATCCGGATCAGGAAGTCCGCTTCTGGACTTTCAGTATCCGGACATAACCTGACAGTACAGATTATTGTCCTTTTACCGGTAATGTGCTATAATTCAGGTGTTACATTGAGTTTTATAAGGTCATCCGGAGGAGAAAAGAATGCTGAGAGCATTATATACATTATTTGTCTTTATCGGACAGCTGATCAGGCATGTTGCCATGGGCAGAAAGTTCCGCAGACTCCCCCCGTTGGAGAGAATGGATCAGAGTATGCGCACAATCGTTAAGGTCGGTGAGCGCACGATCCAGGCTACCGGTTCCAGAGTCATTTACCACGGTGTGGAGAACATACCGGACGAACCGGTCTATATCGCGGCGAACCATCAGAGCGTTTTTGACGTTTTCGTGCTGCTGGCCGAGATGGACCGGCCGTCGGCATTTATCGCGAAAAATTCGCTGGCTAAAGTGCCGCTGCTGCACAGATGGCTGGAGCTGCTCGGCTGCCTCTATCTGGACCGCGAGGACGCGAGACAGGCCGTAAAGGTGATGCGTCAGGCAGCGAATCAGATGACGGAATACAAGATGAACATGATCATTTTCCCGGAAGGCACGCGCAGCCGGGGCGGCGAGCTGCACCCCTTTAAGAAGGGCAGTCTGAAGCCGGCTTTTATGGCGAAAGTACCGGTCCTGCCGGCCTATATCGACGGGACGGCCGGGATTTTTGAAGGAAACAGAGGCCTGTGCGTAAAGCCGACGGAAGTGCAT
>JAEEGL016563002.1_pt1 | contig 10944 bp, 13 predicted proteins | sample 9134231 | NCBI WGS metagenome assembly JAEEGL01 (sample SAMN16246548, study PRJNA631951) | gut metagenome | biome: gut microbiome; feature: rumen; material: fiber-attached | host: Bos | place: Iran: Karaj | collected 2018-10 | reverse complement strand
TAATTGAATCTCCATCTTTTGTTACATAAGCCGCTAAGAAATTTAATACTACGCCTACTATGGCAAAGATTATCATTCCACTATAATTAACATCTACAGGATTAAATAATCTCTTTGTAGCCCCAATAATTACTAAGATAGATCCAACTATTAAAATAGTTGTCGTAATAACACCACCTAATACAGAATATCTAATATATCCATATGTATATTTATTATCTGCATGTTTTTTACTTTTTCTTTCCATAAAATAAGATATACCTATAGATAACGCATCGCCTAAATCATGAATGGCATCAGATAATATAGCTACTGAATTAGTAAATATTCCCCCAATAAATTCAAATATTGAAAAAGATATATTTAAAATAAATGCAATTAAAATATTCTTCTCTATTTTCTTCATTTCTATCACTTCCATACTAATTATATCAAAAAAAAGATGACATTAGTCATCTTTTAATGCAGATTTATATAGTTTTGCAAAATAACCATTTTGATCAAGCAATTCTTGATAAGCTCCTTGTTCTTTTATTTTACCATCAGATAAAACATATATTTCATCAACATCTTTGATTGTTTCTAATCGATGAGCAATAACGATTAATGTTTTATTTTTTAATAACTTAAGAATATTAGCCATTACTTCTTTTTCAGTAATATTGTCCATAGCACTAGTTGCTTCATCTAAAATGATGATTTTAGATTCATCAAAGAATAATCTCGCTAATGCTACTCTTTGTCTTTCTCCACCAGACATTCTGATTCCTTTTTCACCAAGTTCAGTGTCTAAGCCATCTTCTAATTTTTCATAGAATTTATCAAGACAAACTAGTTTTAATACTTTTATTATTTCTTCATCATTAATCTTTTTATCAAATACTAAATTCTCTCTTAAAGTTCCATCAAAGATAGGCGCTTCTTGTGATACATAAGTTACATTATCATAAAATGAATTTAAATTTATTTTTGATAATTCTAAATCATCTATTAAAATAGTTCCTTCTTGGTATTTTACTAATCCCATGATTAATTTAATGATTGTTGATTTTCCAGAACAACTCTCACCTACTAAGGCAACTGATGAATTAGCTTTTATTTTTAAAGATAGATTTTCAATAATATTTTTTTCATTTTCATAAGCATAAGTAACATTTTTAAATTCAATATTACCATGTACATTTTTAACCAAAGATCCTTTTGTTAGTGCTTCATCATCTTTAATATCTAATAATTCAATGTATTTGTTTACGGTAACTTTGTTTAACTTGTAATCAACATATTCTACATTAAAGATAGCGATTGGTAGATATGCTTTACCTAGAAGTGATATAACAGTTACTACAGCACCTACTGATAAATCTGATTTTAAAACAGCATACGCTAAAACTAATACTTGTAAAACGTTAACAATTAATTCAAAAACAGTGAAAAAGATTTCATGAACTAATTTGATCTTCGTTTTACCATCAACAATATTTTTAATTCCTTCTTTAGTTACTTCTATTTCTGTATCAAATTTCTTATTTGTTCGAAAAACTACTAATTCCATAAAACCTCTTATTAAATGTTTATTTAAAAACTCTTGATTTAATAAGATTTTTTCTTTTAATTTGTATAATTTCTTTAAAATAATATTTGATATGATAACAACAACAATGTAACCTAAAAGAACAAATAAGACATATTCTTTTTCAACACGATAAATAAAGATTAAACTAAATAACGCTGTTGGTAATAAATATCTAAATAACTTTAACCAAAAGTCCATTAAGATGTCTCTTGACGCCGTTGCACCATCTTCTACTTTTTGAGATAATCTACCAGTTCCTATTTTTTGGTATTCTAAATAATCAATCGTTTTCATTTTCTTTAATGATTGTAATTTGAAATCTAAATATAATTTGTTTTTAACTTGTTGTTCAGGATAATTTTCAATATAACCTAAAATAGTTGAAATAACTAATAGAACACCATAAATAATTAAAGGAACAATTGTTAAATGATGAAATTGAAAAGCATCTAATATTTTCTGATAATATGTTACACTATATAAACTTAAGAAATTAATTATGACACCTATTAATACATAAAAGATGATCATCTTTAAATTCTTTTTAATTACTTCTTTAAATAATTTCATAATATACCTTCCTTTTCTACTTTCTTGTGATTTTTTTTAAAACAAAAAAAGAACCTCCTTTCATAAACAGCAAAAACATCACAATTCAAGTCTGTGATTTGCCATTCATGAAGAGATTCTTAAGGCTCATCATTATTCCTTTAAACTAACGTTTATCTGGTAGTAAAACGCGAATGGGCTAATTGATTTACTACTCTTTGATTATATCATAAATTACTTTTTTTGGCAAATCACTACACTTTTTCTTTCTTTTTAACTCCTATATAAAAGAATATTAAAGATAACATCATGAAATAGTGATAAATGCCATTATGATTAATCATACCAATTTTAGCTTTTAGTAATAATGGAACAGCTCCTACTAACTGCGTAATAAAACCTAACGCAAACCAAAGTCTTTGTCCTTCATTTTTAATTAAATAATAACTAATACTAATTATAACAGATAAAATTGCATAAATCGTAAATGTTAATAAATAATTCATATTTAAAGCTAATTGAACTAATAAGATAACACCTAGTCCTATAGTAAATATTAAAACATATTTATATTTTAAATTCATAAAGATACTAAAGATAATATTAACGGTTATCGCAAACAAAATAGTTAAGATAATCCATAAGATATTATTTACTTTGGTACTCATTACCACGCCATGAACAATAACGCCAAAGAATGAATCAATCGTCATAAGTAAGAAAAATAATTTCCATAATTTATCTTTTTTAATATTGATTAATCCATAAACACTAACGATAAAGATACATAAATTACTAATCGCTGTTGTTAATTCATAACCTGTTGTTATATATTTCATTTTATCTCCTTAACGTTTTTGATACTATCAATTAATTCTTGTTCTTCTTTAACTTCAATAACAATATATTTATCTTTTAATACATCTTGATATTTATGAAAATCAATCTTACCACTTAAAAGAGCTAAATGATCACTCTTACCGTCATAATCATGCATATGTATATGACGAATACAATTTGTTTCTTTAAAGATAGGATATGCTTTATTACCATCTTTTTCATTATGACCAATATCTAAAGTAAAACCTAAATATGGATATTCTTCTATTACTTTAACTGCTTCTTTAATAAAATCATTAATTTTCGTATTTTCAAAATTAATTTCTATATTTTTATCTTTCGCTAAATCATTTAAGATTAAACAACTATCTTGTAAATGTTTTAAATAAATATCTATATATTTATCATTTAAATAGTATTTACCACTAGGCATAGTAAAATAAACACCTGTATCTAAATGCAAATTATACTTTTTAATACCATTTTCAATACCTAACATTATTTCTCTTATCGCTTCATCTAAATAATCTTTCTTTAAAAAAGGATTTAAATCAGCAACATTTACTTCTTCTGATATATGCATAGTAAACTCTATATCATATTTTTTTAAATCATGCATTTCAAAACAATATGGTAAATCCATATTTAATTCGACAAAATCTAAATGATTTTTAATAGCAAAATCAACATTTTCAAGAATTGAATTATATTTTGCTAGTGTTGGCATTCCATACTTCATATTAACCTCTTTATCATTATAACATAATTAATTAGTAAAAAGTATTGACTAAATGACTAATTAAATAATATAACATAATTAGAGATATAATTTTGGAGGATATATGAAAAAGAAAGAAAAAGAAGATATTCAAAATGAAATAATAATATATATTAAAGCTCTTAAATATGGTATATATGCAGCTATTATATTAACTTCTCTTTATTATTTTTATTTAATATCAGAAGGTTATAATGTTAATTTAGCTTTATATGCTATCTTTGCTATTTTATGTGCTGTATCTAGTATTTATCAAACTATTAACAGTAAAAGAAATCAAAAATTTAATATTTTTATTTCCATCTTTTGGTTATTAATAACATTATTTCTAATAATTGTATATTTCATATAAAAAAGACTTTTTTAAAGTCTTTTTTTAATCAAAATATTCATTAAAGATTAATTCATCATAGCCAACAATTCTATATAAAACAGTTGTTCCGCTTTCTGCTTCATCAGATTCAACTAAGTTCTTATCAAGAACTTTAATTAATTCTTTATCTTGTGGTTTATCTGATGGAAATTGAAAATCACCATTTTTAATTTTTACTTCATATGAAGTAGAATCTTTTTCATATACAATAGTTAATGAATCACCATAAGTATAATCTGGTGCTTCAACATGAACTTTAGCTACATTATACTTTTTGATATTATCTATTAATTCCTTATTTTGTTCTCCTGTTAAATTAACTGTATTGTGATACTCTTGCGATGGATCAGTTGGTGAAACTTCTTTTGAACGCTCAATATATACACTAGTAATATTGTTTGTTAATAGATAGTCTCCCCAATTTGATGTATCTTCTACTACATCTGAACCAGTATCAGCAGGTTTCTTATTATCTTTCTTTTCTTTAACAAGTAATCCAGAACACATTAAACCTACTATTAATACCATAACTACAATAGTAACAATTAATATCAATGCTCCCCAATTTTTTTTCTTCTTCTTAACAACATTTTTTTCTTTATGAATCTCTTCCATCTTATTCTCCTCTTTATTATAATATTATCACAATTTTATTTTTCAAACAATAAAAAAGAATTAATTAATTCTTTTTATTATTCATCTTCACTATAATAGTCATCGTCTTCTAAATCTTCTTCTTCAAAATCAAATGGTTCATATGCACCGCTTTTAACTAATTCTTTTTCATGTTCATCTAAACCGTAATCATCTAATTCTTCATCTGTATAATTACTTTTATTATCTTCTTCGAAATCAAATAATCCCATATTATCACCCTCATTTTAATTACACCATACTTTATTATATTTAACAATAGTTTATGGACAAAATATTAAATATCATATATAATTGACTAATCGAGGAATTATGAATAATAAAAACTGGGTTATTAAAGCTTTTGTCATTACTTTTTTCTTAGCGGTTATCATTAGTGGTATTAGTAATGTAATCGTCGAAAATTGTGATTTCATTGTTTTATTAATAATAACATTTATAATAATTATTATTGGTATTATAGCAGATATCGTTGGTACAGCTGTCTTAACTGCTAATGAATCTACTTTTCACGCTAAAGCATCTAATAAAATAAATGGTGCTAAAGAAAGTATTCGTTTAATTAAGAATGCCTCTAATATCGCTAATTTCTGTAATGATATTGTTGGTGATATCTGTGGTATTGTGTCAGGTTCAATGGGAGCTATGATTGCTGTTTCTTTAGCAAAATATATTAATAATACTTTATCAGCCTTATTAATATCAGCCATTATTTCAAGTATCATGGTTGGTGGTAAAGCCATCGGTAAAAATATAGCCGTAAAAAAAAGCGATGAAATAATCTTTATCGTTGGTAAAATAATGTCAAAGTTTTATAAAAAGAAGTAACAATAATTTACACATGTTACTTTTTTTAATATAATCAAACTAGGTGATAATATGAAGTATGATTTAAATGATAATAAACAATTACTTCAAGTATTTGGTAAAATATTTCAAGATTCAGAAATCAATTTATATGCTCCTATCATTATGCGTTATTTCGTTATTACAAGAAATTATGCTTTAATTAATCTAGAAGATAACATTAATCGTTTAATAGCTGGAGATGATTTTAAAACAGTTGCTCTTGAAGCGATTAAAGCAGGATTTCAACAAGATGGTATTCATTACGATAATATGTCATTACTTACATTTTTAATAACTAATTATCATAATAATGGCTTTTATTATCATAGCTACCCTGCTGTTTATACTGCTAATATTCATCAAAATGGTTTATTAGCAACCAATCGAAATAATGATAATAATATTTTCTATAGAATCGCAGAAAAATACCAATTTGGTGATTATTTTATGAAATCTAATAACCGCATTTGTGTTACTGGTAAATTAGATAATTTTTCAACTAAACAATACGCTATCTATACACCAGAATGGTTAGAACAATTTTTAAAGATGTCTAATTACGAAGGCGATATCAATGAAGCGATTGAACGCGGTAATATCGAAGAATTATCAATGATAGCACGTGGCTCTTTAATGTACTATCACGATTATATGAAAACCAATCCCGAATATAACAATAAAGATTATCGTGACTTAGAAATATATATTTTAAATACGATTGAACAAAGATTTAGATATGGTAATAATCATATAGGAATTGCTTTTATACCTAAAAAGAATGTTTCAGATTACTTTAATTTTAAAGAAATAGATCCAGCTACTATTATTCCGATTATTGAAGAACAAAATTTAAATGATCAACAAGTCTTTGATGTCGTAACGGAAATGTTAGCGGAAAATGAAGTTACAACAAACCGTGATATACCTAGTAGTTTATTTAGTTTAATAACTTATGATATTCCAAGTAAAGAAGAACAAAAAGTAGCTTAAAAAAAGAAGGAAATCCTTCTTTTTTTATTGATATTTTTGATAACCAAGTTTAATCTTTACTTCAAGTGTTATTCGTTTATTAAATATCTTCATTAATTCTAAATCATATTCATTATCAATTAAATGATATTTAATAAATCTTTTATTATTTAGAATTACTTTTTTAACATCATTTGTATAATTATATAATCTTGTATGATAATTATATTCTCCTTTAATTAAATGTTTTATTTTATTAAACCAAAAGATATTATAAATATTTAAATATAAATAACTATTTAATTCCATATCAATCATTCCTGGCATAATATAAATAATATTTTTATCATGCTCATAACTAATTGTTGGAATTAAACCTAATTTAATAGTAATATCTAAAATCCTTATATCAAAGTATTCTTCTAGATCTTTAATAAAAGTACCTTTATTAAATACTTTTTGATAATTAACTAATTCACGATCTAAATTATCAGTATATGTTTCATAATAATATTTAACAATATCTTCTAATTGTTTTTTAATATCTTCTTTTAACATATTAACATTAATATCTTCGATTAAAGGGAAATACTCTACTAACATTAATTTATTACTATCTTCTATATTATCATTAAAATATAGTTCATTAATGACTTTAATATTTTCTTTTAAAGTCATTTTTTTAAATATAATATTAATCATTATAAACCTACTTATTTAAATAATTTATGACATTATTAGCAGCGATAGCGCCATCTGATGATGCTGTTACTACTTGACGAAGTGACTTTTCTCTTACATCACCAGCTACAAAGATATTAGGGATATTAGTAGCACAATCTTCATTACTTATAATATAACCTTTATCATTTAAATTAATATCTTTAACAAAATTTGTATTAGGTACTTGACCGATAGCAATGAATAAGCCATCTACTTTAATATCTTCATGATTATCTAATTTAACGCTTTCAATTTTTTCATTACCATTAATACCAACAACATTATTATTAAGAATAAATTCTACATTATCTTTCTTTTCTAATTTAGAAACATCATAACGAAATTTATTACCACGATATATAATATATACTTTATTTGCTAGATTAGATAAATAAACGGCATCATCAATAGCGGTATTTCCACCACCTACTATAGCAACCGTTTTTCCACGATAGAAAGCTCCATCACATGTTGCACAATAACTTATTCCTTTACCAATATATTTATCTATATTAGGAATATCTAACCTACGATTAGATGCGCCCATCGCAAGAATAATGGTTTTACAGGCATAAGTTCTTTTTTTTGTTGTAACACTACTATTATTAAAACTTAGTACTTCATCTTGTAAATACTCTGTTCCTAAGTTAATTGCTTGTTCATACATCTTATTAACTAGATCAAAACCATTGATATGAAAACAGCCTGGATAATTCTCAATATCAAGAGCATTAATAATTTGTCCTCCATAGCCATTTTTATCAATTAAAAGGACCTTTTTGTTTGCTCTACTTAAATATATTGCTGCACTAAGTCCTGCTGGACCTGCGCCAATTATTATACAATCATACATAATATACCTCACAAAATTATTTTATTAATGATATAGTTTTATGTCAAGAAAAAAAGTCATTATAATGACTTCGTTGATTCAACCTTAATTTTCATTGAATAATACATTTTACTGTATTCTTCTGTTGTATATGTTTTATTAAATCCATCAAGTTCACCAGTATCACTAATAGCAACTATAGAGCTATCAACCCACATACGTACTTCATATGTTCTTGTTGTAGTAGTTCTAGCGGTTACTTCACCACTACCTAATAAGATACTACCATTTGCTAAACCAGATAAAGCTGCAGCATTACCATAACTACCATTTGGTGTAAAAGTAATACCTTCAGCGTTATTACTAGTTATTGATACAAAAACTTCATCGTCAGGGAATCTTGTTAGATCTTCCATTTCATCACCAGGTACAGCATAAATATGATAAATTAAAGAACCATCATTAATACTACCTTTAATAGCGAATGTACAAACACTATTATCACCGGCTAAATTCTTACCAGCATTAGTGTCAATTGGGAAATGATTAGTTAAATTTATTTCATTACCATCTTCAAAATCAAAAATAATTGATCCTGTTGTAATTGAATTAACAACATTACCTTTATATGTATAAGTAAATACAGCAAACGAAATACCTACTGCTGATATAACAATAATTAGAACGGCTAATATTGATAAAATAATTTTTTTACTAGATTCTTCATTCATATCTTACCTCTATTTAATGGTATCATATTAACTATTTTTTTACAATAAAAAAAAGACTTAAGTCTTTTTTTATGCATTTGCAACAACTTGAATCTTCATTGAATAATAAAGATTTTCATAATCAGTTGTACTATAAATATGGTTACCAGTTTGAGTATCACTGATTGAAACAACACTACTGTCTACCCACATGTGAACTTCAAAGTTACGAGTACGAGAAGTTGCAGCAGTAGCAGCAGAAGTAGTTTTAATTAAACCACTACCTAATTCTACACCATTTGTACTAGCAATACCAGTTAAAGCAGCACCTTGACCAAATGATCCAGCAGGTGTAAAGCTAAAGTTCTCACTAGTAGCGTTACTACCCAAAGTACTTGTAATATAAGCAAATACTTCATTGTCTTGGAATCTTGTTTTGCCCGTTTCAGTATCTCCTGGTACAGCATAAACATGATATGTAATATTACCACCAACTGAGTTACCAGTAATAGTAAATGTACATACATTATTTTCACCGGTTAAACCAACACCAGTCTCTGTTGAGATAGGGAAATGATTAGTTAGATTAATAGTATCACCATCATTAAATGAGAAAACAATCTTACCAGTTGTAATCTTATTATTAGAAGTACCCTTTCTTGTATATGAGAAAACGGCGAATGATACACCAACTACAGCAATAATTAGTATAGCAACACTAACAACAGATAAAATAATTTGTTTACTAGAATTATTACTCACTTTATCCTCCTATATTTTGATTCTACCATATAGGAATATCAATTTCAATATTTAGAACATAAAATTATACAAGTTTTTTTTGACAAACGTTAATTAGAAAAATAAATAAGAAAAAAGTCCTTAATAATTAAGGACTTTAATACAAAATGGTGTTCCGGAAGCGATTCGAACGCTTGACCCACGCCTTAGAAGGGCGTTGCTCTATCCAGCTGAGCTACCAGAACAAATCACTTATAAATTATAAAATAACTCTTAAAAAAAAGCAAGTCTTTTCCCAAAAAAGGCCTACTTTTTATATTAATTACTCTTTATAACATAATCTATCAAGTAATCTAACTTTGAAGTATTACTATTTAATAATTCTTTCATAATATCCTTATAATATTTTTTTATTAAAGAAAACAATCTCTCCATCCCCGGTAGTAATCTTTTAACATTTAAACTATTATATATTAGTTTGAAATTTGATACTTTAGAATAAATACCATAATTATTACTTTTAATATAAGTTTCAAATAAATTTTTAAAAGAAAATAAATCAATATTTTCAAAACGTTTATCAATAATAATCTTACTCGTTGTATATAAATAATTATAATTAATAGATTTATCTAATATTGATTCATTATTATTATTTAATATATCTAAATTAAGATTCTTATTATTAAGTAAATTTCTTAAAATATCTCTTATTTCTAAATAATTAGTAGATACTAAAATATGAGCGAAAGTATCACCATCGTTATTTTGATGATTGATATTAATATGATCATCATTCATATATTCAAGTACTAAATCATAATAACGATACTTTAAAAGTAACATCAATATATTATTACCATTACTATCACAATAATTAAAATTAATTTTGTTTTCGCGAATTATCTTTTCTACAGAATCACGATAATTATCTTTGATACCACGTATTAAGAGAATATAATCTACATTCATTGCATTTCACCTCTATGTAATAAATATTCTAGCAATAGCCAATATCAAAGTCAATTTTACATGTCAATAAAAAAAGAAGTATAAACTTCTTTAAATTGTATCATCAGATCCTGGAGTTTGAGGAGCAACCAAATTATTTAATGTTGCATCTGTAGGTGCAGCTGGTGCTGCAGGTTCTACTGGAGCAGCTGGTGCCTCAGGTGCAGGAGTTACAACAATTGTTGGTGCTTCTGGTGCTGCAGGAGCTTCTGGAGCCACTGGAGCAACAGGTTCTACTGGAGCAGCTTGTGCTTCAGGAACAACTGGAGCTACTGGTTCAGCAGGAGCAACAATTGGTGCAGCTGGTGCTGCAGGTTCTACTGGTCCAACAACTGGAGCAAC
>JAEEGL016500630.1_pt1 | contig 10944 bp, 10 predicted proteins | sample 9134231 | NCBI WGS metagenome assembly JAEEGL01 (sample SAMN16246548, study PRJNA631951) | gut metagenome | biome: gut microbiome; feature: rumen; material: fiber-attached | host: Bos | place: Iran: Karaj | collected 2018-10 | reverse complement strand
GATATCTCCATGAGAGAAGTCTACGGACTGGATCCAGCCAAGGCACGTTAACCAGTAACTACCAAGCGGGGTGGCTCCGAAAGTCCGGACAGGTGGCTCCGCCACCACCGGACTGGCGGCTCTGCCGCCCCGTAATAATCACTCAGCAAAAAAGAAACAAGAATAGCTTTTATTATTATATAACAAGGTTTAATAAGCTATGCACTGATAATTATTTTCTATATGGTATCATCTTATAAGGATACAATCCATCGTCACGATATACATGGATTATGATTGAACTATTCGACTCCTCATATTGTGTGGTTTCAATAGTTGTCTCATAACCCTCATTATTTTTTTGCATATCATAAATAGAATCTAATTCAAGCCAAACATATGGATAAGTTTGATCTGTATGCCAGATGATTTTGGTTAGTGATTCTCCTTTTTCAATAGAAATACTGTTACTGCAATCTACGGGGACGGTATTCATGACTTCCTCAAAAGTAGATAGGATCGGATTAAGCTTAAACTCTTGCATTCCTTTGAGACTAAAATACTTATCTGAAAAAGTATATTCAGCTACTTCAAAGATGACGCAATCGGGTTGGAAAATATTATAATAATAAGCAAAATCAAGTACATTCTGGTAGTCGTGGACATATATGTATTCCTTAAAAGCGTTAATAAGGTATTTAGCTCCATAACTGTTCATATAGCTTCCCTGGAAAACAAGTGCTTTTGGAGTATCCATGACTTCTACAGAATTGTTTTTAAAGTAGCCAAAAGTTTTGTAGGATTCATTTAGCTTGATTTCAGAATAATAGTTGTCGCGAAGCCTGGTTGCAGAGATTTTCAGATCAAGCTTGGGAACGTATTCATGGATGGGAAACTTAGAGACCAACAAAGATGTTTGTAATATCTCCGAGACATTAAACTCATCTAAAGAATTAATGTGAACATTATCACACACTTTGCTTAAGCGTTCTAGCATTGAGTGTGTTCCATAGAATGCTCCAAGATCATTCCAATGGTTTGCATCATACATTGTATTAAAACCTTCGATGCCTTCTTCTCTTAATTGAGCAAGAGATTCAGTATTATCTAAATAATAGATGCTGCGTTTATCCAATTCTTTGAAGAAGAGATCGACCCATTCTCGATTGTAATTGATTCCGTTTGCAATTTTATCTTGGTACACAGCAGGTTTAGCAGGATTGAAAACAAACAGAAAAGGCACTCCGCGGTCATTACAATACTTTTGAATTTGAGCTATCATATCGGCAAATGCGATATGATAATCTCCGAAGGTGTTTTTTGTTGTAATGCCTGCACCGAATACATATCCATTTTTGCCATAAGTATAGCTGGGGTGTACCATCTTATTAAACACTCGGTCATTTAGAATGGTATAAGCTGTGATCATCTCATCCCTGAAACCAATTCGATCGTTTACGTAATTCTGGAGATTATCGGTCAGATCTCCTTCGAGCGTAAAAGGATTCTCTGTTAGCATACGATTATCTATTTCTGATGCTGCATTTGATTGAGTGTTGAAGAAACAAAGAGGAACAGTTATGATGGCTGCAAACAATATTAAGGAAATGATTTTGATTGCTTTCATAATAGATTCTCCTTGTTAGTACTGGAAATAAATGAATGGGCTATAGGTGGAGTTTACCATAAAGAGGCATGCAATGATAAACAGAACGATAAACAATACTTGCTGGATAGCATATCCATAAGGCTTTCGAATGATGGCTTGAAAGAATTGCTGAACTTTTGGCAAACCGAATAGGGTAGCACCTACTATTGCGATAATCGTGAGAAAACTCATGCGCGCGTCAAAGTAATACAACCAAGAATATGGAATGTCAGTGTGCTTTATTATACCAAACATAACTTTTAGCCATTGTATACAAGATGTGATGCTGTTGAAACGGAACAACTCCCAACAAAAATATGTAATGAACATGGTTACAAACCACTTAATACAGTTAGGCGTTCTTTTATACCATGATTTGTCAGATATAAGCTTTTCGAGTATGTTACAAAGGCCATTGATAATACCCCATAACATGTATGTCCATCCTGCTCCATGCCACAATCCTGTTAATAGAAATACAATTCCAACATTCAGGAGCGTTCTAACCTGTCCCCTTCGGTTGCCTCCAAGTGGGAAATAGATATATTCACGGAACCATTTTCCTAAAGAGATATGCCAACGCCGCCAAAACTCTGTAATGGACAATGACAAGTAGGGAAAGTTGAAATTCTCGGAAAAAGAGAAACCGAGCATGTTCGATAGTCCGATAGCTATATCAGAATAACCGGAAAAATCATAGTAAATCTGAAGCATATACAATAAAGCAATGCCCCAGGAAGTAGCTATATCTATGGAACCGGCTGCAGATGCTATACAGGCTCCAAAAGTGTCTGCAAGGATCAGCTTTTTGGCAAAACCGATCATGATTCTATTTGCGCCAGTAATACTTAAGTCAAGACTTACCTTCCTATCTTTGATCTGATTTGCAAAATCCCGCCATAACACAATTGGACCCGATACAACTTTTGGAAAGAAAAGGAGATATAAGGTACAGTCGATAAGACTTCCCGCTTTGGCCTTCTCTTTATAAATATCCACTAGATAGGAAATAGATGAAAATGTGATGAAGGAAATCCCCAAGGGAGCTAAGTAAGACTTTGCTGTAATAGTGTCCTTAAAGAAATAGTTCCATACTTTTACAAGAAGCGCAGTATACTTAAAATGAATCAATATGAAAACAATAAGAGCTAAGACGAAAAACAAGATAAAGAGAGAGAGGGAAACGAGCTTTTTAGAATCGTGATCCTCTCTATTTTCTATAACTAGTGAATAATGCTTTACATGAATCGTTTCGATAATATTGCCTGACATCCAGACTAGAAGAATATAGGACACAAAGCGAAATATGTCATCAAAGCACGCCCATAAATAGAAATATGCACTGATTCCAATAATCAGCAGATCACATATTCGGTACTTTTTGAATAAAGAAGCAAAGGTGCTCTTTGATTGTAAAAGATAGCAGACATAATATAAAGTAATACTCTGTGGAAAAAAGATGAAAATGAAAGTTTGTGTTGTAAATGCCATGGTTTCCCTATTTTACTCCATGTTGAATAATAGTTATTATATATGGAATAACCAATATACTTGAGAACTACAAATACATAAAAACAAACAAATCTTATATAACTATAATACATTTTTATCATAAAAAAGACCATTTGTCAACTGCACTGCGGTGTTGTATTAGAATTGTAATGCCTCCCAAAGTTTTATTGTATCGGTAATAGATACTGTTAATGCAAGTTGCGTTTTCTAAATTATCATAGTATAATTAAAATGGTTTGTGTTTCAATACACATCACCTGAGTTCCTGTTTTCCGCAGGACCCCATCTCAGTAAAACAGCCCGTTCTCGCAAGGAGGCAGAGTGAAACAGGAAGAGCTGTTAGCGCCAGGCCAGTAAATGGGTGACGAGGAATGGCAGTTGTCGAAAGACTCGGCGGATGCTGCCACGGCTTTAGGAGTCGTCAAAAGAGAGACAAAAAGCAGAATCAAAACTGTAACAGAACTCTTCTTTATCCTAAATAAGAGCCGCGATACAGGGCGGTCGGTTATTGCATGTCTGATCGCGGGTTCGACATAGGTTTTAGTACAAACTTCGACAGATCGAAGTTTTATTCTTGTAACCATTAGAGGAGGATTTTTACTATGAGAGTCGTTATTCAGGAAAACTATGACAATATGTGCAAATGGGCTGCGAATTATATCGCCGGCAAGATCAAGGCACACAACGCCGGACCAGAAGCGGGACGTCCGTTCATTCTGGGCCTTCCGACCGGATCCAGTCCTATTGGCGTCTACAAAGAGTTGGCGCGCATGAATCAGGCTGGCGAGCTCAGCTTTGCCAATGTTGTTTCCTTCAACATGGACGAATACCTGGGACTGCCGCACGAGCATGATCAGAGCTACTGGTATTTCATGCATGACAATTTCTTCGATCATCTGGTCGATATGAAGCCCGAGAACATCAATATCCTGAACGGTATGACTGACGATCCGGAAGGCGAGTGCGCCCGTTATGAAAAGAAGATCGCTTCCTACGGCGGCATCGATCTGTTCATGGGCGGCATCGGTGTGGACGGACATATCGCTTTCAACGAGCCGTACACCTCTCTGACCTCCCGTACCGGTGTGCGCAATCTGACGACCGATACACGCATCGTCAACAGCCGTTTCTTCGGCAATGATCCTGAAGCTGTGCCCGCACAGGCGCTTTCCGTCGGTGTTGGCACTGTTATGGATTCTAAGGAAGTCATGATCCTGATCAATGGTCATAACAAGGCGCGCGCTCTGGCTGCGACAGTTGAAGGAGGCGTAAGCCAGAAGTGGACTTGCTCCGCGCTGCAGATGCATAACGGCGCGATCATCGCCTGCGATGAGGCGGCCTGCGGCGAGCTGACTGTCGATACATACAAGTATTTCCTCGACATCGAGAAGAAGGAGCGCCTGTAATGTATACCATCAAAGATCTCTACGATCTCGAACATACGTTGGCAGGAGACTATTTGTCCAAGTTCACCTATCCGTGGGAAGCACTCGCGGGCATCAAGGATCTGATCCTTTCGCTCGGCCCGACGCTGGGAGAGGACTATACAGAAGTGTCCCCGCATGTATGGGTGCACAAGACCGCGACGGTCTTCCCGTCGGCTTATCTGGGCGAGCCCTGCATCATCGGACCCCGTACCGAAGTACGCCACTGCGCTTTTGTCCGCGGTTCGGCGCTGGTCGGAGCGGACTGTGTGGTCGGCAACTCCTGTGAGCTGAAGAACGTGATCCTGTTTGATCATGTGCAGACCCCGCATTACAACTATGTCGGAGACTCCATCCTCGGCTATTACAGCCATATGGGCGCGGGCTCCATTACTTCCAACGTCAAGAGTGATAAGAAGCTGGTCGTTGTCCACAACGGGACGGAGCAGATCGAGACCGGTCTCAAGAAATTCGGCGCGATGGTCGGCGATTATGTGGAAGTGGGCTGCAACAGTGTGCTGAATCCCGGCACCGTGATCGGCCGTCATTCCAACGTATATCCGACGAGCTGCGTACGCGGCGTTATTCCGGAGAACAGTATCTGGAAGAACAGCGGTGACGTTGTGCAGAAGAGAGGAGAATAAGCCATGGGCAAATATTTCGGAACTGACGGCTTCCGCGGCGAGGCCAACAAGGACCTGACTTACGAGCATGCCATCAAGATCGGCCGTTTCCTCGGCTGGTACTACGGCAAGCGCATGAACAAGAAGGCCAAGGTCGTCATCGGCAAGGATACCCGCCGTTCTTCTTATATGTTTGAATATGCGCTGTGCGCAGGCCTGACGGCTTCCGGTGCGGACGCGTACATCATGCACGTAACGACCACGCCTTCGGTGGCGTATATCGCCCGCGTGGATGATTTTGACTGCGGCATTATGATCTCCGCTTCTCATAACCCGTACTATGACAACGGTATCAAGGTCATTAACGGCAACGGCGAGAAGATGGAGGAAGAGGTTCTGCTCGAGATCGAGGATTACATCGACGGCAAGACTGAGGTGCCGGTGGCGGAGCGCGATGAGATCGGCAAAACTGTCGATTATGTCTCCGGACGCAACCGCTACATCGGCCATCTGATCTCCATGGCGACGTATTCCTTCAAGGACGTCAAGGTAGGTCTGGACGTAGCGAACGGCGCAGCCTGGCAGATCGCGCGAGGTGTTTTTGACGCGCTCGGCGCTAAGGTCTATATGATGAACGATCATCCGGACGGCTACAATATCAACACTGACTGCGGATCCACGCACATTGAACATCTGCAGAAATTCGTTGTTGAGAACGGCTTGGACGTTGGCTTTGCCTACGATGGAGACGCGGATCGCTGTCTGTGTGTGGACGAAAAAGGAAATGTCATAACCGGTGACCACATCCTGTATATCTATGGTTTGTATATGAAGGAACGCGGCAAACTGCTCAACAATAAGGTCGTTACCACGGTCATGAGCAACTTCGGCATGTACAAGGCGCTTGACAAGGTCGGTATCGAGTATGAGAAGACCAAAGTCGGCGATAAATACGTCTATGAGAATATGGTTCAGACCGGCAACCGTCTGGGCGGCGAGCAGAGCGGACACATCATCTTCCTGAAGTACGAGACGACTGGTGACGGTATTCTGACCAGTCTTAAGATGATGGAAGTGCTGCTGGCAAAGGGCAAGCCGATGAGTGAGCTTGCGGCTCCGGTGGTCTTCTATCCGCAGGTTCTGAAGAATGTACGCGTGAAGTCCAAACCTGATGCGCAGAATGATCCCGATGTGCAGGCGGCTGTACAGAAGGTCGCAGACGAGCTGGGCGACGAGGGACGCATTCTGGTCCGTGAGAGTGGCACCGAGCCCGTTATCCGCGTGATGGTCGAGGCCGGCACCAACGAGATCTGCGAGAAGTACGTGGATTCCGTGATCGACGTGATCAAGGCCAAGGGACATACAGTGTAATAGGTTATACAAAAACCGGCGTGGGTGACCACGCCGGTCTTACGTTATTCTTATCTATTTTCTCAGTCAGCATGCGGATCAGAAGTATCAGCAGTATAAAACACTTGATCATTCCAATGATTAAAATGAAATGAATCGTCTTCCTCTAAAAATGTATCAGAGTACAGGTATGAAATAATATCTTCATCACCGAATAGGTCAAACACCCAGTTTTCTGCTTCGGAAGAATACGTTGTTCTGTTGTTATGAATCTTCGAATTGGTTTTCGTTACTGGAAGAGCAGCTTTACTGCAAAGATAGATGATCAGTTCTTCCAGAACACTATGAGCCAAGAACGGAGATTCATTTTTTGCTCTTCTGCGAAGGTCAAGCAGTATGCATTTCATCTGATAAAGGAATGAATAATCATATTGCGTAAGAAATTGTGGAGGAAGTTCGTCCACTATGAAAGATGTTTCTAACTGCCCTAAATGAGTTCCGGCTGGTTTTGAAGACAGATCCGATAGATCATCATTGATATAGCCTAACAGGGTTTCGCTTCCTACAGCAAAGGAAGCAGCTGCAATTTCACCGAATTTCTGGGCCAGATAAGGAGACCATGCTTCATAAGAAACAGGGCTGCTTGAAGAATGAGAGGCGTATGTATCTGCGTCGATATCAATGTCTCGCCAGTTCAGCGCTTTACATAGCCCTTTGCATTTATCCATTCGTATTGACGCTCCAGCTTCATACCGATTCCAGGTTGCAATGCTAATTCCTGCCCGAGCAGCAGCTTCCTCGATCGTAAGCTTTAGCTCGAGGCGACGCTGACGGATCCTATTTGCAAGTTCTTTGTTTCCAGGGATGGTTTTGGATGGCATAATGAAACTCCTTTCTTAATGAGATATCGGAACAATATCAATATATCATATAAAACTTCTGAAGTCAATAGTTCTTTGATAAAGATATTTGTTCATGATAACAAGACTTGAAGAGATAATGGCAGCTTTAGTGGTTTTTATCATTCCGATTAGATTGGCTTTTATCTCCCGACACTATGTAGTTAATTATCACGTCCCGCGTGCATAAACGCAAAATGAAAAGATAGAACTGTACACGAATAATTTACCTTAAAGGTAAATTATTATCTTGACAAAATGGAATGTCTGCGTTATTATAGATTTACCTCAAAGGTAAACCTGAAAGAGGGGCGATGGTTTGGATATTACGTACAAGAACAACAAGATCAAAAAAGTTTGTACAGATGCCAAGGTTGCAGAGAGAACCTACGGTCGAGAAATGACCGATAAAATAAATCAGCGTATAAATGAAATTGGTGCGGCAGATACTATTGAAATGATGATTCGGTTCCATATTGGACGATGTCATCCTCTCACACAGAATCGTAAAGGACAATACGCGGTGGATTTGGTTCATCCGTACAGATTGGTGTTCGAGAAGAAAGGAGACGAAATCCAAATCGTTAATATTTTGGAAATAGTCGATTATCATTAATTGTCAAGATGACAAGCTAAGGAGGCAGCACTATGGTGAGAAGTCGCAGTTTTATTGCAACGCCACCTGGGGCGACGATTAAAGAACAGTTGAACGACAGAGGCATGAGCCAGAAGGAGTTTGCGTCCAGGATGGATATGTCTGAAAAGCATATCAGTAAGCTCATTAATGGTGAGGTGCAGCTTACACCGGAGACCGCCGTTAGATTAGAGATGGTTTTAGGTGTACCGGCCAAGTTTTGGAATAATCTTGAGGCAATTTACAGAGAGAAGATCATTAAGGCAGAGGCAGAAAATGCAATGGATGCTGATGTTGAAATCGCCAAACAGTTTCCTTATAATGAGATGGCAAAGTTCGGATGGGTTCCGGAGACAAAGGTAGCCAAGGAAAAGGCCGTCAATCTGAGGAGATTCTTTGAGGTTGTTGAACTCTCTCTTCTTGGGAATGAACAGATTACGAGAATTGCCTGCAGACGTCTAGCAATCACAGAAAAAAGTGATTTGGCATTGATGGCATGGGCGCAGGAGGCAAAGATTAAGGCGCGTGATATACAAACCGCTCCGATCAATATTAAAGGGATGATTGTCGCCATACCCAAGATAAGAAAAATGACGGTTCTTAAACCTAAGGAATTCTGTCCTCAGATCAAGAAGTGTCTTTCGGATTGTGGAATAGCCTTGGTGTTCCTGCCACACCTTAAAGGATCATTCCTTCAGGGAGCTTCTTTTATAGATGGAAATAAAATTGTTGTAGGCCTCACAGCGAGAGGCAAGGACGCTGACAAGTTTTGGTTCAGTCTGTTCCATGAACTTGCGCATATTGCGCTTGGCCATATAGGACAGGCTCATGGTACGTCTGAAGATGATGAAAAGGCTGCGAATGATTGGGCGGGTGATACGCTTATTTCGGCCGATGATTTTGAAGCCTTCAGAAAGGATAGAGATTATTCAGAGAGAAGAGTAATCCAATTTGCGAAAGCGCAGGGGATTGCCCCCGGGATAGTAGTTGGGAGGATGCAGCGCAAAGGAATTATTAAGTACAGCATGCTGAACAATCTGAAAGAAAAATATGAAATAGCAGTATAAAGACATTATCGAAAAAGTCGATGGGCGATAATATGTTATTATTGGCGATAACTGGATGTTGATGAGTGATAATAATCAATCATAGGCGATAACGGAATCGGGTTTATATAGATATTTAATACAAATGCGAATCCGACATGGCTTTAATCCAGTATATATCAGAAAGGACTATTATGAGTAAATTACATTTAGAAACTTACTGTAAAAAGAAACTATTCACGGTTTTGATTCTATGTGGGTTACTATTGTTCGTCAGCGCCTGTTCATCAAATACTGTAACAAATGATGAAGGGCTGATTGTGAAGGAAGTTCAGACAGGAAATACAAAGACAGCAGCGACAATCATACAGAAAGAATCTTCCGAGGATCCGGTTGTAGAGACATCTTCAGAGAGTTTGACAGAATCGACAATAACCAGTCAATCAGAAAAAGCGGCTGTGGTAGATAGTATCGTCGAATCATCAATTGAGGTGTCTACGGAATCTTTGATTGAATCGATCCTCGAAGGAGCAATAGAAGAATCAGTAGAAAAGACTGCTGAGGAGATAATAGAAGAGCCAAGTGAATTGCAGATGTCAGTAGAGGAGTCTTCACAGGATCTTACATTGGAACCTGTGCCAGAATCACTTCAAGAACCTGTGCAAGAAAAGACAGTGGAATCCATTCCGGAAGCTGTATCAGAATCAGCACCAGTGGCAGAGCAGATGTCAGAATCTGTACCGGAGCCAGAAATAGAATCGGAACCCGAGTTAGAATCAGATTCGATACCCGAACCAGAACCGATACCAGAGCCAGAACCGATACCAGAGCCAGAACCGATACCAGAGCCAGCACCAGAACCCGTAAAGGAAATCGTGGAGGTACAGGAACCAGTAGAAGAAAACATCAGAGCCTATGTCGTCAATACCAACACAGGAAAATTCCATTATCCATCTTGCTCCAGTGTAAAACAGATGAAAGAGAAGAATCGTTGGGATTATACAGGTACAAGGGATTATTTGATTGATCAGGGCTATGAACCCTGCAAGCGTTGTAATCCGTAACGTAGAGATGGTTAAACTTCATTGATTGTAAGCGCTCAATAATCCTACGACTTCCACCAAATCCGCGTTCATGAGATAATCCTCTCAGAGATTTGCGCACTTGCTATTACTACGAAAAACTTGAAAGAGTTTTTCGTAGTAATCCGCAGCTGCAAGTTGACAGCTTGATCAATGTGAATGTCAACTAGAAATTGAGCCACTCGCTAGCTTGATTTTGAGCCACTTGTGCTAGCTTGAAAGTGAGTCACTTACCTGATTTGTTTTTTAGCCTGTTCCAACCGATAAGACGAGCTATTCATATCCGGGACATAGGACTGAAACGTTAAGCGATCTACCATAGCAGCGACCATTGCTGAGTTCTCAAACAGGCTTGTCCATTCGGAGAACAGAAGATTTGTTGTAACAATGATGCTTCCCCGTTCGCTTCGATCGGCTATTACCTTAAAAAGCAGTTCCGATTGATACCGATCAAAGCTTACATAGCTGCAGATTAATATTGTCCTATTAGTGTCGCACTTAATGAGAAGAACAGATGAACTGTTCTAATCTATGAATTTTACTTAAAATCTTGCTTAAAATGCTCCGACATGATATTATAGATTTATAGAAGCTTTTTTGTAAATCCAGGAAAGGATGTGATCAGATGGCAGTGATTCGACCGGTTTCCGATCTTCGCAACTATAATACTGTGCTCAACCAGGTTGCGGAAGGGTCACCTGTATATCTGACGGTGAACGGACGCGGCAGATACACAATCCGCGATAT
>JAEEGL015217371.1_pt1 | contig 10944 bp, 6 predicted proteins | sample 9134231 | NCBI WGS metagenome assembly JAEEGL01 (sample SAMN16246548, study PRJNA631951) | gut metagenome | biome: gut microbiome; feature: rumen; material: fiber-attached | host: Bos | place: Iran: Karaj | collected 2018-10 | reverse complement strand
TGTTCTTATGTTCTTCTGTCCAAAAAATAAAATATGTAGCGTATGTCTTTAAAAGAGTTTTTGAAGGAATGGAATAGCGACAGTCCTTATGTGAGGGTGCAGACGAGCGGTAGTACGGGTGAGCCGAAGGCGATGCTGGTGGAGAAACGGCGGATGCTGGCCTCGGCTCGCAGGACTAATGACTTCCTCGGACTGCAGAAGGATGATACGGCATTGTTATGTATGTCGGTCGACTATATCGCTGGCAAGATGATGGTGGTGAGGGCATTAGAACGTAGTCTCAAGCTCGTCACAGTGGAACCGTCTGGGCACCCTCTGGCGGCAGCCAACTCTAAATTCTTCCCTCTAAATTCCAAAATAGACTTCGCGGCGATGGTACCCATGCAGGTGTATAACTCACTGCAGGTGCTGGAGGAACGGGAAAGAGTGAAGCAGATCAAGCATTTGATTATCGGTGGTGGGGCGATTGATGAGGCGATGGCAGAAGAGCTGAAGTCGTTTCCGAACCATGTATGGAGCACTTATGGGATGACGGAAACACTTTCGCATATTGCCCTGAGACGGTTGTCGGGGCCTGAGGCGTCAGAGTGGTATACACCATTTCCGAAGGTAAATGTCAGTCTGAATGAGGAGGGCTGTCTGGTGATCGATGCGCCTGAGGTTTGTGAGCAGAGGCTGGTGACCCATGACATCGCAGAGTTGGCGACAAATAATCAATCCTTCAAAATTCTGGGAAGGAAGGATAATGTGATCTGCTCCGGGGGGATCAAAATTCAGGCGGAAGAGGTAGAGAGACTGCTTCGTCCGCATTTACACGAAGCATATTTGATCTCTAAACGGCCAGACCAAAAGTTTGGCGAGGTGGTTGTGTTGCTGACGGAAGGCGATGTGGAGACTGCCAGGACGGTCTGTGAGGCTGTGCTGCCCAAGTACCAGCGGCCGAAGGCGTATGTCCATGTCAGCGAGATTCCCCTGACAGAAACCAAAAAGCCTGCCAGAAAACTTGCTGAAGAATTAGCCACAACGGATTTCACGGATTAAACGGATTATCCGAGTCTCTGATGATCAGAAAGGCTTGAATCCGTGTAATCCGTGAAATCCATTGTTTAATGATTGTCATTGTCTCATTTCCAGGGAATCCAGTAGTTGAGGTTGATGTCCTTGTAACTCTCTGGGGCGATGCGCACTTTCGTGTTCTGATTCTCCTTGCCTAAGAGGAATCTGTCGATATAAGCTTCTACCTCAGGGAACTGCACCTCGGGCAGCTGACAGTGTCCGTGGTTGGCGACGATAGAGTAGCCCACGCGGTCGGCAATGCCAAACTGCTCCCACACTTTCATGGCCGCATTCATTGAGACATAAGCCGAGGGGTCTGCCAGCCATACGAAGTCAGGATTGCCCAGCATCAGCAGGGCTCGTGGGCAGACCATGGCTGCCAGCTCGTGGTGGTCGTGGGGCAGGTATGCCACGTTCTCCTCGCCGTAGTTCTCACGCAGACTCTCCTTGAACCAGTTGTAGTCGGTCTTGTCGAGGTTCTCCACAGGCTCAGCGCCAGGTTGAATGTTCAGCCAGCGGGAGTAGCGCCAGTTGGCGACTCCACCCCCACCAGGCTCCTGTGCGATGGTCAAGGCTATGCGCTCGTCGAAGGCTCCGCAGAAGAGCGCCATCTTACCGGCATAGCTACAGCCTGTGACACCGATATGCTTCGTGTCGATCTTCGTGACCTCAGGTCCCAGCTGCTGGAGTCCGTCGATAAGACGGCTCAGGCCCCAAGCCCATTCGCTGTAGGCACCATTGTCCTTCAATTCGGGGTATAGACGGTCGAAGTCGTAGTTGCCGCGTCCTGCAGGTTTCTTGCCAAAGCGGGCACCAAACTGGCTGTAGTTGTTCACCTGAGCCTCGCGGTAGATCATCGTGGCGATGGGACGCTTTTCGAAGAGGCTCTTGGGGAGGGCGATGCCACTGGTGCCGATCATCAGCGGGTAGGGGGCCTCGCCAGTCTTGGGATAGCTGATGAGGGCGCTGAGGCTGAGCGTCGCACCATTCACGGTGACGTCGACCTTCAGGGTGTCGCCGTCCATCCTGGCTTTTACGGCTGAGGGATCGACGACGGGCTTCGTGCCGATCTCGTAGTGCTGGATCTCCTTGGCGATCTCGCCGCGGCGGAGTGACCAGTCCTTGAAATCGGTGATGCGGCTGCTGCCGTCAGACCACTCCAGAGGATCGGGCAAAGCCTCGGTCTTGCGGCTCTGCTCCTTGGTGGGAAGCACGGGGTTGGCATTGGCTCCGGTGTTCTCGGTTTCGTACACAAGCGGCAGACTCTGTGCTGTCGCGCTGAGGCCGGTTATAAGCACGGCTGTCAGGGAAAGAAGTCTTTTCATCATGAGTCTTGTTAGTTGATTCATTCAATATTGTTGTTATTATTGTATGCTAAAATCCAATTCTTTTTATAAAGATAGGACTACTCTCGCGAGCGGCCCTATCCGGATTAGCTAGTAACATGATAGGTCTGATAAGTTGATTGGTTAGTCGTCAGCACTCACGATAGAAGTCGAGTGCTTCGGATATCTCCTCTTTCGTGGCGGTCTGGTTGATACGTATATCACCGATGCCACCTAAGAGGGTGAAGTTGATGGTGCCCGCCACATTCTTCTTGTCGTGGGTCATCAGCTCCAGCAGGGTGGGGTAGTCGTCGCAGGTGATGGCCATCTTCCCGTAGTGCTCCTTGATGAAACCGACGGTCTGGTGCATCTTGTCCGTGGGAAATCCTGTCTTGACGGCGCTGAGATAGAGCTCGCAGACGAGTCCGTAAGCAACGGCATAACCATGTAATAGAGGTGAGAGGTGAGAGGTCAGAGGTGAGAGGGCGAACGATTCGAAGGCGTGGCCGATGGTGTGTCCGAGGTTCAGGGCCTTGCGGATACCCTGTTCCAAGGGGTCCTCGGTGACGATGCGCTGCTTGACGGCTACGCTATCAGCCACCATGCGTTGTAACATGGAGAGGTCAGGGCTCTCAAGTTTAAAGTTGATCAGTTCTGCCCACATCTGACTGTTGGAGATAAGACCGTGCTTCAGCATCTCGGCATAACCGGAACAGATGTTCTCCGCATCGAGAGTCTGCAGGAACTGGGTGTCGAGGATGACGGTGCTGGCATTGCTGAACACCCCCACCTCGTTTTTCAGACCCCGGAAGTTGATGCCTGTCTTTCCGCCTACGCTGGCATCGACCATTGCGAGCAGCGTGGTAGGGATGTTGATGTAGTTGATGCCCCGCTTGAAGGTAGAGGCGGCGAAGCCTCCCAGGTCGGTCACCATGCCACCGCCTATATTAATTAATAAGGAGTGGCGCGTGGCCCCTCCCTCACCTAATGCTTCCCATACATGAGAAAGCGACTCAAGTGTCTTGTTGGCGTCAGTAGCTCCGATGACGATGGTGGCGGCACCCTGAACGCACTCCATCCCGCTGATCAGTGGCAGACAGCAGCGCTCAGTGGTCTCGTCGACGAGGAAGAACGTGCGGTCGTGTTCACAAATCTTGACGGCTTCTGTGAGAGCCTGTTCCAGATTTTCGGAGATGACAACTTTCTGCGGATTCATCTTTTAACGGTTTAGTCAGCCTGTTGGCAAACGGATGCAAAGGTACGAAAAATAATGTTAAGTGGACAAAGAAAAGAGAAAAAAATGCAATCGCGTTAAACTTTTTACCGTTAATCGCGTCAAAAAGACAAAATTTAAGCAAGAAATCAATGAGAAAATTTGTTCTACTGCTTGTCGCCCTGATGGTGACAGTCGTTTCTTTCGCCCAGCGAACAGTAAGAGGTACAGTTGTTGAACAGGATACGCAGGAAGCCGTCATCCAGGCCACCGCAGCCCTGTTGAAAGGAGAGAAGGTTGTGGCCAATGCGGTCACCAATACCGAAGGTGGATTCTCCATCAAGGCTCCAGAGGGCTCCTACACCTTGCAGGTGACCTACGTGGGATTCAAGACCTATACCAAGAAGATCACGTTGAAGGACAAGGATTATAATGCCGGAACCATCAAGTTGGAGCCTGATGCCATCATGCTGAAGGGTGCTACGGTGACGGCCCGCGCCCAGAAGGTGACGCTCAAGGCCGATACCTTCGTCTATAATGCCAATGCCTTCCGCACGCCAGAGGGGTCGGTAGCTGAGGAGCTTGTTCGTCGTCTGCCTGGTGCTGAGGTGAGCGATGACGGTAGCATCAAGATCAACGGTAAGCAGGTGAAGAAGATTCTCGTCGACGGTAAGGAGTTCATGACGGGCGACACGAAGACCGCTATGAAGAACCTGCCCACCAACATTATCGACCGTATCAAGGCCTATGACCAGCAGAGTGACCTCGCCCGTGTGTCGGGCATCGAGGATGGTGAAGAAGAGACTGTGCTCGACTTCGGCATCAAGGCTGGTATGAACAAGGGTGTCATGGCCAATGCCGACCTCGCTGCAGGAACGAAGCATCGTTATGCAGGCCGTATCTTCGGTGGTGTGATGAAGGACGATATGAAGGTGTTCCTCATGACCAACGCAAACAACACAAATGATATGGGTTTCCCCGGCGGTGGTGGCGGTGGCCGCTTCGGTGGCGGTCGCCAAGGCCTCACTGCCAATAAGATGGTCGGTGTGAATATGAACTACGAGAAGACCGACAAGTTCAAGCTCGACGGTAGCGTGCGCTGGAACCACAGCGATGGCGACACCTGGTCGAAGGGTTCTTCTGAGAATATGTTTAGCGAAGAAATTTCATCGTTCGGCAACAGTCTCAGTCAGAATTTCTCCCGTTCCAACCAGTGGAATGCCCAGATGCGCTTAGAGTGGCAGCCCGACTCGATGACCAACATCATGTTCCGACCCAATGTGAGCTATAGCTCCAACGACGGTGAGAATGATAGCAAGAGCGCTACCTTTAATGAGAACCAGAATCCCTACGACTATGCCACTGATCCTTTGTCAGAACTAAGCAAGTTGATCAATAATGGCATTGTGAAGAACTACAATGTTCAGGATGGCATCAGCTATAGTGACTCGAAGAGTGCCCGTGGTATGTTGCAGATTAACCGCCGACTGAATAACTCCGGCCGTAATATCACCGTCCAGCTCAATGCGAACTGGAGTGAAGGCACCAGCAAGTCGATGTCGAATAACTACATATATATGTATACTAATCCCGCTAATCCCGATACAACCGTCACAAACCGTTATAACCTCACGCCGGAGGACAGATGGGGCTATACTGCCCGTCTCACCTACAGCGAGCCTATCATGCGGCAGGTGTACCTCCAGTTCAGCTACAGCTATCAGTACAGCCATACCAAGAGCGACCGTGCTACCTATAGCCTCACGGGTGTCGACTACTCGGGTATTGTTCCCCAGTATCGTAACTGGGAGGCCTATCTCGGACGCCTTGCCAATCCGTTGGAGAGCTATGAGGACAACATGCTGAGCCGTCTGTCGGAATACGACAACTATATCCATACCGGTGAGGTCATGTTGCGCATCGTCCGTAAGGCCTACAACTTCAATATCGGTTTCCAGGTGATTCCGCAGAAGTCGCACTTCATCCAGGACTATCAGGGTATTCATGCTGATACCACCCGCACGGTGACCAACTTCACCCCGACGCTCGACTTCCGCTGGAAGAAGTCTATGACCGGACAGTTGCGCTTCACCTATCGTGGCCGCAGCCAGCAACCCTCGATGAGCGACCTGCTTGATATCAGAGATGACAGTAACCAGCTGCGCATTACCCGTGGTAACCCCGGACTGAAACCCTCGTTCACCCAGAACTTCCAGCTCTTCTACAACGACTATTTCCAGAAGCACCAGCGCGCCGTGATGACCTTCGTGAACTTCTCGACGACCAGTAACTCCGTGTCGAATAAGTCCACCTATAACCCTGATACCGGTGGTACAATCACTCGTCCGGAGAACATCAATGGCAACTGGAACGGTAATCTCGGCTTTATGTTCAACACGGCTGTCGACTCTGCCGCCTACTTCAACGTCAACACATTCACCAACCTCAGCTATAACCACAATGTAGGTTTCGTGAGTATAAAAAACGAGGAAGATTCCCAAAAAAGTGCAACCAACTCTCTTGGTATCAGTGAGCGACTGGCAGCCAGCTACCGCAACGATTGGTTAGAGATTGAACTCAACGGTTCTTTGAACTATACCCGTTCTCGTAGTGAGTTGCAGACCAATAATAACCTCGACACCTGGCAGTTCTCCTATGGTGGCATGGTCGGTGTCACGGCTCCCTGGGGCACCGCGCTCACCACGAACCTGAACATGCAGAGCCGTCGCGGTTATGCCGACAACTCGATGAACACCAACGAACTGATCTGGAACGCACAGCTTTCCCAGAGTTTCCTCAAAGGTAACGCCCTCACCATCTCGCTCCAGCTCTACGACATCCTGCACCAGCAGTCAACCTTCAGCCGTACCATCACCGCCATGTCGCGCAACGATACCGAGTATAACGCCATCACCAGCTATGGCATGGTTCACGTCATCTATCGTCTGAACATCTTCGGTGGCCGTGGTGCCCGTAATGGCATGTTCGGAGGCCCGGGCATGGGTCCTGGCAGACCTAATGGTGGCCGTGGTGGTCGTGGCGGAGGCTTCGGCGGTGGTCCTCGTGGCGGAGGCTTCGGCGGTGGAGGTGGCTTCGGAGGCCCGCGTCGCTTCTGATCAAAATGACAGCGGAAATCAACGATTTGTGTCATTTTGCAAAAATAATTCTGATTTTGCTTGCAGATATGCCATAAAAGTAATACCTTTGCAGGCAAAATCAGATTAAACTTTAACATGGGACAAGTCATCAAACCCCTGCACTATGATGCGCTGCTCGATACGAAGCAGACTGAGCAGGGCATCAAACTCATCAAGGATTTCTTTCAGCAGAACCTCTCTACGGAGTTGCGTCTGCGTCGTGTCACAGCACCGCTCTTTGTCCTGAAAGGGCTGGGTATCAACGACGACCTGAACGGTGTGGAGCGTGCCGTCACCTTCCCCATCAAGGATCTGGGCGACGCTAAGGCTGAAGTCGTACATTCATTAGCCAAGTGGAAGCGCCTGTCGCTGGCAGAGTACAAGATCGAGCCGGGCTACGGCATCTATACCGACATGAACGCCATCCGTGCCGACGAGGAACTCGACAACCTCCATTCGCTCTATGTCGACCAGTGGGACTGGGAGGCCGTCATCAAACGCGAAGACCGCACCATCGCCTTCCTCAAGAACATCGTCGAGCGTATCTATGCCGCCATCCGCCGCACGGAGTACCTCACGTGTGAGACCTATCCCCAGCTGAAGCCCTTCCTCCCTGAGAAGATCCACTTCATCCATGCCGAGGAACTGCTGAAGATGTATCCCGACAAGACGCCCAAGGAGCGCGAGGATGCCATCTGCGAGGCTTACGGTGCCGTCTTCATCATCGGCATCGGCGGTAAGCTCTCCAACGGCGAAAAACACGATGGCCGTGCTCCTGACTACGACGACTGGTCGACGGTGGCCGAGAACGGTCGCCAGGGTCTCAACGGCGACATCCTCATCTGGTACCCCATCCTGGGTCGTTCCTTCGAGCTCTCGTCGATGGGTATCCGTGTCGACAAAGAGTCGCTGTTGCGCCAGCTGAAGATCGAGGGTAAGGAAGAGCGCGAACAGCTTTACTTCCACCAGCAGCTGCTCAACGACCGTCTGCCGCTCTCTATCGGTGGTGGTATTGGCCAGAGCCGTCTCTGCATGGTCATGCTCCACAAGGCCCACATCGGCGAGATCCAGGCCTCCATCTGGCCTGATGAGATGCGCCGAGAATGCAAGGCCCTCGGCATGAATCTCATATAAGTTATTTGGAGCTCGCTTTTGCGGGCTCCAAATAGTATGTATTTGCTTTTTTTTATATAAAAACCTAAAATATTGTTAAATTATTGTTCCTGTTAGGTAAAAATCACTTGATAAGTGTGGAATTTCTTAAAAATTGACTAACTTTGCAGATTAGGAACTCTAAACTGAGATTGCATATGACTGACCAACTGAAAACAATAGCAAATTCCTATGCTGAGGAATACTGTAGTGATGCTATTTATCCTGCTCATCTTTTTAAGGCAATACTTCATAAAGATATTGGACTTGTACACTTTCTTGAAAGTGAACTTGACAAGGATTATTACTATCTTCAAGACTGGGCCGACGTACAGATGCAGTTATCACCGCGTGCTGTTCGTCCAATGCGTGATTTGGAATACAGCGATGAGTCGGTGGCGGTCATCGAAGAGGCTGAGAACTACAAGGTTAAGTTCGACCTGGACGAGACAACAGAAGTATGTGTGTTAGCTGCCTTGGTGACTCCAGGTGTAGGTTTTTCATTTGATCAGTTGAAGACATTACCCTTGACTCCGTCCGAGATCAGTGCGAAAATGGGTGGTGGGGTGAATGTAGAGGCTCCCTATATGGAAGGTGCTGAGTTGACGAAGAAGACAGCTGCTTCTGGCGGTAAGGGCAGTCTGGCCAAGTACTGTGTGGACAAGACCGCTATCGCCCGTGCCGGTAACCTGGATAATGTGATCGGTTTTGAGAAGGAGATATCCGTCATCTACGAGATCCTCGGTCGTAAGACCAAGGCCAACTTGCTCATCACTGGTGAGGCCGGTGTGGGTAAGACCTCGCTCGTGAACGGCTTCGTGCGTGAGCTGGCTGCCGGCCATGTGCCGGGCTTTTTGAGCGGTGCCGTGGCCTACGAGCTGGATACCGCTGCCCTCGGCGGCGATGCCCAATACAAGGGTGAGGTGGAAGACCGCTTCAAGAATGTCATCACTGAGGTGGAGAACCTGCCGAATGCCGTACTGATCATCGAGTCGATCGACAAGCTGTTCGACAAGCAGGGCTCTCTGTTCGGCGCATCTTCCATCCTGAAGAACGAACTGAGCAAGGGTCGTCTGCAGCTGTTGGCTACCTCGAGCATCGACGGCTATACGAAGAATATCGAGACCGACAAGGAAATGACCTCGAAGTTGGAGAAGATTACCGTGGAAGAACCTACCGCCGACCTGACACTGCGTATCCTGAAGGGTGCCATCCCCGCTTACGAGGAGTATCACGGCCTGAAGGCTGATGAGACGGTGATGAGCGATGCCATCCGTCTGGCCAAGCGCTATCTGACGGAGAAGTCGCTGCCCGATTCCGCCTTCGACCTGATCGACCGTACGATGGCCCAGGTGAAGACCATGAACGACCTGACGGGTAATATTATTGCCGGTTTGCGTGAAAAGCTTGATGCCATCAAGGCATCTGCCGAAGGTAAGGAAGCTGCCGATGAGAGCTTGATGAAGGAGCTCGATTGGCTGAACTACGAGTTGTTTAATAAGGTGAGTTGCATCCTGCTGGCCGGTGTGGACTCTGATACCGACTTCTCGAAGATTGCCACCATTCAGGAACGTACGGACTTCCTGGGCGGCATCCTCGACAAGCTGACGGAGCTGAGCGCTGAGCAGCGTACGGAGCTGAAGAGCGACGACCTGAGTGCCGTCGTGGCCAAGCAGACCGGTATACCTCTCGGTAAGGTACAGACCAAGGAACGCGACCGTCTGATGGGTGCCGAGGAGACGCTGAAGAAGCGCGTCGTCGGTCAGGATCATGCGGTGAAGAAGGTGCTCGATGCCGTTTATGAGGCTCGTTCCGGTCTGAGCAAGAAGGGACAGCCGATGGGCTCGTTCTTCTTCCTCGGCCCGACCGGTACCGGTAAGACGGAGCTGGCCAAGGCATTGGCTACGTTCCTCTTCGGCGATGAGAGTGCACTTATCCGCTTCGATATGTCTGAGTTCAAGGAAGAGCACTCGGTGGCTCTGCTCTATGGCGCACCTCCGGGATATGTCGGTTATGAGGAGGGTGGTCTGTTGGTGAACAAGATTCGCCAGAACCCGTACTCAGTCGTACTGTTTGATGAGATTGAGAAGGCTCATAAGTCGGTGTTCGATTTGTTCTTGCAGATTCTCGATGAGGGTAAGCTGCACGACCGTCTGGGACGTGTGGGTGACTTCTCAAACGCCCTGATACTCTTCACCTCGAACATCGGTGCACAGACCATCGTGGAGAAGTTCAACGCTGGCATCATCCCCGAGAACAACGAGTTGATGGACATCATGCAGGGTTACTTCCGTCCGGAGTTCCTTGCTCGTCTGACGGAGATCGTGCCGTTCTCGCCAATCACGGACAAGACCGTCGCCAAGATCTTCGACATCCACTTGAAGGGCTTGTTGAAGCTGCTTGAGGAGCAGAACATCGAACTGACGCTGACACCCGAGGCCCGCGAGAAGATCGCCCTGCGTGGCTACAACCAGCAGTATGGTGCGCGTCCGGTGCTCGGTATCATCCGTAAGGAGCTGCGTCACCCAATCTCGAAGATGATGATTGCTGGCAAGGTGAAGGCCGGCGACAAGATCCTGGTCGAGGCCGACAAGGACGGTCAGGCAGTGTTTGTTATCAACGGCAAGAAGGTAGAAAAGAAAAAAGAGAAATAATAATTTAATGTATAACAATTTAAAACCATTACGACTATGGCAATGAAAGAGAATTTCATTTCGATGGCTCCCGATGAGGAGAGCAACGCGAAAGTTAGTTTGATCGACCAGAACAAGACTCTGATGATCGACCAGTACACAACCGATGTGGAAGCAGGTAATCCTGAGTTCGTGGAGGACATCCAGAACATCAACGATGCCTTCGAGCACTTCAAGCCGAAGGTGGGTGTCACCTTTACCGACGAGGAAGGCGGTGCAGTGGAAGAGACTCTGAAGTTCGGTGAGCTGCGTGACTTCGAGGCCAATGGCGGCAAGGGCCGTCTGGTGGAGAACAGCCCGTTCCTCTCCGGTACGAAGATGAAGATTGAGACCAATCAGAAGATCCGCAAGAGTATTGAGCAGAACCG
>JAEEGL015082482.1_pt1 | contig 10944 bp, 5 predicted proteins | sample 9134231 | NCBI WGS metagenome assembly JAEEGL01 (sample SAMN16246548, study PRJNA631951) | gut metagenome | biome: gut microbiome; feature: rumen; material: fiber-attached | host: Bos | place: Iran: Karaj | collected 2018-10 | reverse complement strand
GTTTCAATCTATTTGTATCCATTGATTAATTGACAATTATGTCGTTATCTTCACCTAAATACTGCATGAGTTGCACTTTGAGAGATTGCAGGTATAAATCAATATCTGCCTCTGTGTGCATCGGTTCAGTTGTATGGGTAGAAAGCGTTACCACCTTACGAATACGCGGTCTTGACTCTGGAGGTGTTTTTTTATCGTCTGGAACAGATTTGCCACCGTCTTCATCTTTTTGCGTAGGGGGAACCGGCTTATCCAGTTTCTCTTGGATTGCAGAATTGATTTTTCGCATCTCCTCTTCATAGAAGGCAGGAGAATTATTAATATTAGCCTGAAGAGCATAGAAGTTGTTTGTACTGGTCTTCAGGGAAATAGTTATATCACGCTTGGCAAACTTATCACGGGCAACTCGCATGTCGCTGGCATACTTTTCCAAATCATCAAAGATGATATTGTACTTAGTTGTTATTTCTGCCACGAGTTCCTTCTTTTTTTCTTGCAACTGACCGTTTATGGTCTTCATCAACTTCATGTATGCCGGCATCTGATTCCATGGCTCTTCATCAGAGTTAATTGCACGGAGCGTAGCAACAGATACTTGCTGATCGGAATCGAGGAAACCGAAATTATCACGATTCTCATCAATAAATTTTCGTATCTTTTGATAGTTTTCAAAATGATCGCCAAAGAATGTGTTGATGCTCTTGCAACGATCAAAGAGTATGCTGGCTTCATCCTTAGCGGCTATGATGGTCTCGAAGAACTTCTGATGATCACGCACGGTAAGCCACTTCTCCATGAGTATAATGGCTTCGTCTATGGTATGGGCAAATGGGCAGCCATTTACTTTACGCGAAAGCTCACGGTAGTTCTTCAGGAGTTTATTCAGAGCACTGTCATCGGTCTCCTTGCAGTTTCGGAACAGCTCTGTACTGTCATTACTGCCTTTGACCGACATAACATTGAAGATGTGTTTCCATGCCTCAATGAAACTATTAAGTATCTCCTGTGAGATAGCCTGGGCTTTCTCTACAGTGAACTTACTTGCATCGCGGACGATGTTTCGGGCCGTGTCTTCACGGCTCACGTTGGGATTGTTGTTGTAGTTGAAAGCATACTCATGACGGCGAACCAGCTCATTGAGGAAATAGATGGTTGCAAAGTCACTCCACCCATAAGGAACTTTGGCAAACTGGCGTATGACATCATAAACAGTCACATCATGGGGTTGACGATCAAGCCAATCCTTAATTTTCTTCTCAGGTGTGCTTAGTGGCATCTTGACGGCTGTTTCTTCTACAGGACGAAGAATCTTTGCAGACAAATCTGACTGCGTTTTGGGAACCTCTCTATTGTCAACCAACTTGGCGAACTGATACAACGACTCCATGTGACGTGCTAACAAGGTCTTGTAACGTTCTGCTTTCTTGGCTGTTCCTGTTTCTGAGGGTGAAAGAACCGCCCCGCATGAGATTACAGGACATGCTTCAAGGATTTTCTCAAATTGTGGTTTGATTTCTTTAGCATATAGTTCCTTGGCACGCTGTTGAAAAAGTAACTTGGTGCGCTGGCGTTCCTCACTGATAGCTGGTTCCTGGGCGAATCGCTGAACACGACAATAGTACAGAAAATTAGCGCGAAGTTCCTGGTTATCCTTGAATAAAGGATAGAGGAAATACACAAGGTGTGTTCCCTGTGGGGTGTTAGTTAAACTAAAGCCATATTGGTCTGGCGAGTCAGTACTTGCAGTAGTGACAAAATCAACATTTACGTCGGCATTGTTGCTAAGGAAATTGCGTCCATCAATGTTGACACCGACATTAAAGGAGCGTGTGGCAAAAGTCTCCTTATTCGATGGGTTGCCAAAGTAGTCGAAGAATATCTTCCTCAACTCATCGCTATAGGTGTTACTATCTACCTGCTGGTTCTTAATGATTTGTGCCACCTTGGATTCTTCCTCAGTGTAAAACTCGTAGATTTCAGAGCCAGAATCAGTTTTGACTTTGCGGATTACGGCTTTGTCAATCAGATATGCAAGCACAGAAGAGACATCTTGTTTGATAGCTGCTTTACTTTCATCTATCTTAGTCATAAGTAAAGTAACTACATTGTCAATGGTAGCAGAGAACTGTTGTTTATCTTCCTCTTTCAGGTTGCATATCATAAAGAGAACATATACCACACGGCGATAGAAGGCTTGTTTCTTCTCGTCTTCGATAACTTCGAGTGCCTGGCGAGCATTCTGAAAAGCCCTTTGTCCCAGGTGTTGCATGGAACCTTGCACCATAGCACCAAAGAACTTGTCAAACGGGACAAATTCTCCGACTTCCATTTCCTGTGTGTCACGGGCGATGGAATATGTAATGTTAATGAGCGAACGCTCATTACCTTTCACCTGCTTATCTACGAAGTTCAGCTGCTCAAAAGCATCGAGCACATTTTTGATGAGTTGGAACTGATAGGGTACAAACGGATAATAGGCTGCAAAGTTGTCTTTGTCCTTATAAGTCTTGTAGGTACTAGGAAGAACAAACTGTGCATCCAATCTTGGCTTATTCTTGTTATACATATCGGCAAGTAAGATTTCAACATCGCCTTTCTTGTCGAGAATACGCTTCTGGGTGATGTATTCCGGTGATGTACCTTGTAAGGAGGCACGAACCTCAAAGCGACCGAGAATCTTGCCGACCTCATCTTCTGGGTTGGTTGCATTGCCACCCACGTTGCCTACTACCTCTTCGAGCGTCTGCTGGGCTGTACATGCTATCCACACCTTTGATTCACAGACTTCATCCAGACGCTTAACCAATGACTGAAGCTGAAGCAGAAGGTCACGATGCTGTCCAATGAACTGGCTCACCTCATCAACAAAGAACAACAAGCGGAAATTTCTGTTATTCTTTGCATCAATATATTCTTTCATTTCGGCAGCAAAGGACTCTACCGACACATTGACATCATTGTTGATAATTTTAGTTCGGATGACATCTGTAGCTAAATCGGGATCAACTTCCTTTGCCATTTGCAAGGCCAAGTCAAGACGACCGGCAGCAAAACGAGAAATATTGCGCTCCCAATCGTAACCTTTGCCCTTGACATACTCTTTGAACTCTTCAAACTTGCCATCATCGTCCAGAGCCTTCTCTAGATACTGAGCTAAAGCAAGATTAAAGGAGTTGTAACCACGCTGGGAATTAAACTGATTCCAGAAAATGGTGGTGAAAGCCTGAGCTTGGTTGGAGTTGGTATCATGGACATCTCCGATGTTGAACATCACCATCTGTACTTCCGCTTGGGAAGAATACCACTTTTTCAGTGACTTTATCTCAGAAAGAGATACGCCGTGGTCGTCTAACTTGGTCATTCCCTTGCTGTTACGGATAATATCCTCAATGGCTTCTTCAAGACGCATGAAAGCTAGTTCGCTGTAATGCTGATCCAGACAGTAACTGACATATTTTAAGAAGTGTGACTTACCAGTTCCAAAATAACCATTAATCCATATACCGACATGGCTGCCCTGATTCTGACGTATGTTCGTCAGGATGTCGTAGAGGTTGATGACGATTTCTTCAGTGAATACGTACTCAACAATTTCAGTCATCACAGTGTCTTCACTGAGGTCTGAAGCTGAGACGGCAGGATTCACCTTGCGGTCAAGTCCTTTTTCGTATAATTCTTTAAATTTCATATTGAGGTGATTTTTATTTATTGACTAATAAAATGGCGCGATAAGTATGGGAATCCTCCAGTGTGTCAAACAGCGAGAACGAATTCCCTTCCTGATGACCAGGGTAAAAGAGAATGATGCGATACTTGTCAGGCTCGTTATATTTTTCATAGCGAGTGAGAAATACATTAGTTCGCATGTAGGGAAACATCTTTCCAATACCATGAATGAAGATATAGGGCTTATTCAACCCATCTTTGAGTTCCATGTGCTCATTTATCTTATCACGAACGAATCGAATAAAATTATCAGAGTTTGCTTCGGATGTCAGTTCTGTCGTAACCATATCCGGATGTGTCTTGTCACCCTCAAAGGTGTCTTCCAAGAGTGAAGTGTCGCCGAACTTCTCATTTCGGAGATAGTCACAGAACACTTTGAAAAGGTCAAGTTCCAGAGCATTCACAAAATTTGTGGGTCGCTCCAACTTTTCCTTAAACTCCTGTATCTGCCTGCGCATTTCGTATTCCTTGTTGGCAGGATATTGGTATATATAGTAGTTGTAGAAAATGTTACCACTTTTCTCGTCCAGAAACTGGGGAGAACAGAGGTAACTGTATAACTCATCTATGGTCATTCTTTTCATAGCAACTTCGATTTTATATCGTTAATTTCATAAGGGTATAGAAAACATGCCTCCAGGAACCATTCTTCTCCTGAGCGGAAATAGTATTCCAGCTCTGAATCATCTGGATGGATGGACTGAAGTTCATTCGTTTTTTCAGTCAGTAATCCTGTTTGACGTAAGATAGTGAGGTACGCACTTGCACAGCGGTCTTTCGTATTGTCAGACCAACTGTCCACAAATTCATCATGGGCTGCAATCTCGTTGAATTCCATCATGATATCAGACTTTGTAAGCTGGTGGTCAACGGAATTCCAATGCTTAATGGACACGTTGAAATGGAAATCAAACACAAGCTTGTATGTCTTCAATATGGCATAGAAAAGTCCAGCACGTTGGCCTGTTTCACTCCATCCTTGCCATGCCTGCCAAAAATGGAGGGGTACAGAAGCAAAACGACGCTTAAACTCAGCAAGGAAACGTTTGCGCGATGACACAGAGTTAATCTGAAGGATGAGATTGTTTTCAACCTCTTCCTTTAGCAGCATTTCAGATTCTGGTGACATCAAAACTGGTAGGATCCGCTTAAACTCATAGTAGAGAAAACCGCCTCCTGTTATTGCTGCCGTGTAAGGGCTATTGATACTATTCATTCGTTTTTATCTATATCTAAAGCATTAATACGAATAAGATCCTGTATTTCAACTTCCAGTATCTTGGCCATCTGCAATAACAGTTCCAAGCTTGGCTGAGAAACATTAGTTACCCATTTTGATACTGTTGCTGGGTCTTTTCCAAGTTGCTCTGCCAACCATTTGTTCGTCTTGTTCTTTTCCGCAAGAACTACTTTAATCCGATTAAGTTGTCTATTATCCATACCTGTAGTAATTTATTTAAGTGCAAATATAATGAATTTATTCCAAAACGACTTGTTCCTGCTATGAAAATTTCGTTAAATCCACCATTTTTAATGCGAAAAATCGAAAATTACATCTATTTTTCGAAAATTATATTAGGTTTTATATCTTTATGAATGATGATAGTCAATACTACACCAAAGCACAACAGCTATTGGCTTCTCTATGTTAGAACCAACAGCTGTTGCAGTCGTATAAGATAATTATACCTATTTAGCTTTCCTTTTTAAATAATAGTATTTTGAATGCAATATGCTATTTTTACTTTTTTAAGAAAGTTTTTAAAGATATAGTTGTTATACCTAATCCTTTTGCTTTCACCTGTAATCCATTGTCTGATGTAAGAAGAATTGGATTATCACCTTTAAACTTCAATGCGACAGTGAGTATCATATTATCTGGGGATTTTTTGTTAAAATCATCAGGCAAGAGAGAGACATCAGCTAATTCCATTCTTACATCTTTCTTATCCATGTTTAAGTTGATTGATTTCAACGCTTTTTGGACATTTATTTTTCCTGTTTCATCTAATTTTATTTTTAATTTATCAAGTTCATCTATAACTTTTGCAGATAAAATGACTGGGTATTGTGAATCAATTTTACTTATGATATCTGGACAATTCACAAAAACATTAGTATCTATCACATAATAATTCTTCTTTCCTTCTTTGATCTCAACTTTTTTTCGTTCAAATTTTGACAAATCCATTTTGCCAATTATCTTAACACCTTGAATATCAGGAATAGACTCTTTAGGCAATGCCTTATTATCCAATGTCGGTTGAACATCAGGTGAAGTAGTAGAATCATTGGGGATACTAACAACTCCGTCAACGATTTTAGCACATTTACTGATAAACGGAATTACAGTTTCCGGAATGGAATGCATTTCTTCCAAAGAAATATCACTAAGTATTAATGTTGTTGTCCTTGAACGGCTCGTGGCTACATTAAATCTTCTTTTTTCCAAAGCAAAAGAAAATTTCCATCCCGGCAAATACAGAATAGCATAATCAACAGTCATTCCTTGTATTCTGTCAACTGTTTCTACAGTTAAATTACGCAAGGAATTGACAGTTGAAAAATGTCTTTGCAACTCCTTGACTGTATCTTGGAACGGAGCAATAATCGCTACTTCTGTTTCAGGATAATGTAACTTGAATTTATCAAGTATATTAGAAATTATATTTATTGCACTTTCTGAACAGAGAGAATTTCTATTATCATTAGTAACTTCATAGACAACACCTCCTTCGGGAAGGATATGAGGATCTTTAATCTTAGAGAAATCGGGTTTTTCTCTATTTACAGATGTCAATCTGTTATTATAGAACATTGCCGTCAGTTGAACACTTCGTGGTGTTAGTCTATGAGATGTCGTTATCCTATATGCCTTTATGTCTGACCCCAAAGCATAGGTCGTCATTCCTTCAATTTGTGCACTTGCATTAAATAATTTGTATTGGGGATTCTTTAATGACTTTACAATCGGCGGGAGCTGCATGGGGTCGCCTACTATAAGACACTTTGTCCCTAAGGATTTAAATGCAGCTATTGCCGTAAGAAAGGCCTGAGACGCTTCTTCAATTACGACTAAATCGTAATATGGTTTTTCATATGTTTCAGATTCGTCGTCTTCTCTCCGTTTCTTAAAAACACCAGATAAGACATAATTGGTAGCACAGATCAGATTACCTTTAGAAACTATTAATTTTTTATCAGCAGGTTGAAGTCCCTTGGCTTTTTCTGCTTCATCAATTGATAAATTGGTTTTAAAAATAGCGCCTTTTGCTAAAGCTTCCTTTAAAGGCTTTTGAAGAATCAATTCTAATAAGCCTTTATTTGCCATAGTTGTCGCACAAACAGTTTTGTTATTTTCTAAGTATCTTGCAACAATGGATGCAATCACATAGCTCTTTCCTGTACCAGGAGGGCCCTGCAATATGCAATAATTGTCTTTGTCCAAAGTATCATAAATAACATCCGCTATTTCATTTGGTCTTTCCTCATTGAATCTCAACTCTTCAGGATGCCAATCCTCATACTTCATCTTTGGCTCCAACAGCAATTCTTTGTTATCTTCATATTCCTGCATGTAATTCCTAAGATTTAACAAGTAGTCAATTGGAGGAAAGGGGTCGTTAATCAATACAGATAGATGTTTCCCTTCACTCAAAGCATTAGCAATCAGGGAATACATTTTCAATGAAATTGATGTACATTCTATATAAACATATCCGTCGTTTGATGGAATGAAATACAAAGGGAATAGGTCTGATCCAATAGTATGATATGTAGGACTACCTTTAAAATCACCTAATGTACATTTCCAATCCTTTGGGTGTGTTCCAAATTCTTGGAAGGCAGCTTTTTTAATAATTACAAATGACTTCAACACTTTAAGTCGAGGTGCATATGCTTTGGGAAATTTGAAAACGACCCTTCCCTTATTGGGAATTACGCTTTCTATATATCCCAGATTTACATCTCCACTATTTACTAACTGGGCAACTGAAGTTGAAACCAAGCTCTTTAACTCGACCTCAGTCTGACGTAGTTGATCGGAAAAGAACCATTTATAGCTTTCTATTACTTTTTCCATAATAAGTTTTTTTAAAGTTCATCAAGAGAATCTGTTTGCTCTGGATCATCCATTAACGGCTCGAAAACAGAATCATAAATTGCATTTGAAGCAATCCTTATCATTGTATATGCTGTTCCTGTCTCTATATTAAGACATTCAGAATAAAGAGTATTAACCACTTTGGATTTATCCTCTCCTGTCAATTTGATTAAGATATCATCTTCATCTACCCAAGTTAAAAGTTCCTCTAATGTTTCTATATAAAAGAATTGATTTGATTTTTTACCTCTGCTAACGCAGACTATGCATTGTTTATCTCGTAATTTATTCCAAATAGACGGAGAAATATATAAGATTCCATAAGTTGCACTACAAACATGAATATACCTACCGCCAGTTTTTAGTTCATATGAAGATTTTTTATGCTTTATAAACTCCAACTCATTTTGTAATGGGTAATAACCCTTATCATTAAGATCTTGATAAAGTCTTTTCCTTACAATGTAATTTGTGTCAGCAATTTCTTCTGCTGTCATTTCTGTTCCAAGGAGGTTGTTAATTTGATCTATCTCAATCTTTGTGGCATCTTTTTCTTCCAGGGTTCTTGTGATACCATGAGACTTCAACCTCTTTACTTGTTCTTTAGTAGAAGGCTTTGGATCGTAGAAGGAACGGCCATTACTTCTCTCGTTTAATAACTGACTATTACTACTGAGGTTTTCTTTATCTGTTTTCTCTGGAGTTATATCAACATCTTTTACTTCTCTCTCATCTTCTTGAAGAAGACGAGATCCTCCCTCTTCTTGTCCAACAGGAGTATCATCGTTCTTTGGAGTACTATCATTAATTTGTTCCTTTTCATCCAAATCCATTTGGGGGGTGACTTGGTTAAGAGGAGGATTATTAGTAGCATCTTCAAGATTATCCTGTGTCTGAATACCATCTGTTCGAGTATTTCTTTCTGACTCAGCTCGCGAGTCTTTTTCTTCCTGAGACTGCCTTTCCTGAGAGAATCCCACAAGTTTTTTATTCCCTTCTTCGTCAAATTCCTGAGATTTGTCAAGATTAAATTTGTTAATGACTTCAGGGAATTCCTGGTTCAATAATTCAACAAACTTTTCGTCATTGAAGAATGAAGTACAATAGTCTTCAAACATCCGAATTTCCTCAGATACCGAAAGATCCTTATTGAGAATTCTCATAACAGTTCTTTCATCATCTTTTCCTGGTATTTGCAATACGTCGACGAGATTCTTGAACATTGCAGTAAACACAAACCTGTCTTGCCAATCATTTAGATAATAGAAGGTTTTAGTGGCATTGTCAAAATAGAAATCATCTACATCCTTCCTAAATATTCTAGGATCAGTTTGACACGATATAGTTATGTCGCTACACTTAATAAAATGCAGTGAATCTATCTTGGTTAAATATTGATTATAAGCATCATACCAGTTTTCTCCTTCAGGGGCATTAATAACAGTGGAAAGAAGTAAACTCTTATGTTTCAATATGTTGCGAATAGCTATAGATTCGTCTATGTTATCATCAGATGGCTTTGTGATAAAATTACTATTGTCTCCTCCATGAAGAACAGTTAATCGAAGAATCTTACTACAGATAGACTCAAAAGTATCATCGTCATCTGCTATCGTATCATTATTAATAATAAGAGGATCATTTCCAAAATGTCTAAGGAAATATTTATCTTCCGGTTGTCTACCAATAGCATAAAGCGAACTGATGTGCTTGGACTGTTTTTTGCCATTCAGCCAATTCGCGTTTGGAGATGAACAATATGTGTTTAAATCAACATCTGTTACTAATCCTTTCGAGTAATACTCAAATAGAAGTGCCAATACATATCTTCTCTTTGCTACATTCTCTACCTTAGAATTAAGTAGATATTCAAAACAATGATCTTTTGACAACTTATCTATGAAAGCTAATCCACATATCGGGTTGGGATACTCTTGATTATCATTCGGGTCTATAAATGACTCAAAAATCCCATCAGGACGCAAACTGCCGGAATCTTTTAACAGATTGACATAAGCAGATAAATTCTCTTTCCCGTTCCCTTCGAATATATTATATAGTTCTTCTGCCTTTTTTACACCATCAATGACTGGTATACATGGTACATCTTTAAAAAGTCCTTCCTGTATCATTTCTGAAACATTTTCTCGACTTTTGGGATCTGATAGATACGTGTTCCAGAAATAAAGTGCAAATTCTTTGTTTGAGAGATAATCTATATCGTTTTCTTTAAATGTATGGTGGATTCCCATATCATTCAATAGAGGTAATATTCCTTTGTAAGTCGAATATTTATCTGAAATATATTTGGTCGAAATGCTACAAGATTGGAAGTCACAATATGGAGTATATGCAGAACCTTCCGTAAGTGAACTTACAGAACACAGATGGCCTTCGTTGTCGTATAGTTTTATGCCTTTAATCCATGAAGAATATAAGGGAGTATTAATACTGTTCCACCAATTTGCAAGGTCTCTAATAAAATCGTAATGAATTTTATCTTCAATAGGCTTTATTTCACCACCTTCTTCTTCAGATTGTTGCTGAGATTGCAAATGAACAAACTGATTTATTTTTTCCAAAATCCAAGTATCCTTATCTGAAACGACCTTGCTATTAGCTCTTTCTCCAATACTAAAGAAGAATTTCTTCTGTTCTGCAGAATAATCCTTGATTTGTGATAACAATGGAAAATAGGGCATTGGCTCTGCTAATGGAGAATACTCGTTCTGTTTAATAAAGACAACGGAAGATATGCTCAAAAGACCACCCTTAGATTCAACATGTAAATTGTTTAGATCTGCTTTGAGCTTTTTAACTGATTCTGGATTACTAGTATCAGATAGGTGCTTATCGATTATTGCCTTGTTTTGGAAAAGCAGCAAGGGAACTTTTTCGTTAATATTCTCTGGCTTATCAAGATTGGGAATAATCGTATTCATAATCAGTTCTTCGTTGCTAGACAAAAAACCAGCAGATTCCCAAAATTTCTTCCATGACAAGATGGTTTCATCTTTATTATCTTCCAGATAATTGCTAAGGACTATGTATGAGTCTTTTGCATATTCGGAGAGCATATATTCTATTCCACCATTCCCTACAAAATAGCTATC
>JAEEGL014524896.1_pt1 | contig 10944 bp, 7 predicted proteins | sample 9134231 | NCBI WGS metagenome assembly JAEEGL01 (sample SAMN16246548, study PRJNA631951) | gut metagenome | biome: gut microbiome; feature: rumen; material: fiber-attached | host: Bos | place: Iran: Karaj | collected 2018-10 | reverse complement strand
CTGATTGGGACATGGGCGCAGACCGCAGCAATTGTCCTGACCGCATTTACTATAGTGTACGGATCCAGCATCGCGGTTAGGGAGGGACACTGGAAACGCCGTCTTGCTTATTCGACCGTCGCGAATCTTTCTTATGTGGCAGTCGGAGCGATGCTGATGACGCCGGCAGGTCTGACCGCATCACTGGTACATATGGCCGCGCATGCATGCATTAAAATACTCGCGTTTTTCTGCGCGGGAGCCGTTCTCAGAAAGTCGGGAAGGACTCTGGTCTGTGAACTGGACGGGATCGGGAGAAAGATGCCGGTAACTTTCATCTGCTTTACTGTATCAGCTTTTGCACTGATGGGACTTCCGCCGTTTAACGGCTTTATCAGCAAATGGTATCTTATGACGGCGGCCTCGGAATCCGGAGGGGTTGGGTATATCGGTGTCGCAGCGCTGCTGGTTTCAGCCTTTCTGACAGCTGTTTACATGCTGACGGCTGCCCGGCGTGCTTGGTTTCCGGATAAAGATGCAGACCTGACGGCACTCAACACGGTTCATGAAGCGGACTGGGTCATGCTCGTTCCCATCATGATTCTTGCGGCAGGGACACTGCTTCTCGGAATGTTTCCGGGCTCTGTCATTGCGGCAGCACAGGAAATTGCAAACGGACTTTAGGAGTAAAGAATGCTTTACGCGATGGTTTTCTTTCCGATGCTGATGGCGCTTGCCGCGTGGTTAATCGGAAAGTACAGTCAAAAAGCCAGAAACATTCTTGCTTCGCTGACAACGGCAGCGGAGTTCTGCCTTGCTGTCTCGATCACTTTTCTGCCCGACCTGTCTTCTTCGCTGGAAGGATTTGCAGGGCTTGGCATTTCTCTGGAAACAGATGGGTTCCGAAAGATATACCTGATCGTGATCACGTTCCTTTGGACAATGACCATGCTGTTAGGGAACGAGTATTTTTCGCATTATCAAAACTGCGGACGGTATTATTTCTTCAATCTGATGACGCTCGGTGCAACCGTCGGGGTTTTTCTCTCTGCGGACCTGTTCACAACACTGATCTTTTTCGAGATTATGTCATTTACATCCTATACCTGGGTCATTCAGGAAGAGACGGAAAAAGCGATCCGGGCGGCAAATACCTATCTTGCCGTTGCCGTCATCGGAGGACTTGCAGCCTTGATGGGACTGTTTCTGCTCTGGCACGAGCTTGGGACGACCCGAATCAGCGAGCTCTATGAAGCTGCAGAAAAATGCACCAATCAAGGAGTTCTATATGCGGCGGGCGGATGTATACTGTTCGGGTTCGGAGCGAAGGCAGGTATGTTCCCGCTTCATATCTGGCTTCCCAAAGCACATCCGGTCGCTCCTGCACCGGCCAGCGCCCTGCTGTCGGGTCTGCTCACGAAAACGGGTATCTTCGGCGTACTGGTTCTATCCGTCCGAATCTTTTACGGAAATCCGCTTTGGGGAACACTGATTCTATTGCTGGGAACGGTAACGATGCTTCTCGGAGCTTTTCTTGCCCTGTTCAGTATCGATCTCAAACGAACGCTGGCATGTTCTTCCGTGTCCCAGATCGGATTCATCCTGATCGGGATCGGCATGATGGGGTTGCTTGGAGAGGAAAATACACTTGCAGCACGCGGAACACTGCTGCACATGATGAATCATTCGCTGTTCAAACTTGTTCTGTTCTCAGCTGCAGGCGTCGTATACATGAACCTGCACGAACTTGACCTGAACAGGATCCGGGGATTCGGACGGAAAAAGATGTTCCTCCTGATTCCGTTCCTGCTGGCGGCTCTCGGTATCGGCGGTTTTCCGCTTCTGAATGGATATGTGAGCAAAACGCTTCTGCATGAGAGCATTGTGGAATATGCCGCGCATCTGGAGAAGAGCAGGGTTTCCGCATCCTGGATACGCACGGTTGAATGGATCTTCCTTTTCTCGGGAGGGCTGACGGTCGCGTATATGACGAAGCTCTTTACGGCTTTGTTCATTGACAGGCATCCGGACCGCCAGGAAGAGTTTGATACAAAGAAGGTATATATGAATCCTTTGAGCATCTCAGTCCTGTGTCTGTCCGCAATGGTTCTGCCCGTGCTCGGACTGACGGCGGGAACGACGATGAATACAATTGCGGAACGAGGAACAGATTTCTTCCGCGCAGCGCCGATGGAACATGCGATCCGGTATCTGTCCTGGGAGAATCTGAAGGGCGGACTGATCTCGATCGGAATCGGGATGATGGTCTATTTCGGATTTGTCCGGACAGTACTGATTGCGAAAAGAAACGGAAAAACGGAGTATGTCGACCTATGGCCAAAGTGGCTGGATCTAGAGGAACTGCTTTACAGGCCGCTGCTGCTGAAGTGGCTCCTGGACATTCTGGGAAAGGCAGCTTCCCTGTTCGGCGAGAACAGGATCAGCGGACCTGCAACAGTATTTGTCTTCCGCAAGATGCTGGGTCCGCTGGCCGCTCTGTTTGGTGAGAATAGGATCAGCGGGCCTGCAGCAGTATTCGTCTTCCGCAGAATCCTGAGTCCGCTGGCCGCTCTGTTTGGTGAGAACCGTATCAGCAAGCCCGGCGCAGTCATACTTTTTGAGAAGGTCCTGCAGCCTGTTTCGGAGACATTCGGTGAAAACCGGATCACATCAAATGCGGCAGGCACTCTGTTCCGAACAGGAAAGGTGCTGATGCATGCTTTATCCGATTCGATGGATGCCCTGATCCTTTTGATCCGTAAAATGTTTTACAGAGATATCAGGGAGTCAAAAGAGGATCCGGTGCGAAACTCAGTTTCCTACCGCTTCGGAAGTGCGTTGGATCGCGCGGCGGCACGTCTAGGAAAGGCAGATCCTGACAATCACAGGTATGCTGAAACTGCTTACCGTATCAGGCAGACACTCCGAAACGCCGCAAGACCAATCACAGGAGGCTTGTCGTTCGCGCTGCTGATGCTGGTGCTTGCGATCGTATCCATATTCATTTATACCTTGTTTCTGTGATATCGGCTTGCGGAATCCCAATATTTAAAACAATTTATGACTTGTCACCGAAGATATTGTATTTTTTTCAGAATAGTTGATATAATGAATCAATTAAAAAAAGCTGAAAGAGGCGAGAAGAGATGACATATGCAGGCTATCTGACAGCACAGTTTTCGGTCGCGCAGTATCTGGAGTTTTTTGCAAGAGTATTGATTGCGTGTGTATGCGGAGCTGTGATCGGCTTTGAAAGGAGCAGACGGTTCAAGGAGGCAGGCATCCGTACTCATATCATTGTTTGCTGTGCGGCGGCTTTGGGTATGATCGTTTCCAAATACGCGTTCGGGGATCTGGCAACTTCAGACGGAAGTCCTCTGATCGGAACAAAAGGAGCGGATCCTTCCCGAATCGCATCACAGATCATATCAGGTGTCTCTTTCCTGGGAGCGGGCATCATATTCCATAACGGGCCTTCGGTACGCGGTCTGACCACAGCAGCCGGCATATGGGCGACCGCAGGTATCGGGCTTGCGATCGGAGCCGGAATGTACATACTCGGTATTTTCACGACGGCAGCGATTGCGCTGGTACAGCTGTTTATGCACAAGTACGCAGTTAACGCGGATTCCATGGTGATCGGTCAGGTCCACTGCACAGTCAAGCATAACGACAAATTCCGCGCTGCGATGAATGCTTACATTGAAGAGAAAAGGATGCAGACTCTTGCGAGCAAAGTTGCCTTCAATGAGGATGGCAGCGCCACTTATGATCTGACGCTTCGTATGAATCAGAACATCACCCTGAATGACCTGTCGGTATTTCTGGAGTCCAATGAAGGAATCGCAGATATTCGCTGCGAACTCGGACAGTAAGCAGGAACCGATCGTTTGCAGACATACAGCACAAAAACAGCTCACGGATACCGTGAGCTGTTTTATCTGTTCTGCAGGCGGAGATGCCTGTTCACACAATTTGAAAAACGGGTCAGCGTCTGTGCTTTGCGATCAGGATCGCGGCAAGGACGATCAGAACAAGCAGTGCGCCTCCTCCGGCCAGAATCAGATAATGCTCCGTCAGGAAGGAAAGAGGGCCGTACTGACGCACAGCATTTTCGCCGGATGAGGTTCCGGGCTCCGGAGTAAAAATCTGCTGCGCAGGCAGGGGTTCAGGCGTTGTGACGACCGCGACGATCGGTTCCGGCGTGTCCGTGGGAACGGGTGTCGGAGTGGCTGTCGGTTCCGGTGTTTCAGTGGGAGCGGGTGTTGGAGTATCAGTCGGTTCCGGTGTCCGGGATATCTCTTCAAGCCATGAGATGCCGCCGTCCTCTTCTGTATAGACAGCATTGATCACGTAATTGCGTGATACAGGGATATCAGCAAGATCGATATCCCAGTAGCCGATCTTCGCATCAAGATTGTTCCTTACATTCGGAACAGTCACGGTTTCCCCGTAGGGAACGGAGAACTCCTCACAGACACCATAAGCGTCGATATAAACGACTTTATATCGGGTATATTCTGTAACTGCTTCGCGGAAGAAGTCCGGCCATGTCTCTTCCGGGGCATGATAAGTGTTCCAGAACCTCATGATTTTCGTCTGTTTTCCGGTATTATAGAATGCTCCATCCATGTTGTACACGCGGCAGAACTTGGAATAAGACGGGAACGGTTTTTTGGAGTATCCGATTCCGCCTGTATCATAACTGGATTCCGCCACGATATAACCGTCGCTGATGCCGTCTCTGTCATCATCATATTTATCGATGATCAGCATCTCATGATCAGTGCTGGAGGTCAAAACATCACCCGCCCGGCCGAGATACGGAGAGGAACGCTTGCTGGAATTGCGCTTTTCAAAATCCGCTGAGCCCCCGGCATTGCCTTCCTTATTTGTTGTTACGGTATTCAGACCGGCAAGTCGGAACGCGTAATGCACAAAACCGGAACAGTTCGTTCCCATTTCATGCTCGGCACGCTGTTTCCCGAAATAGACATTGTAATCCTTGGTTTTGCGGAGATCATAGACGGTGCCCCAGTCCGGGTTGACATACCACCCGAAATCACGGAAAGGCCAGTAGCCATAATGGAAGAACGGAATCTGAAGCCCGAGTCCCTGGAGGACGTTCATTTGGGTCATGACACCGCAGACAACTGCCTCACGGGTAAAGACACCTGCTTTCGCGACGCTATCCGCGATGGTTCTGTTGAGATCGTCAACGGTCATACCGCATTCTTCCGGCAGGTATTCGCTCAGCGCTTTGGTAGGGTAAGACAGATCACCGTGCTGCATGCCCACCAGATACTTGTCAGTCGGAAGAGCTATTTCAGTCGGACCGTACATGTTTCCCTCGGTGTCGCGTGCCCAGAAATAATAGGTGTCCGGCCATTTGGTCATCCTCAGATAACGGTCGGTTGTTTCGATCCAATCATAATTGTCTGCAGCAGGCTGTTCCGGGATTACACCAAAGTAGTATCCGGCCATATCGCAGTCCCGCGTTTCAAGATAGATATTGATAATCAAATCCTGCTCGATCTCAACCTTTTCAACACGGATTCCTTTTTCAGGCAGGTCTTCCGAGAGAGAAGGGCATGCGCACAAAACGAGCGCGGCAGCAAGCAGTATCAGAAGTAATTTGCGTAACAAAGTAGCAGAACCTCAGTTTCAGAAATATAGCCAATTCTACCACAGGAAAGAAGGAAAAGCAACCGAATCAGTCGACTTCATAACAAAGTAAACCCCTGCGTCGTTCTTGACGGTTTTTTGTGAAAATGCTATGATACAGCAGATATTCTGATTGGAAGGGTCATTAAGGAAAAATGAGATTTCGGGCAGGAAGATATCTTGCGGTTCTTTTTGCAGTATTGCTACTGCCAGCGGTATTCATACCAATCTGGACATGGGCGGATTCTGACAGTACTAAGCCGATCAATCGCGAATGCACGCTGGACTGGAAAGGATTCTGCAACAAACCCTCAAGACTGTATGACAGCAACTGGAAGACCGGCGTTGATCTGAAAGCCGGTGCTACCGGCGCGATCTACTGGAAAGAGGAACAGAAGGCGTCCCTCATCTGGTGGGAATGGACGCTTCCGCCGGAAGATGGCTGTACATTTACCTTCCTGGATGCGGACGGAGAGACGCTCGAAGAGCATATGCGAACAAATGAAGGTGATCGCGGATATCTGTACGTGCCGGAAGGAGCTTTCGGAATACGTCTTACGGTGAACGGAAGGTCCAGAATGACGGAGTGGCACGTTTACGCCGAGGGAGGCATTCCGGAGGATATTCAGTTGTGGGAACAGGCTCCGGAAAAGTGTGATATCATGATCGTATCCGCTCACTCAGATGACGAGCTGGTCATGATGGGAGGAATCATTCCCACATATGCTGCGGAACGAGGATATCAGATTCAGGTGGTATACTGCTATGTGCCTGAACTGTACAGGCACGGAGAGGCCCTTGGAGGCTTGTGGTTTTCCGGCATGCGAACTCTCCCGTCTTTTTTCGAAATCACAGACGAGCACCGGCTGGAATTTCACCGTAAGATCACGGAACAGATCCGGAAGTATAAGCCTGAAGTCGTAATTACACATGACATCGACGGTGAGTACGGAAATCCGGGGCATGTTCTTGTCAGCAGGGAAACACGCAAGGCAGTCGAAAGTGCTGTCAATGCTTCAGAGTTTCCTGCTTCGGCCGAAAAGTACGGAACATGGCAGGTCAAGAAGCTTTATATCCATCTGTACGATAAAAACCAGATTGTGATGGATTTTGATACTCCGCTGAAGGCATTCGACGGGAAGACAGCTTTTGAGATCGCGCAGGAAGCCTATTCGTTCCATAAATCACAGCGATCTGACTGGCTGAAACAGCTTCAATCCAACCGCTGGGACTGCAGAAAGTACGGACTATATTCGACGACAGTGGGAGAGGATGTTCAGAAAAATGATTTTCTGGAGAATATTCCGCCGGAACAATTGAGCAATTTTGTTCCGACTCCGACCCCGGAACCTACGGATACACCAGCGCCTACAGAAACGCCTGCCCCTACGAACACACCGGAACCGACGGTTATACCGACCCCGGAACCGACAGCAACACCGACTGCTGCGCCTGCAGAAACGCCTGAACCGGCATATGAATTGATTGGTGAAACTGCGCCAACTGAGCCGGTTCTGACAGTGCCGGATCAGGAAGGGACGGAAGAAAAAACGGAAAGCACTGAGTTGCCTTTCGGACTGCAGCTCTGGCAGGCACTCCTCATACTTGGCGGACTTGGCATGTTGGCAATCGCAGCATTGACTGCACTGCTGATTCTGAATAGACGACGTGGCTGACAGCGGGACATTGAACGAAGACAATGAAGGGACGATGAGTATCGGTATGCTCATCGTCCCTGTGTTTTTCTGTCGGCAGAGATCCGTTCCGGAACTGTTATCTGACGGATACGGAACCGGTCCAGAATTCATTGCCATAGATATCGGTCAGGCAGTAGCAGTACACGAACCGATCGCCTTCTACTTTCAGGTTTGCAACGCTAAGATCACCGTTGACAACCAAAGGATCGGCAAGTTTGTAGGAACTGTTGTAAGCTCCATTATAACTGTAATAGTCGCATACGAACGTCAGCACATCGCCCATATTGATGGGAAGATATCCCTTTGCAACGGTATCCGTCTCACCATTCGTATACAGCCGCTGAGCGCCGAGCACGATCGCCTTCTCATCTTCGAACATGACCATGATATAGACCAGTTCGTCGTTCAGCAGGGCTGGAATCCGGCCAAGTGTAGTATGTATCCCCTTGTCTTCGGAATCGCTGACCATATAATACGGGACGATATGACCGTTGATTGACAGCCAGGTATGATCCCAGTCGATCTGAAGATCTCCGTCATTGTCGAACATGTAGGTGTTATCCATTCCGAGGTCGATATAGCCGGCACCGTCGTCAACAAACACATTGAGCTGGACGCTCTGAACCAGATTCCATTTCTCAGGAGAGAGGGAGAGAACGGATGAGCCATTCTTTTCCGTGAGCAGCATGTCGGCAGTGCTCAGGGAATTCTCATCATAATAATCCTTGTTGGCAAGTGCCCGCCCGCTGTCAAACCAGCTGGAATAGCTGCTGCTGCCGCCGCCGAGAATAGAGGAGAGGAAGTCTGTTGGGTCGATACCGGAAGCGCTTCCGCCACCGGAGCTGCTGCTGAGCGCACTTCCGAAGAGGCTTCCCAGCATATCGGAGGAGGAGGAACTCGGCTGTGAGGATCCGCCGCCTAGATAACCGTCAAGGAGGTACTCGAGCATGCTCCCCGATGAGAATCCGGAAGAACCGGTATAACCGCCGAGAAGACTTCCGATCGGAGAAGAGGTCGTGCCGCCCGTTGCGATCTGACCGCCGGCAGCGAGGGAAGAGAAACTCTTGATCGCGTCGGTATATCCGGAATCCATGCCGATGTTGTCATACAGCTTGACCGCGGCATTCATGCCGGAAAAACTGGAGTACGGGAAGTAGATGGACAGACCGTACGAATTCGACATGGATGTTGATGTACGGTTATACTTGATGCACCCCTTCAGAGCAGAGACGAGAGTGTTCGCTTCGTTCGTTCCGATCCGGTTTGCAAGGTCGATAAGGTCCACATGATTGATACGGTTTGTTTTCCCGAATTCACGCGCGTATCCTCTGGCGTCTGAAACGGTTTTGTATTCCTTTCCGTCAAGAAGAGTGCTAACCGATTTGCTGAACGCTGCGAACGGTTCCGGAACGGTTCCGGCAAACTCCGCAAGGTCAACAACAGACAGCGTTGTATTGCAGCCCGGATAATTCTTTTTGCAGACGTTGTTGAAATCGTCGATGATCGTTTTGCTCAGTTCAACGGTTGAAATGGAGGTGTTCCGGCTGAGCTGGCTGAGCCAGTTGACGTAATACCAGCCGCATCCGGGTTCCGATTCTTCACTTCCGAGGAGATAGTCCGCATACTGTTCCGTGACAAGAGCGGTTTCCAACGTTCCCATTAGACATGCGTCGAATCCGATGAAATCGAACTTAACGCCGCCTTTCTTGAGAGCACTGTTGATCTTGTCAAGAGTCATGGAACCGGAGAAGTACTGGTCATAACCGAAACCGGAAAGGGAACCGCCGCCGTGATCCCAGAGGATCAGAAAGTACCGGTCGGCAGGATAGTTGGAAGCACAGTACTTGATGAAATCGGAGAGCGTGTTCGGGTCGATCATGCTCTTTTTGCCGAGATTCTTTTCCAGCGCCTGAAGTCCCTTGCTTGTGACACGGTAGATCTGGTTCGTGGAATTGGAGATGACGGAATTGTTCCAGCGTTTGGTTCCGCCGGTTTCCACGATGACATTGACTTTGCTGTCATCGAGAGTAGCATGCAGCATCTCATTCAGATCAGCAGTGCCCATTCCGTTCTGGGATTCCAGATCAGTACCGCACATATAAACCATGAGCGTGACTTTGTCTTTTCCTCCGCCGACAAGCTTCGTATACTTATCGCGCGCCCGGTTGGAAACGGAAGTCACTGCCGAGGTGGAGGAGACGGAGGACGAAACTGCTTCTTCCGCTGCATTATCGGTTTCGTCATATGAGTCAGACAGAAAGATGCTGGCCAGATCGCTTGCATTGAACGAAGTACCTCCGGTGCTTCCGGTGTTGGAACCCGTATTGCCGGGATACGAGGATTGACCGCTACTTGAACTGTAACCGGAGTCGTAATAAGAGTCAGAACCACCGGCGTCACCAAACAGCAGATCCAGAAAGCTCCCGTTTCCGCTACCAGATGAACTGCTTCCAGAATCCGATCCGTAAGACATCTCCTGATAGGCACATCCCCCGGTACATACTCGGAAGAGAAGGATAATCGCGACTACAATGACGACAATCATTATAATCCGTTTCAGACCGGAACCGCCTTTCCCACCGGAACCAAACAGCAGACCGAGCGGGCTACCGCTTGCACGGTTTGTTCCTTGTCCCTGACCGGGACGCTGCGTAGAGTCGTTTCTGCCGGAATAGCCATCCTTCCGCCCGACAGGTCCGTTCGTTTCGACTTTGTCTGTCTTTTGGACACTGCCGGAACCGGAAACAGTCGTTTTCTTCCGCCCGCCGGAATTAGGTGTGTTGTTCATTGTGCATAACTCCTTCTTGAAAATTCTGTTCGGGAGCAGAACTCTTTGTGATCCTGACTCCGAGATGATTTGCCCATTTTTCCTGATACATGCTGTAGTAGGAGATTCTCTTTGCATGCCGCAACCGCTGGAAATAAGGTACTGTCGCCCACATTAGGGAAGGCAGACCGACAACCGGAAGATAAAGCGGCCCTAAAATGATCGACTGGATCGTATGACCGTATTCGTGAACGAGGATTCTATTCTCAAAAGAACGGTCAAGCCCATTGTCGTAGGAACCGGAATGTCCGCTGCCGAGAAACAGGAACATACCGAGTGCCATGCTGCCGCGCTTCGGCCAGCGGGTAACAACTGCTTCGCGAAACCGGAAATGGTCAGCTTGAGAAAAGAACAGAGTCAGAATCGCTCCTGCGATATTCTGCGGCAGACCCCAGGTCCATTGCAGAAAAACGTAAAGAAAGCGCACTGTTCTCTGATTCCTTTCATGCTCGATTATTAAATTATTATATCAAAAACTGAAGAAAAATAAACTGTTTTTTCCATATTTCTGCATATGGCTGATAAGTTACGACGGACGGAAAGAAGTTCTTGCGTTTTTGCCGGGAAAAGACTATTCTGAAAGTACAGAACACACAGGATGCTGCAATGCAAGCCATCGCCCGGAACGGAGGAATGAATGAAAGTACTATTGTTGAATGGCAGCCCTCATAAGGAAGGATGCACCTATGTCGCCCTCAGCGAGATGATCAAGATCTTTTCGGAGGAAGGCATTGAAACGGAACTGGTGCAGATCGGAAACCTTCCCGTACGCGGATG
>JAEEGL014480032.1_pt1 | contig 10944 bp, 4 predicted proteins | sample 9134231 | NCBI WGS metagenome assembly JAEEGL01 (sample SAMN16246548, study PRJNA631951) | gut metagenome | biome: gut microbiome; feature: rumen; material: fiber-attached | host: Bos | place: Iran: Karaj | collected 2018-10 | reverse complement strand
GGACATTGTCGAAGATGGCCCAGTAGTAGTCGGGCATCGACGTGGCGCGCAGGCCTACGGTCAGCGAGCCGTCAGGCTCGTCGAGGCGGGCGGTCACGGCGTTGTCGTAGAGACCTCGGGCGAAGTAGAGGCTTGCTGCCTGCATGTCGTTGGGGATATAGCTTCCGCCCACCTGCGACTCCTTGCCGCCGACGGCACGGGTCTGTGCTTCGGCGGCGATGTGCGCCATGCGGGCGCTGTAGGCTCCGGCGTAGATATAGGCCGAGACGTTGTTGCGGCCCGAGGCATAGTCGCTGTAGGCGTTCGCGGCAGAGCCGGGGCGCTGGAAGCCCTGCGCCCGCAGCTGGTAGGTTCCGGCGGGCAGATGGCTGACGGTCTGGTGGATGTTGAAGGTGCTCTGGTAGAACTCAGCGCACGAATAGTTCAGCGTGGGCGCCGACCCCTGCCAGGCGTCGGCGGCGTCCATGCCGCGGTCGGCGATGAGCCAGCTCAGGTCAAACGGACGGTCGGCACTGGTGGGCGTGACTCCGGCCAGGAAGGTCATGGCGGCTGTGCGGGCCCGGCCGGTGAGGGCGGTCAGCTCCGTGGTCGTCGTGGCCTGCGCCAGGATGCGGTCGATGTCGTGCAGGGCGGCGGCAAAGGTCAGGTCGCTGCCCGCTATGTCCTCCCGGTGGGGCACGTCGGCCAGCGCCCGGATGTCCTTCAGGGCATCGCCGACGCGCAGGCGCAGACTTGCCATCGCAGCCGCCTCGAAGCTGTCCGTCTCCTCAGCCGTCAGGACGAGCCAGCGCTGCGGCGTCGCGGCGTCGGCAATGTTGAAAGTGGCGCTCTGCGTCTTGCCGTCAGCACCGGCCTGCAGACAAGGGGGCGTCCAGTTCTGTGTGGGGTGGATAATCCAGAAGCCCCGCATGCCGCCGACGTCAACGCGGCCGCGCATCAGGTGGAAGTCGTCGCTGGCCGTCGGCGCCTGATGAGCCGCGGTGCGGATGCCCGACTGATAGGTCATATACTGTCCGGTGGCGACGTTGCGCAGCTGATAATACTGGTTTGAGGGTGTGAACGTGATGGTCCAGGCGGTGCTGTCGTTGGCCTGCGCCTCCCCGGCGGTCATGTTGCGCCACTGCAGGGTGCCGTCGGCCGTAGGCAGGAGGAAGGCGGAGAAGAGCCCGCGGTCCTCAGCCTCACACTTCAGGTAGTATTTCAGGGTGTCCTCCTGATTGAGGGCATAATACGGCTCGGCAAAGCGCTGCGCGGTGTGCTGCAGGCCATCCTCGCCGAGGGCCTGGCAAATGAGGCTGTTGCCGATGTAGAGCACGTCGCTGCCGTTGTCCTCAGAGGCACCGTTGATGCCGTAAGGCCACATGTGCTGGTAGTCGCCGTTGAGCTGCGCCGTGGCGCTGTTGTCCCAGAAGCGTAGCACCTCCGTGACGCGGTCGCCCAGCCACAGCCCTGAGCCTGTGGTTGAGCCGCTGGCGTTCGACGTGCTGGAGCGGAGGTCGAACTTGGCCCATTCGGTGCCCGCCCAGGGTATGACGCCGCAGCCGTGCAGCATCTCGTGCATGATGGTGCCGGGGCGCTGATAGCTCTGGTTGGAGCCCACGCGCATCCATCCGCCGTAGGAGCAGTCGGCCGTGGGCGTGCCGGGCTCGTAGCCGATGTTGGGCGCAAAGCCCTTCATCTCCGTCAGGTTGTTCCACCAGTCGACGGCTGTCTGCGTCGCCTTGCGGATGCGCTCGGTGTTGGTCTGCTCGCCGTCGCGGATGTTGAACGTAATCTGGCCCTTGGGCAGGGTGTAGAACTTGATGACGTCGCCGTAGCCCACGCGGCGGCCGTCGGTCTTGGCGTATGCCCGCATGAAGTATTTCGTGGCCGGCTTGAGGTCGCGCAGCCAGTAGATGGCTCCGCCGTTCGAGAGGTAGTCGGTGGTGCAGTGGTCGTCGACGGTGGGGTTGGGCTGCTCGCTCCAGCAGAAGCCGCGCTCGGTGATGCGGCCCTCAGTGATGGATGCGCTCATGCGGCCGAAGGCCATCGTGGCGCCGCGGGCAAAGCGCTTGTCGGTCTTCACCGTGGGCAGTTCGCCGGTGGTGTCGTAAGCTTCGCTGTAAGGCGTCGTGCGCAACAGCTTGACATGGTCGAACACGGGAGCGGCCTGGGCTGCCTGCATGCCGGAGCCCGCCTTGAATCCGATGCGAATAAGGCCCTTCGTCGCCGCGTCGAGCGTGAAGCGGATGGTGTCGGCTATCCACTCGTCCTGTCCGAAGCCGTCGAGGGCCGACAGCACCTCAGGGCATGTCGTCGTCGGTTTGTCAGGCAGCCACCCCAGCAGACTCTCGCCCAGCTGCGAAGCAGGGTTGCAGTTGCGGCTTATGGTGACGAGCAGGTAATGTCCTGCGGGCAGCTGGACCGTCTGAGTATAGGACACGCTGCGCTTGAGCGACGACGAGAGCGCCAGACAGGCGCCGCCGGGCGTGCCGTCGGGGCCTGCCTGGGGCACAGGCATGTCCTTGGCAAAGGTGGCCGCCGTGCCGTAGCTGAACGTGGCGCCGAGGACCATAGAGCCGGAGCCGTCCTTCTGCCATCCCTGAAGGTCGTTGAAGAACCCGTTCTGATTGCCAGTGGCCTGCAGGCCGAAGTCGACGGCAGCATCAAACTGGGCATTCTCCAGATAGTAGGATGTCAGGTCGTAGTAGTCTTGGGCGTGCAGGGCGCCGGAAAGAGCCGTGATGCACGCAAGCAGTAATGACTTTCTTTTCATCTTATAGGTTTTAGTTATGGTTATATCTTAGTCGGAGGCTGTTGAGCACCACACTGACGCTCGACATGGCCATCAGGGCGGAGGCCCATACGGGTGTGATTTGCCAGTGGCAGCCGAGGGCGAAGGGCAGACCGGCGGCGAGGGGGATGCACACCACATTATATATAAAAGCCCAGAAAAGGTTCTGCCGAATCATGCCGATGGTTTGGCGTGAGAGGCTGATGGCGTCGCCCAGCCGGCGCAGGTCCTGCGTCATCAGCGTCACCTGCGCCACGTCCATAGCCACGTCGGTGCCGTGACCCATGGCAATGCTGACGTCGGCCGTGGCCAGGGCCTGCGAATCATTGATGCCGTCGCCGACCATGGCCACGACGTGCCCCTCGGCCTTCAGCCGGCGCACCAGGTCGTCCTTGTCATGCGGCAGCACCTGACTGCGGTAGTGGCTGATGCCGGCTTCGCGGGCCCAGTGACTAACCCGCTCTTCCTTGTCGCCGCTCATCAAGTAGATGTCGATGCCCTGCTGCTGAAGAAGCGACATGGCTTCGCGGGCGTGAGGCTTTAGGGTCTCCACGTCGCCGGCCAGCGTCAGCGTGCCCGTCTTGTCGACGACCATGGCATCAACATTGCGCAACAGCTCCAGCGCGGTGGCGTCCTTGACGAGAATCTGCTTCCCGGCAGCCTTTCCGATGCCCACCATCAGGGCGGTGGGGGTGGCCAGTCCCATGGCGCAGGGGCAGGCAATGACCAGCACGGAGACGGCCGAGAGGACGGCCTGAGGCAGCATGGCCGTGCCGCCAAAGATGAGCCATACTGCAAGGGTGAGCAGGGCGATGCCCACCACGGCGGGCACGAAGACGAGGGCGATGCGGTCGACCACGTGTTGCACGGGGGGCTTGGAGCCCTGTGCCTCCTGCACGGTGCGTATCATATTGGCCAGCACGGTCTTCTGCCCGACGGCCTGGGCTTTCATGCAGAGACGACCGCTGACGACGATGGTGCCTGCCAGAAGCTTTGCCCCGGCGGGCTTTTCAATGGGCTGGGATTCGCCTGTCATCATGCTTTCGTCGACAAGGGGAATGGCGGGGTCTTCAAGGGCGAGAGATTCTCCCCCTGCGGAGAAGCCTCCCTGGGAGAGGCCGTCGACGGGGATTTTCTCGCCGGGATGAACGATGAGGACGTCAGCGGGCTGTACGGCAGAGATGGGGATGTCGACGGGAGAACCGTCGACTACACAATGGGCCGTCTTGGGTTGCAGACCCATGAGCGAACGGATGCTGGCGGCGGTGGAGTGCTTAGCGCGTTCCTCCAGCAGACGGCCGGTGAGCACAAAGGTGATAATCATCACCGAGGCGTCGAAGTATGTGTGACTCTCAATGCCATAGCGCGGCCAGAGGTCGTTGCCCAGGAAAGTGTTGAATACGCTGAAGAGAAACGAGATGCAGGTGGAGAGCGCCACGAGCGTGTCCATGCCCGCCGTGGCGTGGCGGAGCTGTTGCCAGGCCACGGCGTAGAACTGCCGACCGCAATAGACGATGTTGAGCAGAGCGACGATGAGGGCGACCTGGTTGCGATAGTCGTCGCTGAGCGCCGAAAGGCCGAACCAGCCCATGGAGAGCCCCATGACCAGCAGGGCGAACAACCAGGAGAGCAGCACCTTGCGGCGCAGCAGCACATAGGAGCGGCGCTCGATGGCCTCCACGTTGCGGTCTTCCTCAATCACCATGTCGTAGCCGATGTGGCCCAGAGCCTCTTTCATCTGCAGAAGTGTGACCTGCCCAGCCTCGTATTCCACCATGACGGTCCGTGCAGGCAGGTTGACGACAGCCGAGGCGACGCCGTCAAGGGCCTTCAGCTTGCGCTCCACGTTGGCGGCGCAGCTGGCGCACATCATGCCGAGAACTGTCACTTGTTTCTTCTCCATAGGGCGTTATTTCTTTGGCTTTTGCGTAAACTTATAGGAGAGGGTGAACATCACGTAGCGCGGAATGCAGTTGTTCCACGTCTCGGTGCGCCCCTGCGCGTTGACGGCATACTGCGTGCTGGAAAGCTGGTGCAGCAGGTCGAAGGCCGTGAGCTTCATCGTCAGTCTCTGCTTGAAGAGTGAGCGGGCGAGCTCTGCATTCCAGACAAGGTGGTCGTCGTTCATCATCGCACTGTGATAGCCGCGGCGCGAAAACATGCGCAGGTCGGTGGCCAGCGTGGCCTTGACCCAGGGAATGGTGTAGTTGAGGGCAAGGCCGTAGTCGAAGTCGATGACGTTGATTCGCTGGAAGTCTTCGCGCGAGCTGGTGCTGCGGCGCCAGACCATATTACCGCTGACCGAGGCGGTGAGCTTGTCGAGCTGATATTCCAGCTTCAGATTGTCGCTGAGGTTCCAGTTGTGGACGATGCTCTTGGGGTGCGTTGTTTGTTGCGTTGGCTGTTGTGTTGTTTGTTGCGTTGGCAACGCAACATACAGGACGGGGAAGTCGACGGAATGCTGGTAGGAGGATGATACGGAGGCCGTGAGGGTGAGCCGGCGCGGGCGGCCGATGGGCTGCTGATAGGACGCAAAGCCCGAAACGCCCCAGTTGCCGTTGATGTTGTCAGGACGATAGCTGTAGGCACCGGTCGACGTGTCGTAGGTGGTGCAGGTGCCCCAGGCGCGCTGAACCAGCGAAGCGTCCAGGCTGACGTTGATGGTGCGCTTCAGGGAGTCGACTGTCCATGTGCTGCCGGCGTTGACTTGATGGGTGATGGAGGCCTTAAGGTCGGGGTTGTTGTCATGGTAGGCCAGGGGGTTGGTGGTGTCCTCAGCAGGCATGAGCGATGAGAACTCAGGCTGTGCCACCTTAATGCTATAGCTGAGGTGGCGCTGGTTGCGGCCCCATGTGACGTAGTTGAAGTTGGGCTCGAAGGTGGTGTAGCGGCGGCGGGCCAGCGTGTCGAGCGGCGGGCCAGCGTAGTGCATGTTCTGACGGACAAAGTTCAGGGGGAAGGCAATGCCGATGTAGCCGTTGTCGTCGGCGTGCGACAGACTCAGCTCCGGTGTCAGGGTGCGGGTCGTCTGGTGTTGATAGTCGCTCGTGTTGGGGTCGTAGCCCTGTTGCAATGCACCGGCCGTGGAGGGCAGGAGGGTGAGTTGCGTTTTGAGTTCTGCGGGTTGAGCGGGTACCTGATAGTTGGAGAGCCAGTCCAGCCGGTAGTTTGTATTGTAAAGCACGTGCTGTTCCTGCTGGAATCCCGCCTGTGCGCTGACGTACCAGTTGTCGGGCAGCTGATAAGTGTAGTTGGCCTGCAGGCGGTAGTCGTAGCTGTTCTGATGCATGTCGGCGTAATAGTGGCGGAAGTCGCGAGTGGCGTCGCTGACGTATCTGGTGTCCTGAATAGAGAAGCGCTCATTGGGCTTCTGACGATTCAGGGTGCCGTTAGCCGAAAGGGAAATGTAGTCGCCCCATTCGAACTTCTTAACCCAGAACAGGCCGCCGCGCAGGCTGAGTGTGCGGTAGCGGCTGAAGCCCATGTTCTGGGCCTGGTTGATAAGCATGTCACGAAGGGTGGAGTCGGCGCTTTCCGTGTCGCGGTGGCCGTTGGCGTAGTTGATGCCCAAGTTGGTCTGAAGATTCAGTTTCTCCAGCCTCAGTTGGTTATTGGCCGAGAAGCGGAAGTCTTTCTGCCGGTTTGATGACCACGACAGCCCGAAGATGCTGCCGTCGGGGCTGAAGGTCTCGCGGGCCGTCCGGCTCTCGTTCTCGGCGTCATTCCAGGTCAGCGTTGCGTCGAGTGTCTCCTCCCAGCGCTTGTCCTGGTCTTCAGTAGAGAGGTGCAAACCCGTCATCTTCGTGGTGCGCAGTCCCTGTGGCATGTTGGCAGGGCTCCATTCGCCGTCGCCGCCAGGCTTGCGGTTCTCGTTGACGTTGTTCACATTGCCGAACAGTGAGAAGCGTGTGTGGTCATCGTAATAGAGCGCGAAGAGCCGGGCCATGTAGCGCTCGTCGGTGCCTGCCCCCGCCTCGGTGTTGCCCATGAGTCCGCGGTTGTATTCTCGCTTCAGCTGCACGTCCATGACGTAGTCCTTGCGCTCCACGTCGTGGCCTGTCATTTCGCTCTGCCTGGTCGATTTGTCGTAGACCTTCAGCTCCTTGACGGTGAAGTAGGGCAGGTTGTCGAGCATCACCTTGTTCTGGCCCCGGAAGAAGTCCTTTCCGTTGAGCATCAGGTAGTCCACCTTGCGGCCATTGATGTAGATGTCGCCGTTGTCTTTCAGTTCGGCGCCGGGCATCTGGCGGATAAGCCCGTCGAGCATCGAACCCTCTGGCAGGTTGAAGGCCGAGGCGTTATAGACGATGGTGTCGCCGCGATAGGCTATTTTTACGCGGGTGCCGGTGACGACCACGCCGTCAAGACCCACCTCTTTGTAGATGTCCTGCCGTTTCTTGAGCAGCAGGCGGGGCATCCGGAAGTGGTTGTTGCGGGCGATGTGGCGCAGCTGGTAGTCGAGGTAGCCGTCCTCATAGCCCTCGCACGTACCTTTAATTATATAGTCCTCTTGACGAGCCGGCACCTTGAACAGAAAAAACGAGTTGTGCTCCCATGTCCAGCAGCTTGTCGTGTCGACCACTGCCGAGTCGCGGGCCGTCAGGAGTGTCAGGTGAGCCTTGAGCGGAACCTTGGTGAACGAGTCGTACACCTCGCCGTAAAGCTCCACCTGGCGTGCCTTCTTCGGCGTCACATTCGTGGAGTCCTCCTGAGCCATTGCACATAGCCCGAACAGCAAGTATAGTAGGATTATGATGGGTAGCTTCATTCAGCCGAAACATTAATTATGTTGAAGTGGGTGCAAAGTTACGAATAAAAGCCCTACGAAGTCTCTGCATGAGCGTTAAATATTTGTAAATGTTAGCCCGCATTGATACAACGTTCGCATAAAATATGTATTTTTGTGCTCGAAATATAATCTATAACCTATCTTAAATTAACTACTGAAAACATGATTATTGGTATTCCCAAAGAGATTATGCACGACGAAGCTCGTGTAGCATGCACGCCCGAGACCGTGGGCAAGTTTGTGGCTGATGGATTCGAGGTGCTCGTTGAGTGCCACGCAGGTGATGGAGCCCTCTTCCACGATGAGGACTACATCAAGGCCGGGGCTAAGATGGTCAGCGACCCGCAGGAGGTTTACGACCGCGCTGAGATGATTCTGAAGGTGAAGGAACCCCTGATGAACGAAGCGAAAGGTAAGCATGAGGTCGACATGATGCACCCGGGACAAATGCTCATTACCTTCATTCACCCCGCCTCGCCCGTCAACCACGAGATGGTGAAGCGTCTGACCGCCAAGCGCATCACGGCCATTACGCTCGATGGAATTCCCCGCATTTCGCGTGCCCAGAACATGGACGCCCTGACCTCAATGTCCACCTGCGCCGGCTATAAGGGCATTCTGATGGCCGCCAACTTGATGACGACGTTCGTGCCTCAGATGTTCACCGCCGTTGGACAGATTAAGCCCGCCAAGGTGATGGTCATCGGCGTGGGCGTGGCAGGCTTGCAGGCTCTGGCCACGGCCAAGCGCCTCGGTGCTATCACCTACGCCGCAGATATTCGGCCGATGGCTGTCGAGAATGCCAGCTCGCTGGGGGCCAAGACCGTCGACACCACCGTGCCCGCTGAACTGGCCATCGCCGAAGGCGGCTATGCCAAGCGACTGCCCGCCGATGTGCTTATTCGTGAGCAGGAAGCCCTGAAGGCAACGATTCAGGAGATGGACATTGTGTTCTGCTCGGCTCTGATTCCCGGCAAGGTGGCTCCTGTCATCATCACAGAGGAGATGGTGAAGGGTATGAAGAAGGGCTCCGTCATCGTCGATATATCCATCGACCAGGGCGGTAACTGCGAGCTCACCCCGAAGGGCGGCATCGAGAAGAAGTATGGTGTCACGCTGATGGGTGTGAAGAATATTCCCGGCCTGCTGCCTACCAGTTCGACATGGATGTTCTCCAACAATATGTATAACCTCGTGAAGTATCTTGTCAAGGACGGTGAAGTCGTGCTCAACTCTGAGGACGAAATCATACAGAAATCGCTCGTCTGCATTGACGGCATCCTGGTGCATCAGGGTGCCCGCGAGGCCATGGGACTGAAGTCGTAGTATCGGGATTTCCGGGATTTCCGGGATTTTCGGGGATTTTCGGTATAACGTTATTCCGGTATTCCGTTATTCCGATGTGGCGTTATTCCGTTATTCCGGTATAACGTTATTCCGAATTCCGAATTCTCGTTATTCCGAATTCCGAATCCTCGTTATTCCGAATTCCGAATCCTCGTTATTCCGAGTTCTGAAATCCCGTTATCACGAAAAAGAAACAATCAATATGATTCACCCCATCATATTATTAGTAGTATTTATCGTCTGCACAGTGCTGGGTTACGTTATTATCCGTAACGTGCCCAGCCTGTTGCACACCCCTCTGATGTCGGGCATGAATGCCCTCTCGGGGGTGACGATTGTGGGAGCCATCTCGGCAACGGGCGTCGCCTTCCTGGCGGGCTCCGGTTTCGTGGCTCAGCTTGCTGGCGGCTTGGCGATAGTCCTGGCCGCCATCAATGTGTTTGGTGGGTTCGGTGTCACTCACCGCATGCTGATGATGTTTAACAAGAAGAAAAAAGGGTAGGGGGCTATGGCAACATTCCAAATCGTTCTAAGTGCTATGCTGGCCGTGTGCGTGCTGGCCGGCATCTCGATGATGAGCAAGGTGAAAACCGCCGTGCGCGGCAATCTGCTCTCGGCCTTCGCCATGCTCATCGGTGTGGTGGCTACGCTCTTCTTCGCCGGTGTGGTGTCTGTCATCACGGTTTATGTGGCCCTCCTCATCGGTGCCCTCATTGGCAGTCAGATGGCCCGCCGCGTGCAGATGATTCAGATGCCCCAGACGGTGGCGCTCTTCAATGGCCTTGGCGGTGGCGCGTCGGCGCTCGTCGGCTCCTTGTCGGCCATGGGCCTCGGATTCACGGAAGCACAGGTGGCCGACATTGAGGCCGGCGGCTATTGGCCGTTTGTGCATTTTACGGGGCTTCTGGCCGTGGGTGTTGGTATGATAACGCTGGTAGGCAGTCTCGTGGCTGCCGGTAAGCTGCATCGCCTCCTGCCGCAGAAACCGCTTGTGTGGCCCATGCATTCGCTTGTCAGTATCCTTTTCCTGCTGCTCACCGTGGCTTTTGTCCTGACCGGCATTTGGGCCCCGGCGCAGATTATGGGGCTATGCCTGATGGGTACGCTGGTGTCTGCCTCCTTCTTCGGACTCTATTTCAGTGTCCGCGTGGGGGGAGCTGACATGCCTATCACCATCTCGCTGCTCAACTCACTCTCAGGTGTGGCCGGCTCAATTGCCGGTATGGCCATCAGCGACGTGTTTCTCGTTGCCGTCGGCGGCATCGTCGGCGCTTCGGGCTTGCTGCTCACGCAGATTATGTGCAGGGCCATGAACCGCTCGCTCATGAGCATCCTTTTGGGGGGTGTGGTTAGTAGTAAGGAGGCAAAGGGAGTAGTGGTAAGTACTAAAGAGGTAAAGGAAGCAAGTAGCATGGTTGCTTCCGATGAGAATCAACAACAAGAAAACGAAGCATTAGTAAAACGAGTTATGGATTTAGAAAAAAGAATACAAGAACTGGAGGCCCTGGTGAAGAACCTTGAGGGGCGTGTTCAAGTGCTTAACCAGCAGGTGGCAGCTGCAGAGAATAAGTCAAACGAAGTCCCTGAGCCTGCCGCTTCCGTAGCTGCCCCCACGGCTGCATCAGTGTTGGCAAGTGCCAAGGACGTTATCATCGTGCCCGGCTATGGTATGGCCCTCGCACAGGCTCAGCATCAGGTGCGCCAGCTGGCCGACCTGCTGGAGAGCCGTGGCGCACGTGTGCGCTTCGCCATTCATCCCGTTGCCGGTCGTATGCCTGGCCACATGAACGTGCTGCTGGCCGAGGCCGACGTCGATTATGAGAAACTCTACGAGATGGAAGCCATCAACGACGAATTTGCCAAGGTGGACGCCGTGGTGGTCATCGGAGCCAATGACGTGCTGAACCCCGCCGCCCGCAACGCCGTGGGCACACCCATCTACGGCATGCCCGTGCTCAACGTCGACCAGGCTCCGGAGGTCATCATCTGCAACTACGACCTCAAGCCCGGCTATGCCGGCGTAGAGAACCCGCTC